>ERZ791895.606-NODE-606-length-22634-cov-8.132955_pt1 | contig 22634 bp, 20 predicted proteins | sample MGYA00510153_ERZ791895 | MGnify/ENA primary metagenome ERZ791895 (study PRJEB30046, sample SAMN00792064) | human gut metagenome | study: EMG produced TPA metagenomics assembly of the A metagenome-wide association study of gut microbiota in type 2... | reverse complement strand
CGGTCATCATCAACTAACAGGATTTTATTCATTGTTTAAATACCTCCGAGGCAGAAATTACGTCATCAAGGCCCGCTAATCCATGACTTTACGTTGTTTTACACCCCCTGACGCATGTTTGCAGCCTGAATCGTAGACTGTCTCTCGTTGAATCGCGACACAAACGTTTTGGGAGTATGTGATGCGCAATGTTATCGCTGCCGTCATGGCCTCAACGCTGGCGCTAAGTGCATATAGCCAGGCCGCTGAAGTCGTTACCAGCGTTAACTGGCTCCCCGGAGACGACGGGGGACAGCGCGGTAGCCAAAGCCATATGTTTGACGGCATAAGTTTAACCGAGCAGCAACGTCAGCAGTTACGGGATCTTATGCAACGGGCACGCCACGACAGGCTCCCCGTTAATGTTAGCGAAATGGAGACAATGCATCGCCTTGTCACCGCAGAAAATTTTGATGAAAACGCTGTGCGCGCTCAGGCAGAAAAGATGGCGCAGGAACAGGTTGCCCGCCAGGTCGAGATGGCTAAGGTTCGCAACCAGATGTACCACCTGCTTACGCCAGAGCAGCAAGCGGTTTTAAATGCTAAGCACCAGCAGCGTATGGATCAGTTGCGTGAGGTTGCAAGGATGCAGAAAGGCTCAGCGATGATGCTTTCGAGTAGTAGCAACACCCTGCAACCCCAGTAACAAACCCTGTTTTCCTTGCCATAGACACCATCCCTGTCTTCCCCCACATGATGTGGGGGTTTTTTTTGCCCTTTTTACGGTAAATCAACTCCTTCGCCTATCCCGTGAGCGTCACAAGTTCGGGTTATACTAAGCGCATTGCAGGAGAAGGAGCCTATATGAATCAATCTTATGGCCGGTTGGTCAGTCGCGCCGCTATCGCCGCGACGGCTATGGCCTCCGCGTTACTTTTGATCAAAATTTTTGCGTGGTGGTATACCGGTTCTGTCAGTATTCTGGCTGCGCTGGTGGATTCGCTGGTGGACATTGCCGCCTCGCTGACCAACCTGCTGGTGGTTCGCTATTCGCTACAGCCTGCTGATGAAGAACATACCTTTGGTCATGGCAAAGCGGAGTCGCTGGCGGCGCTGGCGCAAAGCATGTTTATCTCCGGCTCGGCGCTGTTCCTGTTTCTCACCGGCATTCAGCACCTGGTGCGTCCGGAGCCGCTGCAGGCCGCCGGCGTCGGGGTCGTCGTCACATTGATCGCCCTCGTTAGTACGCTGGCGCTGGTGACTTTCCAGCGCTGGGTGGTGCGAAAAACCCAGAGCCAGGCGGTGCGGGCGGATATGCTTCATTATCAGTCTGATGTTATGATGAACGGCGCCATTCTGGTGGCGCTGGGCCTCTCCTGGTACGGCTGGCATCGCGCCGACGCGTTGTTTGCCCTGGGGATTGGCATCTATATTTTATATAGCGCGCTGCGGATGGGCTATGAGGCGGTTCAGTCACTACTCGACCGCGCCTTGCCTGACGAGGAGCGTCAGGACATTATCACCATCGTGACCGCATGGCCCGGCATCCGCGGGGCGCACGATCTACGAACGCGGCAGTCAGGGCCGACCCGCTTTATTCAGATTCATTTGGAAATGGAAGATAACCTCCCGCTGGTGCAAGCCCACGTGATTGCAGACCAGGTGGAGCAGGCGATTCTGCGCCGTTTCCCGGGGTCCGATGTCATTATCCATCAGGATCCCAGCTCTGTGGTGCCAGCGGCGCAGCAGGGCTTTTTTGAGCGTTAGGTTATAGTCTGTAAACTCGATGTAAAAATGTGGGGCAGATCGGCATTTTTTGTATAAATTACCGCCGTTTGGTCTGACCTGAATCAATTCAGCTTGAGGCGTTTGATATACTATTGTCATTAGCGTCGTGCACTCCTGGTGAGGGAGCGCTTCAGGCAACAGAATTATTTTTTGCTTCCTAAGTTCAGAGGTAGTCATGATTAAGAAAATCGGTGTGTTGACAAGTGGCGGTGATGCGCCGGGCATGAACGCAGCAATTCGTGGCGTTGTGCGCGCGGCATTAACGGAAGGTCTGGAAGTTTTTGGAATCTATGACGGTTACCTCGGATTGTATGAAGACCGTATGGTTCAGCTCGACCGTTACAGCGTTTCCGACATGATCAACCGCGGCGGCACCTTCCTGGGCTCCGCTCGCTTCCCGGAATTCCGCGAAGAACACATCCGCGCTGTGGCTATCGAAAACATGAAGAAGCGCGGCCTGGACGCGCTGGTGGTTATCGGCGGTGACGGTTCCTATATGGGGGCGATGCGCCTGACCGAGATGGGCTTCCCATGCATCGGCCTGCCGGGCACTATCGACAACGATATCAAAGGCACTGACTACACCATCGGCTTCTTTACTGCCCTGAGCACCGTGGTGGAAGCGATTGACCGTTTGCGCGACACCTCCTCTTCGCACCAGCGTATCTCCGTGGTGGAAGTGATGGGCCGTTACTGTGGCGACCTGACCCTGGCGGCGGCGATTGCCGGCGGCTGTGAGTTTATCATGGTGCCTGAAGTGGAATATACCCGTGACGATCTGGTGGCAGAAATCAAAGCCGGTATCGCGAAAGGGAAAAAACACGCTATCGTGGCCATCACCGAGCACATGTGCGACGTTGACGAGCTGGCAAGCTACATCGAGAAAGAGACTGGCCGTGAAACTCGCGCCACCGTCCTCGGCCACATTCAGCGCGGCGGTTCCCCGGTTCCTTACGACCGCATCCTGGCTTCCCGCATGGGCGCCTATGCGATTGAGCTGCTGCTACAGGGCCATGGCGGCCGTTGCGTCGGCATCCAGAACGAGAAGCTGGTGCACCACGACATCATCGATGCCATCGAGAACATGAAGCGTCCGTTCAAGAACGACTGGCTGGATTGCGCGAAGAAACTGTACTAAGTTACGCGCCGGATAAACAAAAGGCCTTCTCATGGAGAAGGCCTTTTTTATGGCGGAAGGTTTATTCGATATCCAGCGGGTCTTCCGACAGGATCATCCCGGTGTTATCGGCATACAGATGGTCGCCGGAGAAGAAAGTCACCCCGCCGAAATTGACGCGCACGTCGCTTTCGCCGATGCCTTCGCCAGCCGCGCCGACCGGAATAGCCGCCAGCGCCTGAATACCAATGTCCAGCTCCTCAAGGTCGTCAACCTGGCGCACCGCGCCATAGACCACCAACCCTTCCCATTCATTCTGGACGGCCAGACGCGCCAGGTCAGCGTCAATTAACGCGCGTCGTACTGAGCCGCCGCCGTCGATCAGGAGAATATGACCACGGCCATTCTGCTCGAGCAGATCGTAGAGCAACCCGTTATCCTCGAAACATTTAACCGTAATGATCTGTCCACCAAACGACGACCGTCCTCCAAAGTTAGAGAACAGCGGTTCCACGACGTTGACATCTTCCTGGTAGATGTCACAAAGCTCGGAAGTATCGTATTTCATAGGCTTAACGTTCAGTTGCTGCGAGAGTTTTTAGTATATCCCGCGAATCGCATTGTTGGCAAAATCATCAATTGTTAATTGATATTTGTCAGTTAAGCCATCAGCTTACTGGCAATAATTCCGATAACAAACAGCAGGTTGGTTAGTAAAGCCCCTTTGACCGTCTTTTCGAGCATTGGCCGCATCGCCAGCGGATCGGATTCGCGCAGGACGTAGCGCGCCTGTTTCACCAGCAGCGGCGTGGCGAGAATAAACAGCCAGCCCCAGGCTGAATGCAGCGCCAGCAGGTTAAACAGCGCCAGACACAGCAGGGCGCCGAGCAGCAGGCAGGCATGATAGCGGCGGGCATTGACCGGGCCCAGGCGCACGGCGAGGGTGTTCTTCCCGTTCTGCCGGTCGCTGTCGATATCGCGCAGATTATTGATGTTCAGCACGGCGGTCGCCAGCAGACCGCAGGCTGTCGCCGGCAGAAAAATGGCCGCTTCCACATTATGGGCTTGCAGATACCAGCTGCCGAGGACGCTCAGCCAGCCGAAGAAAACGAGTACTGAGATATCACCCAGACCAATATATCCATACGGACGGGTGCCCACCGTGTAGGTGATGGCGGCCACGATAGACAGGCCTCCCAGGGCGAGGAAGCCGATGAAATCGCCGACGCTCTGCCAGGCGGCGCACAGCAGCGCCAGACCAAACAGGCAGATGAGTACGACGGTGACGATCAGAGCGCGCTTCATCTGCTGGGGGGTAATCACCCCTTTCTGCATCCCGCGCAGCGGCCCGATGCGATCCGGTTTATCGCTCCCCTTAACCGCGTCGCCGTAGTCATTGGCGAGGTTGGAAAGAATTTGCAGCAAGCCGGCGGTGATCAGCGCCAGCAGGGCAACCCAGGGATCAAAATGGCCCTGCTCCCAGGCAAGGACGGTGCCAACAATAATCGCGGCAAATGCCAGCGGTAACGTTTTAGGACGCAGGCTTTCCAGCCACGCCTGTGAACGGCTGATATCAGTCATAGTTATTCTAGCCAATAAAAATGGGGGCGATAGCCCCCATCAACAGTGATGAAAATGCATTGCACCGGATTATAGGATAAAACGGCTCAGATCTTCATCTGCCACCAGAACATCCAGGTGTTTACTCACATATTCGGCATCAATAGTGACGGTCTGGCCGTTCATCTCGCTGGCATCATAGGAGATATCTTCCACCAGGCGCTCCAGCACGGTGTGCAGGCGACGCGCACCGATGTTCTCGGTGGTTTCGTTTACCTGCCATGCGGCCTGGGCGATGCGCTTGATGCCGTCTTCGGTGAATTCGATGTTCACCCCTTCGGTCGCCATCAGCGCCTTGTACTGCACGGTGATGGAGGCATTCGGCTCGGTCAGGATGCGCTCGAAGTCGTGGGTGGTCAGCGCCTTCAGCTCAACGCGGATCGGCAGACGCCCCTGCAGTTCCGGGATCAGATCGGATGGGCTGGCCACCTGGAATGCGCCGGAGGCGATAAACAGGATGTGGTCGGTCTTGACCATCCCATGTTTGGTGGAGACGGTGCAGCCTTCCACCAGCGGCAGCAGGTCGCGCTGTACGCCTTCGCGGGAGACGTCCGGGCCGGAGGTGTTGCCGCCGCGCTTACAGATTTTGTCGATTTCGTCGATAAAGACGATACCGTGCTGCTCTACAGCGTCGATGGCTTCCTGCTTCAGCTCTTCCGGATTGACCAGTTTGGCCGCTTCTTCTTCAATCAGAAGCTTCATCGCGTCTTTGATTTTCAGCTTACGCGGTTTCTGCTTCTGACCGCCGAGGTTCTGGAACATAGACTGCAGCTGGCTGGTCATCTCTTCCATGCCCGGAGGGGACATGATTTCAACGCCCATCGGCGCCGCAGCGAGATCGATTTCAATCTCTTTATCGTCCAGCTGGCCTTCACGCAGTTTTTTACGGAACGCCTGGCGCGCTGCAGACGGTTCCTGCGACGGCTCAGTCTGGCCCCAGTTGTTCTTCGCCGGTGGGATCAGCACGTCAAGCACGCGCTCTTCCGCCAGCTCTTCCGCGCGGTAACGGTTCTTATCGATGGACTGCATGCGAACCATTTTGATCGCCGCATCGGTCAAATCGCGGATGATGGAGTCCACTTCTTTACCGACATAGCCCACTTCGGTGAACTTCGTCGCTTCAACTTTGATAAACGGCGCGTTGGCCAGTTTTGCCAGACGACGGGCGATTTCGGTTTTACCGACGCCGGTTGGGCCGATCATCAGAATGTTTTTCGGCGTGACTTCATGACGCAGCTCTTCGTTAAGCTGCATCCGACGCCAGCGGTTACGCAGGGCGATAGCAACAGAACGCTTGGCGGCGTCCTGACCGATAATGTGTTTGTCCAGTTCGCTGACAATTTCGCGTGGGGTCATTTCAGACATGGGAGATCCTTACGCTTTAGAAGGTAATTCTTCGATGGTGTGGAAATGGTTGGTATAGATGCAGATATCACCTGCAATATCCAACGCTTTCTCGGCGATGTCGCGCGCGCCCATATCGGTATTTTCCAACAGCGCGCGGGCCGCGGCCTGGGCGTAAGGACCGCCGGAGCCGATAGCAATCAAATCGTTTTCCGGCTGTACCACGTCACCGTTACCGGTGATGATAAGCGACGCGTTTTCGTCCGCGACGGCCAGCAGCGCTTCCAGTTTGCGCAACATCCGGTCAGTTCGCCAGTCTTTGGCCAGCTCAACGGCGGCCTTCACCAGATGGCCCTGGTGCATTTCCAGTTTACGTTCAAACAGTTCGAACAGCGTGAAGGCGTCGGCGGTGCCGCCAGCGAAACCGGCAATCACTTTGTCGTTGTACAGACGACGCACTTTCTTCACATTGCCCTTCATCACGGTGTTGCCCAGCGTGGCCTGGCCATCACCGGCAATAACAACATGGCCGTTACGGCGAACACTTACAATTGTAGTCACGAGCAGACCCCTTGGTTGCAAAAGCGGAACAGGGGCCCCGCGCTGTCCGCGGGGCCGAATGCAATTATAGATGGGGGGGATTTTGAGGGTTTCAACCCCTGGCGGCGAGACGAATGCAGTTCGCGTGTCCAGCCATCTTCAGGCGGGTGATCATCTCGTTGGCGCTTTCTTTGCCTTTCAACGGGCCAATAACCACGCGGTTCCAGCCGTTGTTAGTGGTAATGTGCGAAGCAAACCCTTCGAAAGCCAGCTGAGCGCGGACGGTTTCGGCCTGCTCGGCGCCTTTAAAAGAGCCGCACTGGATCATCCAGCTACGATCGTCTTTCTTCTCGGCAGTGGTTTTCGGCGCTTCTTCCACCCGAGCTACCGGCGCCGCGGCCTGGGTACGCGGCTGCGTGGTATTGGTATGCGCTGGCGTCTGCAGCAGATCCTGGTACGGCTGCTGGTTTGACGCGGTCTGCTTCGGCTGTTGCTGCTGAACCGGCTTCGGCTGCTGTTGGACGGTCTGCGCCTGAGTCTGCGCCCACTGTTGCTGCTGCGCCTGCTGCTGTTGCTGCGCTAAACGCTGACGCTGAAGCGTCTGCTGGCGCTGCGCCGGCGTTTGTTCGTTCCATGGCACTTCGGTCAGCTGGGTCGGCTGCTGGCGCATATCGGCCTGCATCTGGGCGAGCAGCTGGCGCTGCTCGTCGGTCAGCTGTTCCGGTTTCATGACTTCGCCACCGGCGGTCGGTTCGGTCGGCGCGCGGACGCCAGGCTGGCGGCTTTCCAGCTCTTTAATATAGCGCCAGCGCTCTTCCGGTTTGGGCGGCAAGCCGTTGCCGGCGGCCTGGCGATTTTGCATCGCTTCCGCTTCTTCTTTCTTATGATGCGTAATGAAATAGAGGCCACCGATAAAGGCCACCAGCACAGCCGCCGCGATCGCCACCATCGCCGGTGAAATCGCCGGAAGGCTGCTTTGCTTATTCCTTGAGCTTCGGGTCGTGCTCTTTTTGCGCCGCGAAGAAGCCGGTTGGCTGCGGCGTACATAATCTCGTTGTGCCACTATCGTTTCGCTGTCTTATATTCGTTCGTCAGCCCGCCATGTTACTTAAGCGGCGGGCCTTTGACCAGAAGAGCAGGCCCGAAAGCCTGATGGTTATCGTCTGATTTTTTGCGTACTGCCGCGAACAATCAGTTCGCAATCGAGCAGACGCGAGCCGCTGTTCACGTTATGCCCCTGCATTTGCTCCAGTAATAGCAGCATTCCTTCACGGCCGATATCAAACCGTGGCTGTGAAACCGTGGTCAACGGCGGATCGCAAAATTCAGACAACGCGATGTTATCGAAGCCGACAATTGACAGGTCGTCCGGCACTTTCAGACCGCGACGTTTTGCCAGCGATAAGGCGCCCAGCGCCATCACATCGCTATGGCAAAAGACCGCCGTGGGCGGCACCGGCTGCGCCAGCAGCTGCTCCAGCGCATTGGCGCCGGCTTCGAAGGTAAAGTTGCCGCGAGCAATATAGTGCGGATCGACGGTGATACCGCTGCGGCGCAGCGCCTGCACATAACCCTGCAGGCGATAATGGCACAACGGCATATCTTCCGGGCCGGCGATACAGCCGATACGCTGATGTCCCAGCTCGTGGAGATAATTTACCGCGTTAAAGGCCGCCGTCAGGTTATCGATATGGACGGTGGGCAGCTCCAGCTCCGGCGCAAACTCATTCGACATGACCATTGGCGGCAAATTGCGCTGCTCTTCCACGCTGGCGTCAAACGGCAGGCGCGAGCTGAGCAGCACCATGCCGTCGATCTGCTTGGTGATGATAAGGTCGATAAAGGTTTTTTCTTTCTGATTCTGGTGGGCGCAATCGCCGATTAACACCAGATAGCCGTGCTCGGCGGCAGTGACTTCAATACCGCGGATCACTTCACTAAAGAAGGGATCGCAGATATCCGGGACGATCACGAGGATCGTTCGCGATTCGTTGCGCTTCATATTGCGTCCGAGCGACTGCGGTAAATAGCCGACTTCCAGCGCCGCCTGCTCGACCCGGTTACGGGTGGCTTGCGACACCTTATCAGGGTTCATCAACGCTCGGGACACGGTTGCCGTGGAAACGTTTGCCTTGAGGGCGACGTCTTTCATGGTGGCGGCAACCACTTGTTTTTTGGGCTTCACCTGGTTTCTCCTCGCTGAATGGCGCTGGCATTTCCCTTGGGCGCTAACTGCTGCATCATTTTTATCAGATAGTCGCGGCAGTGAGTTACAGAATTTTCATGAAAAACGTGATGCTTGTTAAATTTTTCGATCCGGCTCGCAAGAGAAGGCTTATCCTTCAATCGGATCGACATCCAGCACCCACTTCACTTTTCTCGCCTCCGGAAGCGTATTGATCAGCGCCAGCGTACCGCTAACGATATGTTGCAGACGCACCCGCGAAGGATGCTGCAGCAATATTTGCCAGCGCCAGCGGCCGCCGCGCTTTGGCGCCAGCGCCGGAACCGGACCGAGCACCCATAGCTTTTCGTCGGCCAGCGGGCTGGCCTGCAGCAGATTGCGCAGCTGTTGTAAAAACAGCGGCGCCTGCTGGTTGTTATGGTCTTCCGCACGAATCAGCACATGGCTGGTCCACGGCGGCAGCTGCATCGTCTGCCGCTCTGCCAGCGCCTGTTCGGCAAAGGCGTCGTAGCCTTTATACAGCAGGGTCTGCAGTAGAGGGTGTTCCGGATGGTGGGTTTGAAGAATGACCTCGCCCTGTTTTCCTGCCCGGCCCGCTCGTCCGGAGACCTGGGTATAAAGCTGAGCGAAACGCTCTGCGGAGCGGAAATCAGCGGAAAACAGCGCCCCGTCGACATCCAGCAGGGAGACGAGGGTGACGTCCGGGAAGTGGTGCCCTTTGGCCAGCATTTGGGTGCCAATCAGAATACGCGCCCCGCCGCGATGGACGGCGGCGAGATGCTCCTCCAGCGCTCCTTTGCGGCTGGTGGTATCGCGGTCGATACGCGAGATAGGCACCTCAGGGAACAGCGGCGCCAGGGCCTGCTCCAGCTGCTCGGTGCCGATCCCTACCGGCACCAGATGCGTGGAGCCGCAGGAAGGACACTGGCGCGGGATTGGGCGCTGGCTGTCGCAATGGTGGCAGCGCAGATGGTGCTGCGCCTGGTGCAACGTATAGTAACTGTCGCAGCGCGGGCATTCCGCTATCCAGCCGCAATCGTGGCACAGCAGCGCTGGCGCAAAGCCGCGGCGGTTAAGAAACAGGATCACCTGGTTATCCGCTTGCAGGTGCTGGCGCATACGGCTAATCAGCGCGGGAGACAGGCCCGCCTGCAGCGGTTGCCCTTTGAGATCGAGCACGTGCTGCTGGGCCGGGCGCGCATTGCCCGCGCGTTTGCTTAAGGTTAACTGGCGATATTTACCCTGGCGGACGTTATGCAGAGTCTCCAGCGCCGGCGTCGCCGAGCCGAGAATTATCGGGATCTGCTCGCTGTGGGCGCGCCATACCGCCAGGTCGCGGGCATGGTAGCGCCAGCCTTCCTGCTGCTTGTAGGAGCTGTCATGCTCTTCGTCGATGACGATGACGCCGAGATCTTTAAATGGGGTAAACAGCGAGGAGCGGGTGCCGATCACAATGGCCGCTTCGCCATTTTTCGCCTTCAGCCAGGCCGAGAGACGTTCGCTGTCATTGAGCCCGGAGTGCAGCACTTCCACCGGCGCGTTAAAGCGCTGGCGAAATCGGGCGATGGTTTGCGGCGTCAGGCCGATCTCCGGCACCATCACCAGCGCCTGGCGCCCCTGCGCCAGCACATTCTCCAGCACGCTCAAATAGACTTCCGTTTTCCCGGAGCCGGTAATACCCGCCAGCAGCCAGGCGGAGAAACGATCGGCGGCGCTGTGGATCGCCCCGACGGCGGTGGCCTGCTCGGTATTCAGGCGCAGGCGTTCGCCGGCAACCGAATACGCGCTGCGCCAGTCGGTGAGGGCGGGCGCTTCGCAGGCCAGCTCCGCCAGCCCTTTGCCGCGCAGCGCCTGCAGCGCCGCTTCATTGAATTCCAGTTCGCCAACCTGATGACGCCAGATTTTGCCCTGGCGCAGCGCCGCCAGCGCCTGCTGCTGCTTCCGGGAGCGTTTCAGACCGTTAAGGTCGACAACCTGCCCCTGCTCGGTGGCGAACCAGTACCACAGCGGCGTGGCGCTGGCGGGTTTGCCCTGGCGCAGCATAACGGGTAATGCATGGAACAGCACATCGCCGATCGGGTGATGGTAATACTCAGCCGCCCACATCAGCAGTCGCCAGACAGTCGTGGAGAAGGCCGGCTCGTCGTCCAGCGCTTCGGCGACCGGTTTTAGCTCATCCAGCGGCAGTTCGCTGCGCTCGCTCACCGCCGCGACAATGCCGATCCGCTCCTGTTTGCCGAACGGCACCCGCACCCGACAGCCCGCTTTGACCGCCATGCCTTCAGGCAGCAGGTAGTCAAAAGTGCGCGGTAGCGGAACGGGTAGGGCAACGTGGGCGACGGACATGTCATCTTCCTGACTTGAAATCTGGCGGGATAGTATACACATTACGATAAGGCGGCGCGGATCAGTTTGCATATGCTGGTCAAATTCTGTATGATTCGCCGCCTTTGATGCGCTTTATATCGCATTGAAGATTGACCATTACCGCGTGCTTCACGCTGTCAGCAGCGTAGAAGGCGACGGGAAATTACTAATATCGCGTGGTGTCTGGCGTTAGGGCTGGAAGAGCGACGCGGCCTTAACTGAGGTTCTCCCATGAAAAAAGGTATTCACCCAAATTACGACGAAATTACTGCTACCTGTTCTTGCGGTAATGTCATGAAAATCCGCTCCACCGTTGGTCACGACCTGAACCTCGACGTGTGCGGCAAATGCCACCCGTTCTTCACCGGCAAACAGCGTGATGTTGCTACCGGTGGCCGTGTTGACCGCTTCAACAAGCGCTTCAGCATCCCGGGCAGCAAGTAAGTTGCCAGAAGAAGCCGCCTCAGGGCGGCTTTTTTGTCTCTCCCGCCTGCCTGGGCGGGAAAGAAAAAAGGGCGGAAGATTATTCCGCCCTTTTTATCGTCTCAGTATTCCCACGTATCCGGGTCGATTCCCAGTTCACGCATAATCGCTTTCGCCGCTTCCGGGATCTCATCGCTGCGCTCTTTACGCAGGTCTTCATCGTTAGGCAACGGTTGTCCGGTAAAGGCATGCAGAAACGCTTCGCACAGCAGCTCGCTGTTGGTCGCGTGACGCAGGTTATTCACCTGACGACGCGTGCGTTCATCGGTGAGGATTTTTAACACCTTCAGAGGAATGGAAACCGTAATTTTCTTTACTTGTTCACTCTTCTTACCGTGCTCAGCGTATGGGCTGATATATTCGCCGCTCCATTCAGCCATGAGATACCTTAATCCTCTGTTTATTAGTGAAGGGCCAGAATATTCCGCCCGGGCTATAATTGCGCGTAGTTTACCGTATGCGCGGGCTTTCTGACATGAGATAAGCCGCCGACGACGTGCGCTAATGCATATAATTTTAACGGCTATTTGCACTTTGCTCAATCTATACGCAAAGAAGTTTAGATGTCCAGATGTATTGACGTCTATTGTGACAATGATTACTCTGGAGCCTGACTTTTCACCGATTCAGCCCAGGAACTTCCCAACATGACGCGTAAACAGGCCACCATCGCAGTGCGTAGCGGTTTAAATGACGACGAGCAGTACGGTTGCGTTGTCCCGCCGATTCACCTCTCCAGTACCTATAACTTCACCGGCTTTAATGAACCGCGCGCCCACGACTACTCCCGTCGTGGCAATCCGACGCGCGATGTGGTGCAGCGCGCCTTAGCGGAGCTGGAGGGCGGCGCCGGCGCGGTGCTGACCAATACCGGAATGTCGGCGATCCTGCTGGTGACGACGGTGTTCCTTAAACCTGGCGATCTGCTGGTGGCGCCGCACGACTGCTACGGCGGCAGCTACCGTCTGTTCGACAGCCTGGCGAAGCGCGGCTGCTATCGCGTCCAGTTTGTCGATCAAAGCGATGAGCAGGCGCTGCGGGCGGCGCTGGCGGAAAAACCGAAGCTGGTGTTGGTGGAAAGCCCAAGTAATCCATTGCTGCGGGTGGTGGATATTGCGAAAATCTGTGGTCTGGCGCGTGAGGCCGGGGCAATTAGCGTGGTGGACAACACCTTCCTGAGCCCGGCGTTGCAAAACCCGCTGGCGCTGGGCGCCGATCTGGTGCTGCATTCCTGTACCAAATACCTCAATGGTCACTCCGATGTGGTGGCCGGGGTGGTGATTGCCAAAGATCCGGCAACTGTCACCGAACTGGCATGGTGGGCGAATAATATTGGCGTCACCGGCAGCGCCTTCGACAGCTATCTGCTGTTGCGCGGGCTGCGGACGCTGTCTCCACGGATGGAAGTGGCGCAGCGAAATGCCCTGGCGATCGTTGAGTATCTGAAAACCCAGCCGCTGGTGAAAAAGCTGTATCATCCATCGCTGCCGGAAAACCAGGGGCATGAAATTGCGGCGCGTCAGCAAAAAGGTTTTGGCGCAATGTTAAGCTTCGAGCTTGACGGTGACGAGCAGACGCTGCGCCGTTTTCTGAGCGGGCTGTCGCTGTTTACACTGGCGGAATCGCTGGGGGGCGTTGAAAGCCTGATTTCCCATGCGGCAACGATGACGCATGCCGGCATGGCGCCTGAAGCGCGTGCCGCCGCCGGAATTTCAGAAACGCTCCTGCGTATATCGACCGGTATTGAAGATGGTGAAGATTTAATTGCCGACCTGGAAAATGGCTTCCGGGCAGCAAACGAGGAATAAAGATGAGTGTGATTGCGCAGGCAGGGGCGAAGGGTCGTCAGCTGCACAAATTTGGTGGGAGTAGTTTAGCGGATGCGAAATGTTACCTGCGCGTCGCGGGGATCATGAAGGAGTATTCGCAGGCGGGGGATATGATGGTCGTCTCCGCCGCTGGCAGCACCACCAACCAGCTGATCAGCTGGCTTAAGCTTAGCCAGAGCGATCGCCTTGCTGCGCATCAGGTTCAGCAGTCGCTTCGCCGCTATCACACCGAGCTGATTGGCAGTCTGCTGGAGCCTGCGGCGGCGGATACGTTGATAGCCGCCTTTATCCACGACCTTGAGCGTCTGGCTGGTCTGCTGGACGGCGGGGTTTCCGAAGCGGTCTATGCGGAAGTAGTCGGCCATGGGGAAGTGTGGTCCGCGCGCCTGATGGCGGCGGTTCTCAATCAGCTGGGTATGGAAGCCGCCTGGCTGGACGCGCGCGCGTTCCTGCGCGCGGAACGCGCCGCGCAGCCTCAGGTGGATGAAGGATTATCCTATCCGCTGCTGCAGCAGCTGATGGCGCAGCATCCTAACAAACGTCTGGTGGTGACCGGCTTTATCTCCCGTAACCAGGCCAAACCGTCCTGCTGGGCCGTAACGGGTCTGACTACTCTGCCACCCAGATCGGCGCGCTGGCGGGTGCCTCCCGGGTCACTATCTGGAGCGACGTTGCCGGGGTGTACAGCGCGGATCCGCGCAAGGTGAAAGACGCCTGCCTGCTGCCGCTGCTGCGTCTGGACGAAGCCAGCGAGCTGGCGCGCCTGGCCGCGCCGGTGCTCCATGCCCGTACGCTACAGCCGGTTTCCGCCAGTGATATCGATCTGCAGTTACGCTGCAGCTACACGCCGGAACAGGGTTCCACGCGCATTGAGCGCGTGCTGGCCTCCGGTACCGGCGCACGGATTGTCACCAGCCATGACGACGTCTGCCTGGTGGAGTTCCAGGTGCCGGCCGGTCACGATTTCAAACTGGCGCATAAAGAGCTGGACGCTCTGCTCAAACGCGCCCAGCTGCGCCCGTTAGCCGTTGGCGTCCATGCCGACCGTAAGCTGCTGCAGTTCTGCTATACCTCCGAGGTGGCCGACAGCGCGCTGAAATTGCTCGATGAAGCCGGTCTGCCGGGCGAGCTGCGTCTGCGTCAGAAGCTGGCGCTGGTGGCGATGGTGGGCGCGGGAGTCACCCGTAACCCGCTGCACTGCCACCGTTTCTGGCAGCAGCTCAAAGGGCAGCCGGTGGAGTTCACCTGGCAGTCTGAAGAGGGGATCAGTCTGGTGGCGGTGCTACGCGCCGGGCCGACGGAAAGCCTGATCCAGGGGCTGCATCAGTCCTTGTTTCGCGCCGAAAAGCGTATTGGCCTGATGCTGTTCGGCAAAGGGAACATTGGTTCCCGCTGGCTGGAGCTTTTCGCCCGTGAACAAACTACGCTCTCGGCGCGTACCGGTTTCGAGTTTATTCTCGCCGGCGTAGTCGACAGTAAACGCAGCCTGCTGAATTACGACGGGCTGGATGCCAGTCGGGCGCTGGCTTTCTTCAACGATGAAGCGGTGGAGCAGGATGAAGAGTCGCTGTTCCTGTGGATGCGCGCGCACCCGTATGATGATTTAGTGGTGCTGGACGTCACCGCCAGCGAACAACTGGCCGACCAGTATCTTGATTTCGCCAGCCATGGCTTCCACGTCATTAGCGCCAACAAGCTGGCGGGCGCCAGCAGCAGTGATAAATATCGTCAGATCCACGACGCGTTTGAGAAAACGGGGCGCCACTGGCTATATAACGCCACCGTGGGCGCCGGCTTGCCGGTGAACCATACAGTGCGCGACCTGATTGACAGCGGCGATACTATTCTCGGCCTGAGCGGTATCTTCTCGGGAACGCTCTCCTGGCTGTTCCTGCAGTTTGATGGCACCGTGCCGTTCACCGACCTGGTGGATCAGGCGTGGCAGCAGGGGCTGACCGAGCCGGATCCGCGCGTCGATCTGTCCGGTAAGGATGTGATGCGTAAGCTGGTGATCCTCGCGCGGGAAGCGGGCTATGACATCGAACCGGATCAGGTGCGTGTGGAATCACTGGTGCCGGCGCACTGTGAAGAGGGGTCGGTCGATCACTTCTTTGAGAATGGCGAAGAGCTGAACGAGCAGATGCTGCAGCGTCTGGAAGCGGCCCGCGAGATGGGGCTGGTGCTCCGCTACGTGGCGCGCTTTGATGCCAACGGCAAAGCACGCGTCGGTGTGGAAGCGGTACGCGAAGAGCACCCGCTGGCGGCGCTGCTGCCGTGCGATAACGTGTTTGCCATCGAAAGCCGCTGGTATCGCGATAACCCGCTGGTGATCCGCGGGCCCGGCGCCGGGCGCGATGTGACCGCCGGGGCGATCCAGTCGGATATTAACCGCCTGGCGCAGCTGCTGTAAGCGTCGCGTTATACTCTTGAACCAGTGAGGCCACTATTTGCGTTACGCGCCCTGCGGAATACAGGGCGCTCTGCGCAAACGCGGGTCTGTTTTTCAGCCATATTGTAAACCGTCGGCTGGCCGCAAGGTCTGGTAGAAAGGCGTTCTCTTCTGCAGTGCCGGCAAGCCGGCAGACCATTTTCTGATTCTCTTCCTGCGTCCAACGCTGCCATGAGTTTTGCCACCAGCCATGATGGGTTTTCCCCTGTAGCTGCCACGGAGCCGGGCTGGCTGGGTTCCTTATCTCTTCTTCCACATACCATAGATCGCCTTGCCGCTGACGAAAAAGCGGCGCCCAGGCAACGATCGCCGCGCCGCGTAAAAAGCATTCATGCGCAATAACGTGCGTTTTCACCTCTGGAAACCGCTGGCTGAGCAGTTTGAAATGACCGTGCGCGGCGATAACCGGGCGCAATATATTGCCGCGGGCATGGCGCTTTTGCATTGCGCTGCCGTACTGGATTTCATCGAACTGACTGCGTTGTAAAAAGCGCATTTCAGTGAGAGAAATACGTTGAATAATATCGTCAGTCTCCTCCCTGTCGGCTTGTCCGCCGCGCCAGTGATAGCGTAATGATTCGCCTACCGCGAAAGGAGTGAAATTAGAGGTAAGATGAATAACATTACCGCGCACGGCATCAAAGCTTAATAAAAAGTAGAGCTTTTGCCCGGCGGCATTACCCTGGAATGGCGCTATCAACGGTACGCTGCAAATACGTCGTGGGGCTTCAATTGGGGCGATGTGTGGGAATTTTGGCGTCCAGACCTTTTTACAGTGGCGGCACTGAAGGCGTTGCGTACCCAGCGGATTGCGGCCGTAGCGAATAATATCCCGCTGATAGCATACCGGGCAAAAATAGCCGTAGCGGCGGGCATGATCCGTCAGATAAGCCGCCAGCCAGGGGCGGAATTCCCGTTCGTTAAACAGGGGGGGATAGCTGCCGCAGGCTGCGCAGTGGAGCGCCGGGTAGCCCAGCCGAAAATTCGGGAAATGATACTCAGCCGCAGACGGTAAACCTAAATTGCGGCAGCCAAAGGTTTTACAGGCGTTAATGGTAAAGAGAGTATCCACTGGCAGGTCAATACCAACGATTTTTACAGGTCGTTAATTTTGTCCTGCTCAGGTTGCATACAACTGTGAATGCTCTCACATAAAAAAGTCTTTCAGAACGTAACTTAGCGGTTCTTTATCACTCTGAAAGGAACTCCGATGAAACTAAAAACAATGAGCGCAGCACTTCTGTTAACTTTGCCTTTCTGGGCCTGCGCCAAAGATGTCACCATCATTTATACCAACGATCTTCATGCCCATGTCGAACCTTATAAAGTGCCATGGATAGCGGATGGTAAACGAGATATTGGTGGTTGGGCGAATATCACGACGATGGTGAAACAGGAAAAAGCGAAAAATAACGCGACCTGGTTTTTTGATGCCGGAGATTATTTTACCGGGCCTTACATCAGTAGCCTGACGAAGGGCAAAGCGATAATCGATATTATGAATACGATGTCCTACGATGCGGTGACTATCGGTAATCATGAGTTCGATCACGGCTGGGATAATACGTTGCTTCAGCTTAGCCAGGCGACATTCCCGATTGTTCAGGGCAATATTTTTTATCAGAACAGCGATAAATCGTTCTGGGATAAGCCCTATACCATTATCGAAAAAGATGGCGTGAAAATTGGCGTGATTGGCCTGCACGGCGTGTTTGCTTTTAATGACACCGTTTCTGCCGCGACGCGAGTGGGTATCGAAGCGCGTGATGAGGTGAAATGGCTACAGCATTATATCGATGAACTTAACGGTAAAGTGGATCTGACCGTGGCCCTGATCCATGAAGGCGTCCCGGCGCGTCAGTCGAGCCAGGGGGGAACCGATGTGCGTCGTGCGCTGGATAAAGATATTCAGACTGCGGGTCAGGTGAAAGGCCTGGACGTTTTAATTACCGGCCATGCTCACGTTGGCACACCGGAGCCCATTAAAGTGGGTAATACGTTGATTCTTTCTACCGATAGCGGCGGCATCGATGTGGGTAAACTGGTGCTGGATTATCAGGAGAAACCGCACCAATTCACGGTGAAGCACTTTGAGCTGAAGACGCTTTATGCCGATGAATGGAAGCCTGATCCGCAGACAAAACAGGTCATCGACGGCTGGAATAAGCAACTTGATCAACTGGTGCAGCAGGTTGTCACGCAATCACCAGTCGAACTGACCCGCGCTTATGGCGTCTCTTCGCCGCTGGGCAATCTTGCCGCTGACGCCTTGCTGTTGGCAGCAGGTAGGAGTACGCAGATGGCGTTAACCAACTCGGGCGGGATCCGGAATGAGATCCCCGCCGGGGCGGTGAGCATGGGCGCCGTTATCAGCACCTTCCCGTTTCCCAACGAGCTGGTCACCATGGATCTAACCGGGAAGCAGTTGCGTAGCCTGATGGAGCATGGCGCCGGGTTGAGCAACGGCGTGCTGCAGGTCTCCCGGGGACTGGAAATGAAGTATGACAGCAGCAAACCTGTGGGCCAGCGCGTTGTGTTATTCAGGCTAAACGGTAAACCGATTGACGATACGACGGTTTACCATATTGCCACCAACAGCTTCCTTGCAGATGGCGGCGATGGTTTTGTCGCGTTTACCGAGGGGCAGGCGCGTAATACCTCCGGCGGCTATTACGTTTCAAATGCGGTCGTAGACTATTTCAAAGCCGGGCAAAAGATAACGGATGAGCAGCTTAACGGGCAGCGCGTTGTCGATGTGAAGAAATAAGTTTTTAAGGCCGGGCAGTCAGCCCGGCCTTAAGCGATCAGTGGGCCGCAAATACCGCCCTGGCGGCAAACAGGCCGTTGAGGGCCGCCGGGAATCCGGCATAGACTGCCATCTGCATGATCGCTTCCGTAATCTCCTCTTGCGTCAGGCCGACGTTTAATCCTGCGGCAATGTGTACTTTCAGCTGTGGCTCGGCGTTACCCAACGCCGTGAGCGCGGCGATGGTGGCGATTTCCCGGCTGCGTAAATCGAGCCCTGGCCTGGCGTAAATATCGCCGAAGGGGAACTCAATCAGATAGCGGGCGAAATCGGGGGCGATATCCCGCAGGCTGTCGACGACGGCTTCCCCGCCCTTACCATCCACCCGCTGAAGCATTTCCTGACCGATGATGTAACGTTCGCTGGACATCGTTTTTTCCTCTCTGTGATGGTGCGTTAAGAGGAAGGGTAGGGAAGTGTGCCGGACTTGAGTAATACCCTTTTCGTGATACCTTTTCAGTATGACAACTTCGCGATTACATTCCCTGGATATTCGCCTGCTGCGCGCCTTTGCAGTGGTAGCGGAGGAAAATAACATCAGCCGGGCGGCGCAGCGGTTATTTATCTCGCAGCCGCCGCTGACCCGCCATATCCGCCATCTGGAAGCGCAGCTGGGGGTGACGCTGTTTCAGCGCCATAGCAAAGGCCTGATCCTGACCGACGCGGGTAAAGAGGTGCTGGAGATGATTCAACCTCTGCTGGCGCTCCAGGAACGCACGCTGGCGGCATTGAGTGAGCTCGCCGCCCACTCGCCGCAGGCTCTACGTCTGGGCGTGACGACGGCCTTCGAACAGGGCATTTTCGCCGCCGTTGAGGCTGCGCTGAGCGAACATACCCGCGCGTTGCATATCACCCGCCACGCCTCACCGGCGCTGGCTCAGCAGGTACGCAAAGGCAAACTCGATGCGGCGCTGGTCGCGTTGCCGCTCAATACTGAAGGGCTGCACCTGCACCCATTGCCGTATCATGAGCCGCTCATTGCGGCATTACCTGCCTCCTGGCCGGAAGCCGCCAGGCCAGGGCTGACGTTAAGCGCGCTCAATCATCGGCCGCTGTTCTGGTTTAAACGCGAGCGTAATCCTGGTTTCTTTGACTACACGCGCCGTATTTTCGACCGGGCTGGCTATGCCCCGACGTATGTGGAAGAGCCGGCCGAGCATGATGTGCTGCTGGCGCGTATTGCGCGCGGGGAAGGCATGATCCTGCTGCCGGCGTCCTTTTCCGCGATTCAGCGTCAGGGGGTGGCGTTCTGCCCGGTGGCTGAGGGCGACGCGATGCCGTTAAGCCTTGGGGTGATTTATCCGCCTCACCAGGCAGAGTCCGTGCAGCAATGGCTTTCTCTGCTGGATGGCATTCTGGCGACTGGCTAGTCTCAGGCTGACTCGCGAGCCACCTTATATTGCCCACCGAGCCGCTTCCTGTGCGTGGTCAGGTGATCGGAAGATGAACTTTTTTCAAGTAGGTGACCTATTCCTCACTCTTTACGCAGATTTTTCTATTGACGCCCGCGCGCTTTTCCGTCATTTTTACATCTGGACGTCTAAACGTATAGAAGTTCGCAATATAACAGCCATTACATGCGATTGATGAGGTAAGGTATGAGCTTTTTTCACGCCAATCAGCGGGAAGCCCTGAATCAGAGCCTGGCGGAAGTCCAGGGCCAGATTAATGTGTCTTTTGAATTCTTTCCGCCGCGCACCAGTGAAATGGAGCAAACCCTGTGGAAATCCATCGATCGCCTGAGCAGTCTGAAACCGAAGTTTGTTTCGGTAACCTATGGCGCGAACTCTGGCGAGCGCGATCGCACCCACAGCATCATCAAAGGCATTAAAGAGCGAACCGGTCTGGAAGCAGCGCCGCACCTGACCTGTATCGATGCCAGCCGCGATGAGTTGCGCACTATCGCTCAGGATTACTGGAACAACGGTATCCGCCATATCGTCGCCCTGCGCGGCGACCTGCCGCCGGGCAGCGGTAAACCGGATATGTACGCCGCCGATCTGGTGACGTTGCTGAAAGAGGTAGGCGATTTTGATATCTCTGTCGCCGCGTATCCGGAAGTGCATCCGGAGGCGAAAAGCGCGCAGGCGGATTTACTGAACCTGAAGCGCAAAGTAGAAGCAGGGGCCAACCGCGCGATCACCCAGTTCTTCTTCGATGTGGAAAGCTACCTGCGTTTTCGCGATCGCTGCGTCTCGGCAGGCATCGACGTGGAAATCATTCCCGGTATCCTGCCGGTCTCCAACTTTAAACAGGCGAAAAAGTTTGCGGATATGACCAACGTCCGTATCCCGGTGTGGATGTCAAAAATGTTCGAAGGGCTGGATAACGACGCCGAAACCCGTCAACTGGTGGGGGCGAATATCGCCATGGACATGGTGAAGATCTTAAGCCGGGAAGGGGTCAAGGATTTCCACTTCTACACCCTGAACCGCGCCGAGATGAGCTACGCCATCTGCCATACGCTGGGCGTACGCCCGGCCTGAGTTTTCATTAACGTTTAGTGCGATGGCGAAGCCGGTATTCGCCATCGCTTTTTTTTGCCCAAAACGCTGATACAGGTCAGGGGAGAGCAGAAGATAAAGCGCGTATAGTGCCAGCCTGATAATTGACAGGGATGGGTTATGCAATGGCAAGGAAGAGCGATCCACTGGCGTTTGGCGGGTTGGCGTTATTAACGCTGATCTGGAGCTTTAGCTGGATCGCGATGAAGCAAGTGACGAGCTATATCGGCGCTTTTGACTTCACGGCGCTGCGCTGTATTTTTGGCGCCGTGGTGCTATGGATAGTGATGTTGATCCGCGGTAAAGCGCTCAAGCCGACGCCTTTCGGCTACACCCTGGCGATCGCGTTATTGCAAACCTGCGGCATGGTCGGTCTGGCACAGTGGGCGCTAATGAGCGGTGGCGCCGGTAAAGTGGCGATCCTGAGTTATACCATGCCATTCTGGGTAGTGGTGATGGCCGCGTTATTCTTAGGTGAGCGCATGCGGCGATGGCAGTATATCGCCATCGGGGTGGCATGCGTGGGCCTGATACTCGTACTTCAGCCTTGGCAACTCGACTTTACTTCCCTGAAAAGCGCCTTGCTGGCGATCCTCTCTGGCGTGAGCTGGGGGGCAGGTGCGATCGTCGCGAAGCGTATGTATACCCGGTATCCGCAGGTTGATTTGCTGGCGCTAACGACATGGCAGATGCTATATGCCGCCGTAGTAATGAGCGTAGTGGCCTGGCTCGTCCCGCAACGGGCGGTAGACTGGCAGCCCGACGTTTTCTGGGCCCTGGCTTACAGCGCAATCCTTGCAACGGCGCTGGCCTGGAGTCTGTGGCTTTTTGTACTGCGTAATTTACCGGCAAGTATAGCCGGTCTGAGTACGCTGGCCGTACCGGTCTGTGGCGTGCTATTTTCCTGGTGGCTACTACATGAAAATCCAGGAAAGGTGGAAGGTTGTGGCATTGCGTTGATAGTACTGGCGTTGGCGATGATCAGTATCAAGAGACGAGGGGCATAGCCTGCTCCGGCCTGCAGAGATGCATAAAAAACACCCGGCTGTCGCCGGGTGTTTTGCTCTGGTTTATTCCCATTCCTGCAGGAAGCGCTGACCATACTGGTCGGCCACCAGCAGCGCGGCGTAGACCTGGTCGGAATCAACGCCGCCCGGCATATTGTGAATGGTTTCGCCTTCAGCGCAGGCGGCTTCCGCCACCAGACGCATTTTGGTCGGGATATCACCTTTGATATCCAGCTGCGCCAGGGTGATCGGCAGCCCAACGCTGTGGCACAGCGCGGCGACGGTCTCTATTTCGTCCACCGGCGCATTTTCCAGCACCAGCTGCGTCAGGGTTCCGAACGCCACTTTTTCCCCGTGATAATAGTGATGGGCGTCAGGGATGGCCGTCATGCCGTTATGAATCGCGTGCGCCGCCGCGAGACCACCGCTTTCGAAACCCACGCCGCTCAGATAGGTGTTGGCTTCCACCACCCGCTCCAGCGCCGGGGTGACCACGTGCTGTTCGGCGGCCAGCATCGCTTTTTCACCCTCTTCGAGTAAGGTGTTGTAGCATAGCTCGGCCAGCGCCAGCGCCGCCTGGGTGCACTTCCCGCCCGCCATGGTGGTGGCGCCGCTA
>ERZ791895.603-NODE-603-length-22749-cov-5.711510_pt1 | contig 22749 bp, 21 predicted proteins | sample MGYA00510153_ERZ791895 | MGnify/ENA primary metagenome ERZ791895 (study PRJEB30046, sample SAMN00792064) | human gut metagenome | study: EMG produced TPA metagenomics assembly of the A metagenome-wide association study of gut microbiota in type 2... | reverse complement strand
ATTTCGTTTCTTATGGGGTGTAGCAAAAACTATATAATGTATTGGGGGGGTTTACAATTATTAATATACACCATAACCCCTACAAAAGTGTTCACAAACTTCAGGGAATTTCAAAGATAAAATTGTGCGTTTTACCAGTAAAAAAATATTGATTGTCAGAAATGGATAAAAAACCACTGATTCTATTACTTGGGATCCGTCATTTAGACGCTCCTGTGCCTGTACTTTTCGCTCTCTCTATGTTATAATTTCCGTAAAATTCCAGATATTCAGATATGTATCATGTGGTTTTGATTCCCTGTATACGAATGAGGTGAAGCATGGATCAGAAAACATATATGAGCTATATTATCATACAGAATACAAAAGAGAAAGGAATCAATTACTCTGAGATAGAAGTAATTTATGTCGTAGTGGGACAGGCACAGGTTACCACTGGCGACGGTACATATTATCTGCATAAATCAGACATTATGTTGATTCATGCAGGCGAGGGGCGCTCCATAAGGTGCGACGATATGTCGGCTTTATGTATAGTAAGCTATTCCAAACGGCTCATATCCGCTCTGTTCCCCTATAAGGCGGCAGGGAGGATTCATTGCAACAGCCTTTTAGATACCCGGCATTCCTATGACAAGGTAAGAGAGGTTTTTAAAGAACTTATCCGAAACCATATCAGTCAAAAGGTAAAGAATGAATGCTATGAGAGAAGCCTGCTGTATAAGCTTCTGGGCTGTTTGGCTGAGGAATTTGGAACAGGCAGGGAGAATGGAGAGGGGATTCTTAAGACTTCCGATGAGGATGGAAGGATGCAGCATATCTATCAATACATCGAGCAGAATTTCCAGGGGAATATCAGTTTGTCAGAGCTGGCGGAGCAGATGTATACCTCAACCTCAACCTTGTCCAGGCTTTTTAAAAAGAAGACAGGGATCTTTTTTGCGGAATATATTAATAAGGTCAGGCTGGAATATGCAGTGCAGGAGTTATTGTGCTCGGCTGACAGTATCACAAAGATCGCTATAGACAGCGGATTTTCCAATCTGTCAGTATTTAACAGAGTGTTTAAAGAAAGCTATGGGATGTCTCCTTCAGAATATAGAAAAGCAGAGAGAATAGAAGGAGAGAAGGAAGAGGCAGATGAGGAAGCAATCATCAGCAATCTTCGCAAACAGCTGAGTGAGGAACTGTCAGAGCAGAATTTACTGCAGGTAAGCGCAGATGCAGCCAATAAGAAACAATACAGCAAAAGCTGGAATCAGACCATTAATGTAGGCTCGGTCAACACCCTGCTGATGGCAAACACACAGTATCATGTTGTATACCTTACGGAGAACTTAGGCTTTCGCTATGTCCGCCTATGGAATGTATTTTCCATTCAGATGAAAATCACCGATGGAAAGCATATGGGAAATTATAACTACGACCAGCTTGATATCGCCTTTGATTTCCTTGATCAGCATCATATCATTCCCTTTTTAGACTTTGGAGTACGTCCAAGTGCGGCTGTAAAAAATGAAAATGTGAACGTATATTATGGAGAAGAATGTGTAGAATTTGCTACAAGAGATGCATGGGAAGAAATGATAACTGATTTTTTCAGGCATATGGTGAAGAGATACGGGAAAGAGAAAGTAGAAACATGGATTTTTGAACTTTCTTATGATTTGACTCATAAAATGCAGTGCTATCAGGATGATAATTATGAGTTTTATCATGCCTATGAATTTTTGTACAGAACTGTCAAAAAAACACTTCCCGGTGCCCAGATAGGCGGCCCTATGGCAATCGTACATTATTCTGCAGAGTTTGTTCGGGAATTTTTGGAAAAAAGCAAGAATAATTCTTGTGTACCGGATTTTGTATCCATGCTGCTGTTTCCTTATACAACCCATAAGAACGGACAGGAAACAGGGTATAAAAGGGCAATGAACGACAGCTATGAGATACGCGAGGTGAAACATATTCATTCCATTATGGACCAGGCAGGCGTATCCTGTAAACTGTATGTTTCAGAGTGGAATAATACTTTGTCCAGCAGGAATTATCTAAATGACAGCAGCTGCCGGGCAGCCTATTTTATAGATAAGCTGAATGAATTGTGGGAACAGGTTGACATGATTAATGTCTGGATGGCTTCAGACTGGGTGAGCAACTACTTTGATGTAGGGGGAGTGGCTAACGGAGGAAATGGGCTGCTGACCAAAAACACAATTTGTAAGCCTGCCTACTACGCACTTTCTTTTTTAAATCAGCTGGGCGATTACCTGCTTGCCAGAGGGAAAAATTACCTCATTACAAGAACGGAGCAGCAGGATTATTATATTTTGTGTTCCAATTATAAAAGTCCCGGTGAAGAATTTTTTTTCAACGATAGCTACATAGAGCAGCCTCAAATGATGAACCGGCTTTATGAGGATGAGACTTCCGCCCAGATGGAGTTTACTTTGCAGAACATGGCAGCGCGGCGCTATGTGGTTAAAAAGCGTACCGTGAATCCCAGAGAAGGAAGTTTGTTATGGGAGTGGGAAAAATTTGATTTTGATCATTCCTTAAGCAGTCAGGATATTAAATACATCAGACAAATCTCCTTACCCCGTATCAGCATGAAAAAATGTGAGACCCTTGAAGGACGCTTAAAGCTTTGTGAGAAAATTGGAGCCCAGGAAATTATACTGATACATATTTATGAGGAGACCTGATCTTAAGAAAACAGGCTGCAACAAATGTATATCATTTGTTGCAGCCTGTTTTTTTTGTGTTTATAAAATGAAACAAATAGAAAGGAATATGAATGGAAAGAGAAGTAAAGGGCAGGGAGACGTATTATAATGAAACCATGAAAAGGAGATATCTCAAAGCTTGGGGGACCGGATAACCACAAAATTCAACCGATGTAAGGAGAAAAAGAATGGAACAAAGGAAACAAGCATCAAGAGCAGCGGTAATTTGCTATGGATTTGGTGATTTAGCTTCACAATTTGTTTGGACCTTTGTGGGTTCATATCTGACAATTTTTTATACAGATATTGTAGGATTTGCTCCCATAGTGGTATCAGCTATTATGATGGGAGCAAGGATATGGGATGCAGTGAATGACCCGTTGATGGGGGCCGTTGCAGAGAGAACAAGGGGCAGATTTGGACGTTTCAGACCTTATATTGCATTTGGATGTCCTCTTCTTGCCATATTTGCAGTTTTAACATTTACTAATCCCTTTGGCGGAAATTCAACAGCAAGTATTATATGGGCAACCTTTACCTATGTGGCTGCAGGTATGTTGTATACTCTTGTGAATATTCCCTATGGAGCACTTGCAGGTGTGATGACAGAAGATGCGGATCAGAGAAATAAAATCAATACTTCCAGAAACATAGGCATGAATCTTGGGATGGTGATTGTAAATGCATTGTCGGCGGGCCTTGCACTAAGATTTTCAACTGCCGGGGCAGCGGTTGCAGATGGAAAGGGATATATGACTACGGCAATTATATATGGTCTTGTGTCAATTCCTTTGTTCCTGTTTGTATTTGCAACATCAAAAGAGAATGTGCAGCCGGTAGGAGAACCTCAGAAGTTTTCCTTTACAGGCACTATAAATAATCTGGTAAAAAACAAATATCTTATGATTGTCACCTTAGTTATGGCGCTGCAGATGACTGCTTTTATGGGAAGAATTGCCGTCACAGCATACTATGTAATTTACTGCCTTGGTTCTTTTACTATGATAGGCCTGGTCATGACTATTCCTTCTATTGGCGGGATCGTCGGTTCTCTTTTTGTTCCGTATTTTGCAAAGCGGTTTGGAAAAAGAAATGTACTGATTGGTTCCATGATCATACAGGGAATTGGTTTGCTGATTATCTATGCCGCTCCCTTTGATCATATGAACATGGTGCTTGCAGGCTGTTGGATCTTTGGCCTTTTCAATGTAGGCTTTCCAATGACACTTTCCATGGTATCAGATTCGGTTGATTATATGGAATTGAAAACAGGAATTCGCACAGACGGCACAGCATATGCAACCTACGGGCTGGCAACAAAGCTGGGGAATGCAATTGGCGGTTCTGCCGGTGTTCTCATTCTGGGTCTGTTTGGTTATGTGGCAAATGCAGAGCAGACAGCAGAAGCATTAAAAGGCATTAACATGGTAGTCAATCTAATTCCTGCACTTTTATTCTTCCTTGCGGCGGCGGCCTGCTTCCTGTGGAAGATGAGTGATGAGGATGCAGAAGAGATCAGAAAACAGTTAAGAGAAAAACACAGTAAAGCAGAATAAGCAAAAATAAGAGTAAATGGAGGAAAGAAACATGAAAAACAATAAATTACAGGTGGCGGTAATCGGTTGTGGGGGAATTGCAAATCAGAAGCATTTTCCTGCACTGAAATCTCAGGCAGATAAGTGTGAGATGGTTGCTTTTTGTGACATTCAGATTGAACGTGCAGAGAAAGCAGCAAAGGAATACGGCAGTGCAGACGCAAAAGTCTACCAGGATTATAATGAGCTTTTGAAAGACGAGAATATTGATGTGGTACATATCTGTACACCAAACGTTTCACACAGCCCTATTGCGGTCGCGGCTTTTGAGGCAAAGAAGCATGTGCTTTGCGAGAAGCCTATGGCTGCAACAACAGAGGATGCTCAGAAAATGATGGATGCATGGAAGAAATCGGGTATGAAATTTACCATTGGCTATCAGAATCGTTTCCGTACAGATGCACAGGCTCTAAAACGTGCCTGTGAGGAAGGGAAATTGGGAGAAGTTTATTTTGCAAAGGCTCACGCTGTCAGAAGAAGAGCAGTTCCTACCTGGGGGGTATTTCCGGACAAATCCAAACAGGGCGGCGGTCCTTTGATTGATATCGGAACACATGCACTTGATATCACCCTGTGGTGTATGGACAATTATGAGCCGGCAGCAATTACTGGCTCTGTATTTGAGAAGCTGGGTCACCTGCCGGAGGCAACAGAAGGCAATATGTTTGGAGCATGGGATCCGAAGACTTATGAAGTGGAGGACTCTGCCTTTGGATACATCAGGATGAAAAACGGTGCGGCTATCTTCCTTGAATCCTCCTGGGCTCTGAATGTAAAAGACTCCAGAGAGGCAGCTACCACACTTTGCGGTACCAAAGCCGGTGCGGAGATGATCGGAGGAATGAGCCAGCAGGGATATGACCTTGTATTTAATGAAACAACAGGAGGTATTCTCACAGAGGAGCATATCTCTGACACGGGAGCAATTGCATTTTTTGAAGGAAACGGCGGTGGTTCACCGGAGGTAAAAGAGTGCAGGCAGTGGTTGGAGGCAATTCTGGAGGACAAAGAACCTCTTGTAAAGCCACAGCAGGCATTTGTGGTAACACAGATTCTCGATAACATATATAAATCCGCTAAAGAGGGAGAAGAGATCCATTTAGATTAAATGAGGAGGTAAGGAAATGTCTAAAATTAGAACATGTGTAAGCTTGTATAGTCTGCAGGATGAGTATCTGAATAAAAGGATGAGCCTAAAGGATATTATGCATTACGTGAAGGAAAAAGGCGCTGAGGGAGTAGAAATTCTCCCGGATCAGATGTTAAAGGGGGCTCCGGATATCTTGGAAGAGACAGTAACACAGTGGAATCAGCTATTGGCTGAAACCGGGCTGAAACCAGTGATTGCAGATGTGTTTTTAAACACGAACCTGTACAAAAACAGAGCGTTAACCCACAAGGAAAGCATTGAATTGCTGATAAAGGAAATCAAACAGGCAGATCGTCTGGGCATTCGTCTCATTCGTCTCGTATCCATGGTTCCGGACTGGGTGATAGAGCCTTTGCTGCCTTACTGTGAGAAATATAATGTCACAATTGCTCTGGAGATTCATGCGGCAATGGCCTTTGATATTGCCGAGACACAGGCCTTTATCCGGGAGATGAAGCGGGTGAATTCCCCTTATGTGGGTCTGGTAATAGACACCGGAATATTCTGCAGAAAATTCCCGAGGGTTGTCAGGGCTTATGAGACACTCAACGGAACAAGTCCTCAGGTATTTGATTACATTGATACGCTGTTTGAGAAGGGAACGGATCTTCACCGGGTACTTGCGGAGAATGAATATCAGAATCCGCCCGAACTGGAAGAAGCAATCCAGTCGGAGCATGACAGGATGTTTGTTCCCTTATGTGACGGATATGAGAATTACAAATATGAGGTTCTGGACGAGTATATGCCTTATATCAGGCATTTTCATTTTAAATTATTTGAGATGACTCCGGAAGGACCGGAATACTCCATGGATTATAAGGGACTGCTTCAGTACCTTCATGATCACGATTATGACGGATATGTTGCTACGGAGTATGAAGGAAACCGATTTACACTTCCAGGCAAAGCGATGGCTGAGAAGGAGCAGGTTGCTGCTCAGCTTGCCTATATCAATCGATGCCTGAAAGAAATTCAGGGATAGGAGGCAGAAATAATGTTTGATAATAATGTGTTTAAAGAAAATTCATGCGTAAATGTAACAGAAGGCAGCAAGGTGATCGGATATGAGCTTCAAACCAATATTACCTATTACAGAGGTATTCCCATGTCTATGATTGAGTATATCAAAGTTACAGCAGACGGGGAAGAAGTTCCGGCTGAGGAGATTCGTATCTCTGTGGACAGAGAGGACTGGTTTACCTTAAAAGAGGCAGAGACGGTCACCTCCTATAAATGGGAATATGGAGAGCCATTGTACATTCGGGTAATGAAGGAAAACGGGCTTTCAAAAGGGACACATAAGGTAAAATTGACAGTTGCAACAAGAACAGCATATATTCCGGTTCCTCTTGAGGGAATCAAAGAAAGAGAAGTCATAATCGGATAGAGGGAAAAAGAATGGATAAGAAGAAAGTACTGGGTATTTCTTTTGGAAGAAAAATGGGAAATACAGATGTCATGATTAAAACAGCACTGATGGAATGCGAAAAGGCAGGCTGCAAGGTTCGCTTTATCCGGGCGGATGACCTCAATATTCAGCCCTGTACAGGGTGCATCTCCTGTGTAGTCGGTATGACCACAGGACGTGGAAAGGGCGGCTGTCCTGTGAAAGACGATTTTTATTTATTAGACGAAGCCTTACTGGACTGTGATGCCGTGATCGTAGGTTCACCGACCTATGTATTAAGTCCTACGGGACGTTTTAAAACAGTATGTGACAGGATCGGTCCCTCTCATGATATTACATTCAGAAAAGCCGCCTACGAAGAGGGCATTGCAGCAGGTAAGCCGGAAGCAGAGCTGCCGGATACCAGAAGCTTCAAAAAACGTGTGGGAGCGCTGGTATCTGTGGGAGGTGCCATGACAAAGAACTGGCTGTCCTTCATGCTGCCGACTATGTATGAATTCACCATGTCCATGGGAATTGATGTGGTGGATATGCATGAATATCATGGGGCGATGGCTCATGAGCATGTGCTTGGCAATGATGTTCAGATGGAACGCATGAAACAGATGGGACAGCATATTGCCGAAGCCCTGTTTGCCCAGGACGAGGAAGAACGCAGAAAATGGAGAGGAACAGAGGAAGGGGTCTGCCCCGTTTGTCATTGCGATATGCTGACCGTATCCAAAGATCATTCCTTTGCAGAATGTCCGGTATGCGGCATCAAAGGACAGTTTGAGGTAAAGGACAGCAAACTGGAGGTACATTTTAGCCAGGAGGAGCAGAAACGCTCCAGACTTCGCTGGAACGGTAAACTGGAACATTCTACAGAAATTAAGACGAAGGCTGTGGGTCCTGGACAAATCCCGGATTTAAAGGAACTGAAAAAAATGTATATTGGATATGGAGAAGCGTAAAAAGAAAGGGTGAAGACGATGAAGCTTGGTTTTATAACTGCCATATGTGATGGAATGACATTGGAAGAGGTCGTTGATTTTGCAGCCGAAAACGGGCTGGAGTGTATAGAGGTGGCATGCTGGCCGCAGGGAGGCGCACAGCGCCGCTATGCCGGTGTCAGTCATATTGATGTGGCATCCCTGGATGAAAACAAAGCCGCAGCCATTAAAAAGCTTTGCGCCGATAAAGGTGTAGAAATTTCCTCTCTTGCCTATTACCCCAATACTCTGGATCCGGATCTGGAAAAAAGACAAAACTATATTGCTCATATCTATAAGCTGATTGATGCATCTGCCATGCTGGATGTGAATATGGTTACCACATTTTTGGGCAGAGATCCTCACAAAACGGTTTCTGAAAATCTAAAGCTGGTAGAAGAAGTCTGGCCGCAGATTATAGCATATGCTGAAAAAAAAGGCGTGAAGATTGGTATTGAGAACTGTCCTATGCTGTTTACGGAGGATGAATGGCCGGGAGGACAAAATCTTATGACCAGTCCATCCAACTGGCGAAAGATATTTCAGATACTTGACAGCCCCAATTTTGGAATTAATTATGATCCCTCCCATTTTGTATGGCAGCAGATCGATTATATCAAACCGATTTATGAGTTTAAGGATAAGATTTTTCATGTCCATTACAAGGACATTAAGGTGTTTAAAGACAAGCTGTCGGATGTGGGCGTAATGGCAGCTCCGCTGGAATATATGAGTCCCAAGCTTCCAGGGCTGGGAGATGTAGACTGGGGCAGATATGTGTCTGCTCTGACAGATGTCGGCTATAGCGGATATACCTGCATTGAGGTGGAGGATAAGGCATTTGAAAAGAGTCTGGAGGATGCCAAAAAGGCTGTTGTATTAAGTGCAAAATATCTGAGAAACTTTGTGATTTAACCGTAGGAGGAATGGATATGGAACCAATCAAAATTGGAATTATCGGACATGGATTTATGGGGCATGAGCATGAAAAGATGCTGACGAAGATGGAAGGAATTCATGTGACGGGGATATCCGACATTGATCCCAAACAGCTTGAAGATGTACAGCCCGGACTGAAGCGTTATGCCTCAAATGAAGAGCTGATTCAGGATCCGGAGGTACAGGTGGTACTGATTGCGGCAAATAACAATCAGCACCTTGAGCTTGTGATACAGGCCGCCCGTGCCGGAAAAGACATCATTTGCGAGAAGCCGGTAGCCATGAACCTGGCGGAACTGGACGACATGATGAAAGTGGTGGAAGAGTGTGGAGTAAAGTTTACGGTACACCAACAGAGGAGACTGGATCCGGATTACAGGGTGATGAAGGAAGTCTACGATCAGAACGCCCTGGGAAATGTGTTTACCATAAAAAGCAGCCTGTATGGATTCAATGGAAACATGCATGACTGGCATATCTACATTTCCGAAGGCGGCGGTATGCTCTATGACTGGGGCGTACACCTTCTGGATCAAATTCTGTGGATGATGCCAGATGCAAAAATCACCGACATATATGCGGATATTCGAAATGTAATCAACACAGAAGTGGATGACTACTTTAAAATTCTGATGAGATTTGATAACCGGGTTACTGCCGAGGTAGAGCTTGGAACTTATTATCTTACGGATAAGATGCATGACAAATGGTTTGAGCGCCATTGGTTTATGGGAGGAGATAAGGGAAGTGCCTATGTGGACGGGTTTGAGCCGGAGGGAAAGATTGTACGCACGGCAGGACTTCTTCAGAATGTTGGAAATAAACGAACCATGACAGCAGCAGGACCAACCCGTTCCTTCGGACCGCCGCCGGAAGGGAAAATCCTGACGGAAGAGCTTCCAGAGGTGACATTCTGCCATAAAGATTATTTTGAAAATTATAAAAAGGCATATAGGGGGGAGGAACCGTTCCTTGTTGCGATTCCAGAGACAAGAAGAGTGCTTGCCCTAATGGAGGCGGCAAGAGAGTCAGCCGCTACAGGCAAGTCAGTTGAATTTGAAAACTGAAAAACTGGAGATATACAGAAAAAGGCTGATGGTGGCCGCGAAGAAGATCAGGCGGGAAGTGGAACTGCTCTGATGATCGAAAGATGACAGGAAATTTTTTATGAGAGAGTAAGACGGAGAAGCAGGAAATTCTGTTTCTCCGTCTTATGGTTTTTGTGTGTGTGGGAGATTTCCGGGATACTCAGCATTTCAAGTAACTGTGGAAGAAAGAAACGTTTCTATTTCTGTACGTGCCAGATTAAAGCCGCCGACCTGACAGTGCTGTTCTCCGCCTTCCGAAGCCGTAAATATCCGGCTGGTGACAGAGGAGGCGTGAGTCAATTTTCGCTCGATCTTCCGCATTCTCTTAACCGGCACATACTGGTCGCATGCTCCGGCAAGAAGAAGGACATCCTGGGTAACCAGACTGATACAGTCTGTAAGCCTGTGGCATTCTATATTTTTCAGAAAATCATAAGGCGCTGTGGTACCGGTAATATACATTCCGTGCGTTATTTTCCAGCTTAAGTCCAGGTCAGACTCCATTTTCCTTCGTATCAGGGAATTGATAAGTTCTCTCCTCCCAGATAATAAAAGCAGCCGGAGAACAGTTCCTTTTAAAGGTGAGAGACGGCTTAAAATAAGATCGAGCCCCCAGTAAAAGATGTCACAGCAGATTACACGATGAATTCTTTTGTCAAATGCCGCCGCCCGCGGCGCCAGATAGCCGCCCCAGGATATTCCCAGAATTGCGACACTGCTGAGATGAAAGTAATCGAGAATGGCCTTTACCGGTTTTTCCCACTCGTAAGTAAAGACGAGGCCATTTTTTCTCGCCTGTCCCTGACCCGGCCCTTCAAATAATAAGATGGTATAGCCCTTATCCGGATATTCTTTTAGGAGCGGATAGAATTCTTCCATAAAGGAATCGTAGCCGCCGTGAATCAGGATAACACCCCGCTCATTTTCTGCCGAATGGAGGTTAGGAGGACTTACAATGTCTGACGAACAGAGATGAGGGGCACTTCCCGGTCTGGCTTTTAAGCGGATTGCAGGCAAATATGTGTTCTGATAGGGAACTTCGAACCTCTCCATGGAATCTTCCCTATATGCCAGGTCAAAGCACTCCCGGAAAAGCCTGTAACACTCTTCTTTTCGGACTGATGTATCGGGGAGGTAAAATTCTGCCATGCGGTAATAAGCGGATGCATGTTTGAAACGCTGCTCCGTACGGGCTTTTTCAGCTGCGGCCCACCAGGTGGCCGACCAGCTTGCCATATCGGTGATTTTGGAAGCCGCTGCCGTTATCTCTGCCAGTGTCCGGGCATTTTGATCTGCCAGTGTCCGGGCGTTTTCGTCGGTCTGTGACGGCAGTGCAGGCTCGGAGAGGACGGACATCAGTGCGCGGTTGATCTGAAAATTCATCTGCGCATCATTGGAAAAATGAAGAAACATAGTCTGTAAACACCTCCCCGCATCGATGAAGCAGTTTCATATTGACTGCAGCCACTACGGTTCCGGCGGCCACGGACAGAATCAGTTTCCAGACTGGATATTGAAGCAGATGCAGGGCATCCAGAAAGATCAGACAGCAGGGAATCATTGTGAGCAGCGCGGTAATGGCACCCGGAACGTAACTTCTGTATACAAGAGCCGTTCCAATGAGGTGTATGAGAATGAGGTGCAGGATATTGGCGGCCAGGAAGCCAAGCCACAATTCATAGTGTCTCGTAAAGTAACCGAACGCCGATACAAGGGTCAGAAGCAGCAGCTCCTCGCAGACAGCGATCGAGAAGCTTTCCGTATTGAAAAATGTGCCGAATGGGACGAAGCGTACCCGAATAAATCTTTTTTTGGGAGCCTCACTGTTTTTCCATGGGATGGCGAGAATGATCTCTTCCATATCGTGGAGGATAAACAGGAGCGGCAGCAGCCATACAATTGCTTTCATAAATCATCATCTCCTTTCCCTCCGATTGTAAGGAGTCCGGAAAAAAGTTTCAATCACCAGATGGAACGGAACTGATTGGATAAGCAATAAAATGCGACAATTAGTTGCTTATCCATATAGAATGTGCTATTCTGCTCGTATCAGGCTGCTATTCTTGCACGTAAGCGGTCAAAAGACGCCCGCTAAGTGCTCATAGCGAGCCACTCCACTAGGTTCGTGAGAGACCTCACCAAGTGGAGATGACATGCATCGCACGTAAGCGGTCAAAAGACGCCCGCTAAGTGCTCATAGCGAGGAGGAAATGGCATGAATCAGCAGGATTTGCGTGTGATTAAAACGAAGAAGAATATAGAAGAGTCATTTCTGCGGCTGCTGGAAAAGAAGTCCTTTTCCGAGATCACGGTGCAGAATATACTGGATGAGGCGCTGATCAACCGGTCCACCTTTTACAAACACTATTCGGACAAATACGATCTGGCCAGACTGCTGTCGGACCGGATGTTTCAGGAGTTTCAGGATATGCTGGAAAATCGTTTTCTGGCATCGCAGAACAGGGAAGTATATGAGACTATCGATGTGATTTACGAGGTGCTGTATGATAAACAGGAGGCATTTCTGAATCTGTGGAAAATACATACGGATGAGGTTCAGCTGGAGAACGAGATGGCGGATTATTTAAAGCACCGGTTTATTGCTGCCTACAGTTCAGGCTTTATCGGCAACGCCAGCCAGATGGATTATTTGTCCGGAACCTACGCGGCCCTGACCATGTCGTCCTTAAAATGGTGCCTGAATCATGACTATGATACGGTGCGGGAGGTAGTGCCGCCTTTTGTCCGCAATATCCTTCTGGCAATGCAGGAGTTCCAGCAGCCATAACATAAAGCAAAGAACATGGGGAGAAGCTATGAAATATTTTGGAGCAGGACTGGGGGAAATGCATAAGGAACTGGGAACGATGATACGGAAGGCGGATCGTCTGGAGGATGCCAGGCGTCTGTTTTCAGAGCTTCATGGCGCCCTGCATCTTTTGGAGGTGTCGGGTGGCGAGGAGAATGAGTTGGACCGGCTGGCCGGAGACCTGGAGGACCCGGAGTATGCGGTGATGGTGACATCAAAGGATGAGACGATCGCCTGGGCCCTCTGGCATATTGCCAGGCTGGAGGATTTGACCATGAATCTTCTGGTCTCCGGAGGGGAGCAGGTATGGAACCGGGAGTGGGCCCGGCGTCTGGGGACAGCAGTTGCAGATACCGGCAACGCGATGAGTGACGATCAGATCATGGAGCTCAGCAAGGCGCTGCGTCCCGCCGAACTGCTGCAATACAGGAGCGCGGTCGGCAGAAGGACGAGACAGATCGTGGAAGGACTGACGGCCGATGATATGAAGCGGGAGGTCCGAAAAGAAGACTTAAAACGGATACGGGAGGAAGGCGGCGTCACAGCACAGGAGGACTCGGTATGGCTTCTGGATTATTGGGAAAAGAAGGACGTGGCAGGGCTTTTGCTCATGCCGACGACACGGGACCCCATGCTGCATTTAAACGACTGCTGTAAATGGAAACAGCAGATACGGTCGAAGAAAAAATTTTATAGAAGTTAAATGAAAAAAATTGTAACCGGCCTGTAACGAATCGGGTTTCTGCAACACTAATTAACAAAGAGGAGGAAACACATATATGGATTCCATGGAACAGATCTATTTATCACACGCGAAAACAGTATATGCCTTTCTCCTGACGAAGACACAGAACCCGGATCTGGCGGAGGAACTGACCCAGGAAACATTCTATCAGGCGGTGAAAAGCATCCATAAATTCAAAGAGCAGAGCAGTGTGTCTACCTGGCTCTGCGGCATTGCGCGGAACGTATGGTTCGATCATCTGCGGAAGCAGAAGGGCAGGGCCGATTTCAAGGAAGCGGAAGAGATTGCAGTCCCCTCCGCAGAGGAGGAAGTATTCTGTTCCTGGGATCAGCTTTCGGTCATGAAGCTGCTTCATCATCTGGAGGACCCCATGCGGGAGGTAATGTATCTGCGCCTGACCGGCAGTCTGACCTTTGGCCAGATCGGAGAGATCATGGGGAAGAGCGAGAACTGGGCGAGAGTGACTTTCTATCGGGGAAAGGAAAGAATTGTAAAGGAGGCGAAGGAAAATGAAACAGAACATACCCTGTGAAATGATCCGCGATCTTCTTCCGCTGTATGTGGAAGGGCTGACGTCCGAGGAGAGCAGCAGGCAGATCGAGGCGCATATGGAGACCTGTGAGGACTGCCGCGGCCGGTATCTGCGGATGAAAGAGGACCTTGGACGTGAAACGGATGTAAAACGAAAAGAAAATGAACGGGAAATCGATTATTTGAAAAAAATCAGGAAGAGCAATCTGCGAAAAGTACTTTTAGGCATTGGCTCCGCATTTGCCGTAGTCCTGCTGGCCCTGTTTTTAAAGCTGTTTGTCATCGGGTATCCGGTGGATTCCTATCTGGTGACGTATGCAAATGTGAACGAACACATGCTGGCGGTCGGAGGTGTCTTTTACGATTCCGCCTCTGTGTACCGGAGGTATAAACTGGCTGGAGAGGATGATGGAAATACAAAAATGGTGATCTATGCGTGTCTGCCGTCTGTCTGGAACAGGAGTGGAGTATTTAACCTGAACATTGATCTGGCGGAGATGGGAACGGATCTTTCCATCAATGGAATGACCGTGAAGCAGGACGGAACCATTGTAAGCAGGCAGGCAAATGAATTGTTCGCCGCGAAGCACTCGTATGTGGGAGATATGTCCGCCAACGGCAGAGTCGCACAGATGCTCGGAATCGGCAGGGCGCTTGGCAGCTTTAAAAATGAGCTTCAGACTTCGAAGGAACCGTATGGCTGGACATTGAACTTTGAGAACAGCGCGGCGAATTCGGCTGTGTTTGAAGAGCAAATGAAGGGATACGCCTGTGTCCTGATGGCTCTGACCGGAAATCTGGGAGAGGTCAATTGGACGTACACGGTTGAACTGGAAGACGGGCCGCAGGTAAGACAGGGGACCATGACCAGGGAGGCCTGTTCTGAGTGGGCGGGAGAACCCATCGAGACATTTGCAGAGAGTCCGGAAGCTGTTCAGAGGCTGCTTGATCTGACTGGTGTGACGAAGGAGTAAATATGGAATTTTATCTTTCATACGCCGAAAAAGAAATGTCAATTTTAGAGCCCTTATGCGGAAGCGGGAGATTCCTGATCCCGTTTCTGGAAAAAGGGTATCAGATCAAAGGTGTCGATAATTCCAGGGAAATGCTTGAAAAACTGAAGCAAAAAGCACCGGATTCCATTTTTATCTCATCAGGTTCCGTATCCCTGTTTACGGATATGGAGTCCTGTAAAAGCATTTTATGCAAGATGAAGACCCTGTTAAAAAAGGCGGAAAATTTATTTTCGCAGTCGATACGACGGCAAACCGCTGCCCCGATACCGATGAGTATAAAGAGTCAATATCGGTCAGAACCAAAGAAAATTACGAGTTAGTTCTTAAAACAAAGAGTTATTTCGATGAGACAAGCCATACACAGTTTGGACCGGGACTTTATGAATTATATTGCGGTACGGAATTATTGCAGGAGGAGCAGATGGATTTTCAGACGTATCTCTATGAATTGGGAGAAATGGAGTCGATTCTGAAAGAAATCGGATTTACAACGGTTCTCGTATATTCTTCCTTTGAAAAAGAGATAGCTGAAGATAACTGCTCGGAAATGTTTTTGTATGAGTGCAGCTTCTGATAATTTAAAATGACTTAGTGAAAACTCTCAGTAAGAACAGGAGGAACCAGAATGGCTGTCTGGAATCCGTGGCGTGGGTGCCACCGGCACAGCGAGGGCTGCAAGTACTGCTATATACACAAAGGCGATGCGAGAAAAGGGATCAATACGGCCGAGGTGGTCCGGACGGATAAATTCTTTGCGCCTATAGAGAAAAAGAAGAACGGTGAATACAAAATGAAGCCGGGACAGGTGGTATATCTCTGCTTCCAGTCCGATTTCCTGGTTGAAGAGGCTGATGCGTGGCGGGAGGAGTGCTGGAAGATGATTCGTCAGAGAACGGACCTGCATTTTCTCTTTCTGACGAAACGTATTGAACGGTTTATGCAGTGTATTCCTCCCGACTGGGAAAATGGATATGACAATGTGACGGTCTGCTGTACAGTAGAAAATCAGGCCAGGGCTGATGAACGGCTTTCCATCTTTTCCGGCCTTCCGATCAGGCATAAAAATATCATCTGCCAGCCGCTGATTGAAAGGATCGATATACGTCCGTATTTATCCGGGGTTGAACTGGTGGTGGCCGGCGGCGAATCCGACCGGAATGCGCGGCCGCTGGATTATGAGTGGGTGCTCTGGCTGAGGCAGCAGTGTATGGAAAACGGGATTCATTTTGAATTCAGGCAGTGCGGGACTCATTTTATCAAGGACGGCAAACGGTACACGCTGGCGGTGAAGGACTTGGGAAGTCAGGCGCGCAAGGCAGGGATCGATATCTAGTGCCGGCCGATGAAGCTATGGAAAGATTGGAGGAATGACGAATGCCGCGGATATTTTTGGTAGAGGATGACAGGGAGATTGCGAAAAACCTTACGCTTCTGCTGCGCTCGGAGGGATTTACGGTCACCCACGCCCCCACGCGGGAGGAAGCATTTGCCGCAGCAGACGGCAATAAATTTGATCTGGCGCTGATTGATATTGCGCTGCCCGATGGAAATGGTTTTACGGTATATACAAAGATCAAGGAGACTCAGGATATTCCAGTGATCTTTCTGACTGCCTCGGGCGATGAGACGAGTGTTGTCACAGGGCTTAATATGGGAGCTGACGACTATATTACCAAGCCTTTCCGCCCGCGGGAGCTGATCGCGCGGATCGGGACTGCGCTGCGAAAAAACGGGCGCAGCGGGGCGGCATTTGAAATCTGTGGTCTTTCCGTCGATATGGCGGGCGGCGTTGTGAAAAAAAACGGCCGCGAGGTTTTCCTCTCAGCGCTGGAGTACCGTTTACTGCTGGTGTTTGTTAATAATCCCAGGAGTATTATCACGAGAAGCAGGCTGCTTGATGAATTGTGGGACGCGGCGGGCGAATTTGTCAATGATAATACATTGACTGTGTATATCAAGCGGCTGCGGGAGAAGATAGAGGATGATCCTGCAAATCCGCAGATTATTCTGACTGTCCGCGGAACCGGGTATCGATTGGGGGGCGGAAATGTTTCGGAATAAGGAGTTTCGACAGTTTGCCATGGTGTTCGTCCTGACGGCAGCCGTCACGGTAGCACTTGGATTTACCATCAATACGGCGGCCGGAATTCTTACCGCCGTTTCAACTTCTGTCTTCGGCATCGCCTTTTTCCTGTTTACGAAAGCCCGATACAGGAGTATCGCACGGCTTTCCAATCAGATCGATCTCGTGCTGCACAATGCCGACCGTCTGGATCTCGACGAACTGGAAGAGGGCGAGTTGTCTATTCTCCACAGCGAAATAACGAAAATGCTGCTGCGCATCCGGGAACAGAACGAGGCGCTGAAAAATGAAAAAATGCATCTTGCCGATTCGCTGGCCGATATCGCCCATCAGCTCCGCACACCTCTTACGTCTGCAAACTTAACGCTTTCCCTGCTGGAGAAAAATCCGGATGAAAACGAACGGAGGGCCTTTATTCGGGAAACAGAGGAACTGCTGGTGCGCATGGACTGGCTGATCACGTCTTTGCTTAAATTGTCCCGTCTGGACGCGGGCGTTGTGGTATTTCAACGAGAGCCGGTTGACGTAAACGACCTCATAAGCGCGGCTCTCCGGCCGCTGCTGATCCCTATGGAACTGCATGGGATTGTGGTGCAGAGAGAGGTGCATGCAGATGCAAAGACGGCATTCCCCGTAATCGTTCAGGGGGACCCGGGCTGGCTGGCGGAGGCAGTACAGAACATCCTTAAAAACTGTATGGAAAGCGCGGGGGATCACGGAACGATTGCGATTGACTGTACGGATACGGTTCTGTTCACTGAGATTACGATTCATGACAGCGGCGCGGGATTTGAAAAAGAAGATCTGCCTCACATATTTGAGCGGTTTTACAGTGGAAAAAGCGCAAACAGGGCGGGATATGGGATCGGGCTGGCTCTTTGCAGGATGATTATCATCCGGCAGGGAGGGACGATTACTGCAAAAAATCATCCGCAGGGAGGCGCGGTATTTACCATCCGTTTTCCAAAGTGACGGATCTCTCACTGAAAAGTCACAGAGATGTAAGGTGAATTCTCTATTATATGAGTATACCATGAGGAAGGAGGCTCACATAATGGAGCTTTTAAAAATTGATAATCTATGCAAGGTCTACGGCAGGGGGGAAAATCAGGTTACTGCCCTTGACCACGTTTCACTCACAATCGAAAAGGGCGAGTTTGCCGTGATCATCGGCCCCTCCGGCTCCGGCAAATCGACACTGCTCCACATCATTGGCGGCGTGGACGTGCCGACCAGCGGAAAGGTGTATTTAGACGGACAGGATGTGTATGCGGGAAACAGTGAAAAGCTGGCCATTTTCCGCAGGCGGCAGGTGGGGCTGATCTACCAGTTTCACAACCTCATTCCCACCCTGAATGTGGTGGAGAATATTACCTTGCCCATCCTGATGGACAAAAGGAAGGTCAACGAGGAACGACTGGAGGAATTGCTGGAAATGCTCGGTCTGAAAGACCGGAGAACGCATTTGCCTAATCAGCTGTCCGGGGGGCAGCAGCAGCGGGTCTCCGTTGGGCGCGCGCTGATGAATGCGCCGTCTGTCTGCCTGGCCGACGAACCGACAGGCAGTCTGGACAGCCACAACGGCCATGAGATCATCAATCTGCTGAAATTAAGCAACAAAAAATACCGGCAGACCCTCATCGTCGTCACGCATGATGAAAATATCGCCCTGCAGGCAGACCGCATCATCGGCATCTCGGATGGTAAGGTAGTGCGGGATGAGAGGATGGTGTGATGATGAATATCTTTCACAAGGTCACCCTGCAGAGCATGAAAAAGAGCCGTACGCGGACAATTGTCACCGTGATCGGGGTAATTCTGTCCGCGGCTATGATCACGGCTGTCACGACGTTCTCCGTTTCTCTGCTGAACTACATGATTAAGGGCGCAACAGTGAAATATGGCGGATGGCACGTCGAGTTTTTGGATGTCGATTCCTCATTCGCGGAGGCGCGGGCCCGGGACGACGGTGTGGCAGGCACAGCGATATCCGAAAATATTGGCTATGCGGAGCTGAAAGGCGGGAAAAATCCCAACAAGCCCTATCTCTTTATTGCGGGATTCAGCAAAGAGGCTTTTGACACGGTTCCGATTGAGTTAGTCTCCGGCAGACTGCCTGAGAACAGCGGGGAGATTCTGGTTCCGGCCCATGTCGCGGCAAACGGCGGCGTTACTTATGCAGTGGGGGACACACTTTCGCTTGCCATCGGAAGCCGTATGGCTGGGGAAGGCCGTCTCGGCCAGCATGATCCCTTTCCTGCCAGAAATGAGCCGGGGAAGGAAAATGAAACCTTTGTGCCTCAGGAAGAAAGAACCTATACGGTTGTCGGCATCTGCGAAAGACCGGCTTTCGAGGAATTTACCGCGCCGGGTTATACCTTGATAACGACAGAAGACACAGCAGCAGGTCAGACTGCAGGACCGACAGATCAGACGGCAGGCTCGACAGATCAGACGGCCAGCTTAAGCATCTTTGTCACACTTAAAAATCCGGGAAAAGTGAAGGCTTATATTGAAAGGACTGCCGGGCAAAGCGCATATGTCCTGAATGACAATGTGCTGCGTTTTCTGGGGGTGTCCAGCGATCACCTGTTTAATATGCTTTTATATTCCGTCGGCGGAATTTTGATGGCCCTGATCATGACAGGTTCGATTTTTCTGATTTACAATTCCTTTACCATCTCGCTGAACGAACGGACGCGCCAGTTCGGGATTCTGGCATCCGTGGGGGCTACGGCCGGACAGCTGCGGAATTCGGTGCTGTTTGAGGGGCTCTGTATCGGCGCGGCCGGTATTCCCATCGGTATCGTTGTGGGCCTTGGTAGCATTGGCCTTGTAATATCCTTTGTGGCGGAGAAGTTCAAAAACTTCGGCTACAGTGCAGTGTCTCTTTCGCTGACTGTGTCCGGTACAGCCATAGCGGGGGCGGCGGTGATCAGTCTGGTCACAATACTGTTTGCCGCCTACATTCCGGCCAGGAAGGCCGCGGCCAGACCTGTGATGGAAAGCATTCGCCAGACCAATGAGATTAAAATCGAATCGGGAGCCGTGAGAACATCGAAGCTGGCGCAGCGCCTCTGCGGCCTGGAGGGAACGCTGGCTCTGAAAAATTTTAAAAGAAATAAGAAGCGCTGCCGCAGCATCGTACTTTCCCTCTCTTTAAGCGTTATTCTGTTTGTCTCGGCCAATGCTTTTGGAAGCTGCCTGAATCAGGGCGCGAAGCGGTCCGTGGTAAATACGGATTTTGACATCTGTTTTTCGTCCCCGAAAATCGATGAAAATGAATTATTCCGTCTTTACGGCAGACTTAAAACTGCGGAGGGGATCAAAGAAAGCTCTTATCAGGCGCTTATGTCATATTCCTGCGCGGTCAGGGCCGGCGACTTGTCAGACGAATACCGGAAATACATGGGGTATGAGAATCCGGATGAGACAGTCACACTGCCGATGGATATCCAGTTCATTGAGGACAGAGAATTCCGTAATTTTATCGAAAGCCAGGGATTGTCCCCGGAAGAATATACCGGCCAGAATGCGAAAATGATTGCCGTAGCGAAGCAAAAATCAGATGAGACGAAAAGCGGCCGGAGCGGGCTGGTTAATATGTTTGTGGGTGATTCCGTGAGCGGATCGGTCACTCCCGGATCCGAACCGCCCGGGGAGGTGAAAGGGAACCCATCGGCAGACAAAGAGAAGCAGATAAGTATCACCTTCGTCGATACCATACCTCTCGATACACTTCCAAAGAACTCTTCCGATGTGAAGCCGTTTATCTTTATGATCGTCGCACCATGGCAGCTAAGAGAACAGTTTGTATCTCCGGATGCGGGGGAGATAATGGGACTGACCTTTCTGGCAGATAAGCCCTCCCAGGTGACGGCGGAGATGTCGGAAATGATTCAGGAAGCGGGAATAGGAACCGATTACACCCTGTATAATGTGAACAGGATGTTTGAAGAAAACCGCAGCATTCTGTTTGTCATTCATGTGTTTACGTATGTTTTTGTGATGATGATTTCGCTGATTGCGGCGGCCAATGTGTTCAATACCATTTCCACCAATATCAAGCTGCGCAGGCGGGAACTCGCCATGCTCCGGTCGGTAGGAATGTCTGACCGTGATTTCAATAAGATGATGAATTTTGAGTGTGCCTTCTACGGTATGCGGACGCTGCTGTTTGGGCTGCCGGCGGCGGGAATCTGCTCCTGGCTGATCTACTGCGGCATGGCTGCCGGGGGAGCGGACGTAAGCTTCGTATTTCCATGGGCAAGTATGGCAGTCAGCGCGTTCAGTGTGTTCTTTATCGTGTTTATCACAATGGTGTTTGCAGTCGGAAAATTAAAGAAAGAGAATATCATTGATGCGCTTCGAGATGATATGGCTTAACAAAAGAACAGGGCCTGGCGGAAAAAGCCAGGCCCTGTTTTGAATAAATTACGGTTGTTCCGCTTCTGCAGTACAGTAGGTCGTGCTACAGATCCAGTTTTAAATCCCCTTCCCTGATCCAGCCGGCTTTCCTTAAAAATTCTCCGAAGACCAGCGTCAGAACGGCGGGAAGCAGAAAGCAGACCAGCAGAATTCCAATCCACATTCTGGCGCCGCCGCCCATCGCGGTATAGACGCCAATTGGACCAACCAGCCCGCAGGTTCCCATGCCGGAGGCCGTCTCGATGTTTTTCATCTGGAAGATCACCGTGGCGACCGGGCCGGTTACGAGGGAGGCCAGCGTGGGCGCAATCCAGATTTTCGGATTCTTTACGATGTTGCCCATCTGGAGCATGGAGGTGCCGAGCCCCTGAGCCAGCAAACCGCCCCAGCCATTTTCCCGGAAGCTTAGAACAGCAAACCCGATCATCTGGGCGCAGCAGCCTGCCGTGGCCGCGCCGCCTGCCAGACCGTCGAGCGCCAGCATAATACAGATAGCGGCGCTGCTGATCGGCAGCGTCAAGGCGATTCCGATGAGGCCGGATACCAGGATTCCCATGAAGAAGGGCTGCATCTCCGTGGCTGTTTTTACCAGATTTCCGAAGGCGGCCATAAAGGCAGCCACACCCGGTCCTACAAACTGAGCGATCAGGACGCCGGAGATGATGGTGACGCCGGGGGTTACGATGATGTCGACCCGGGTTTCCTTCGATACGATTTTTCCGAGTTCTGCTGCCACGACGGTGGCCACCAGTGCGCCGACCGGTCCGCCCAGCTCGTTGCCGGCGATCCCGACGGTAGCGGCGGAGAATAAGACCAGCTGCGGCGCCTTCAGCGCGTAAGCGATCGATACTCCCAGAGCTGCGCCGGTCGCACTTTTTGCGTAGCCCGCAATGGTGCCAAATAACGCGACACCTGTCTTGTCACCCAGCGTTGCAAAGATGGTGCCGATCAGCAGCGAGGCAAATAAGCCAAATGCCATGGCACCCAATGCATCAATGAGATAGGTCTGGACGGTGATGTTGACGTTTTTACGTTTCAAAAACTCTTTCACGCCTGTTTTTTCCATGTTAGAAATCTCCTTTATGTATTTGTCTGTTACAGGTGCACACATTTGGCGAAAATGCCAAAGCAGTTAGTTATGTATTTTACCATAGAATTGGAAAATTGCAAGAATAACATGAAAAAGGACCAGCCGGGGGAGCTGATCCTTTTTTCGGAGAAGGTATTTCGTTTCTTATGGGGTGTAGCAAAAACTATATA
>ERZ791895.601-NODE-601-length-22914-cov-40.619450_pt1 | contig 22914 bp, 26 predicted proteins | sample MGYA00510153_ERZ791895 | MGnify/ENA primary metagenome ERZ791895 (study PRJEB30046, sample SAMN00792064) | human gut metagenome | study: EMG produced TPA metagenomics assembly of the A metagenome-wide association study of gut microbiota in type 2... | reverse complement strand
GCGGGCTGGACACCCCTACTTCCGGCAATGTCATTGTCCGGGACAAAGAGCTGTCAAAAATGAACGACGAACAGCTCACCATCTTCCGCCGCCGCAACATCGGCTTTATCTTCCAGAACTATAACCTTGTTCCCCTCCTGAATGTGTATGAGAACATCGTCCTGCCGGTGGAGCTGGACGGGGACACGGTGGATCAGAAGTTTTTGGACGAGATCGTTCACTTGCTGGGGCTGGAAGATAAGCTGAAAAATATGCCGAACAATCTTTCTGGCGGGCAGCAGCAGCGTGTGGCTATCGCCCGCGCTCTGATTACCAAACCAGCAATCGTACTGGCCGACGAGCCAACCGGCAATCTTGACAGCAAGACCAGTGCCGAGGTGCTGGGACTTATCAAGCGAACCAGCGTGGAGTTTTGCCAGACCGTAGTTATGATTACGCACAACAACGATATTGCCCGCCTTGCAGATCAGATTGTCCGCATTGAGGACGGCAAGATTGCGGAATAAGGAGGTGGCAGGCTATGACATGGCCTTTTGAAAATGATACCAGCGGTATAGTAAAGCGAATATCAAATCGAAGTATATCAGCAAATCGAAGTATATCAGCAAATCGAAAAAGAAATATCTTTATTGTTTTGACGATTACACTTGCGAGTGCATTACTATCCGCCATTGTCCTCTATGGCTTTGGGGTTATGCAGGAAACGCAAAACCGCAACCAAAAAACAGCACAGATTATGTATCATGCTATTTCTGAACAACAGGGGCAGGAACTATACAATCAGGAAGGACTTGCGTGGGTTGGGGAATTTTTTAACGCATTTTCTGAACAGGTAAACCATTCAACCGTTAATTTTACTTATGCAAATGCGGATATGTTAAAATCGCAAAGTATGCCCTATTCGGGAAATTTGCCAACTTCGGAAGATGAAATTGTAGTACAGGAATCTTTTTTGGATAGTTTGGGATATTCAAATGAATTGGGACAGACAATTCAAATCCCCTTTTCTGACGGAACTATCCATGATTTCAAACTGACAGGAATCTTAAATGTGAAAACTGGCGATATTGGACGCTATACAGCCATTATATCGAAAGAATTCGTAAGACAGCAGTATGGCGACAGGGGCATGATTGATTATTACATTGGGTTGAAAGACGCTCAAAACATGAGCGAGAAAGAAGCCACCAGCTATGCAAACACTCTGGCACAGCAATTAGAAATTTCCGATGATAATGTTATTGTTCGATCCACATATTTTAACTTAAAGGACGAAAATCGCGGAAGTGATATGCTGTTTTATTTCTTGATCGGCTTTATAACTTTTATTGGCTCCGGCATTGTTATCTATTCAATTTTTTATATTTCAGTAGCAAGCAGTATCCGTAACTATGGACAGCTTCGCACAATCGGAACAACAAAACGGCAGATCAAAAAGATGGTTTACCGCGAGGGAAAATTACTTGCTGCCATCGCTATTCCTATTGGTTTGATTATTGGAAATGTGATTGGGTACTTTTTGGTTCCTGCTGGTTGGTACTGGCTGACTACTTTATGTGTGACGGCTGGAGTTGGTCTTTTTGCATTTATGATTGTGATAATTGCAATTCATACTCCTGTAAAAAGAGCTGCGGCAGTATCTCCGCTGGAAGCATTGCGATATTCCGATTATAAAGGGAAGATGAAAGAAAGTTCCGTGTTGCACCGTAAAATAACACCTGCTTCACTTGCTAAAATGAATCTGTCCAGGCAAAAGGCAAAATCCACTTTAACAATACTTTCTCTTTCACTCGGCGGAGTATTGGTTGTATTGATTTCGACAATGTTAGTTTCTTATGATGGCATCGCAGAGGCACGAGGCAGGGCTTTCCCTGTTGGTGAATTTAATATTCAGCTCAACGCAAATCAATCGTGGGACACCGCCGATATTTCTTTGGCTAGATTACAGTAAAAGAATTTGCTAAATCTTGATTTTGTAAATGCCGTAGAATCTATTGATGGCGTTACAGCAACCAAACGCTGGTATTACACGGATGCAGAATATAGCGTAAATGGTAATTCGGGAAAATGGATTCAGGGTTTTCGTCGAGATGAACAACAGAATTTGGAGAAAGAACTAATTGTAGGCACGATTGATTATGATGAACTGGTTGCAGGCAATGGTATTGTCCTGCTTCAAGAGCGTGCCGATCTTTATGATATAGAGTCTGCGTTGGGTGATACCGTCAAAGTGAACTATGAAACCGAATCTGGCCAAATTCACACAAAAACCTATACAGTCATGGGCATTGTAAACAAATATTCTTACTCCGGCTTCTCAAAATGCTTTACGCTTCCAGAGCAGCTTATGAATGAAGCGACCGGGATAGATTGCACGGGTACTATTTCCGTAATTATAGATACAGATAAATTCGATACGATTGAAGCTGCATTAAATCAACTGATAGACGGAAATAGTGATTTGGTTATGGAAACAATAAGAGAAAGTATAACTTATTATAGTGGACTTCAACAACTTTCTTTCGGGGTGTTGTTGATAGTGGCTGTTATTGTTCTGTGCTTTTCTTTGATCAACCTTGTAAATACAACAATCACAAATTTTCTGTCCCGGAGGCAGGAAATTGGAATGTTGCAGGCGATTGGTTTGAGTAAAAAGCAACTGATCAAAATGCTGTGTTATGAAGGGTTGATTTATTCAGTTTTTGCTACGCTTGTAACATTGGTTTTTGGAACTGGGCTTGGCTTCCTATCCGTACAGGTAGTTGCGAAAACGATGAATCCATACTTTTATTATTCATTTCCGTGGCTGATTGTATTGATATATTTGGCAATCCTGCTGCTTGTGCAGTTTACCTTGATTTCTTACACAACTGGAAATCTGAAAAAGCAATCTCTTGTTGAGCAAATCAGAGCGATGGACTAACCAAATACTTTTCAATTTTGCATTGCATAACGGAAAAATACATGTACTTTCATAACACGCAACATTATTGATAAAAGAAATGGCCGCAGATTACCTAAAATGTTCCTGGGGTGTATATATGAAAAGACCGCAAGAATAATGAAAAGCGGCATGTCCCATTTTATTATAATGAAAGCAGGAAGGAGGGAAACCATGAACAGCCAAAAAGTTGAGAATATAGCGGCAGTGATTTCTTACATCGAATCACATCTCAATGAAAAATTGGATTTAGACGCTGTTGCAAATGCGGTTTGCTATTCCAAGTACCATCTGCACCGAATGTTCACAGATACGGTTGGGATTACGCTTCACGACTATATCCAGCGCAGGCAGCTGACCGAAGCGGCAAAGCTATTAGTGTTTTCTAAAAAGCCGATTATTGAAATTGCGCTGATCGCCGGCTATGAAAGCCAACAGGCGTTTACTTCCATCTTCAAATCCATGTATAAGCAAACGCCGCTGGAATATAGACAAAACGAAGTCTTTTATCCTTTGCAACTGGAATTTACATTGAACAAAAACCCAAATGTTCCTGATACGATTATGCAAGAGATTTCCTATGCTACGCTGGAAGATATTCCCGACTGGATGAATTTTATTACACTTGTCATTGACGGTTTTCCCTGCCTTGATGAAAACGCCCATCTGGAACAAGTCAGGCAATATGTCGGACAGCGCCAGGCCCTTATTATGCGGGATGGTGCTACTATCATTGGAGCTGCCGCATTTTCTTATCAGACCGGAAGCATCGACTTTCTGGCTGTGCATCCGCAATATCGGCATTATGGAGTGGCAAAGGCTTTCCTTGAGTTTATGATGTGCAATATATTTGCAGGCCGTGAAATCAGTATTACTACTTTCCGCGAGGGAGATAAAGCCGATACAGGACAGAGAGAGGACTATAAACGTCTGGGTTTTGCCGAGTCGGAGCTTCTCACTGAATTTGGCTATCCCACCCAACGGCTCATTCTATCACCAAAACAGGAGAAAGGCGACAATGGATGATAACATTTTAGACCAAAAATGGAGCGCAGGATCACTCCTGCGCTTCGCATTTCCCACCATCGTGATGATGATTTTTATGGGACTATATACCATCGTGGACACAATTTTTGTGGCGCAGTTTGTCAATACGGACGCACTTTCCTCTATCAACATCGTGTGCCCTGTTATCAATATCTCGGTAGGGCTGGGTACAATGATTGCAACGGGCGGAAACGCGATTGTTTCCAGAAAAATGGGAGCAGGTAAAAATCAGGAGGCAAAGGAAGATTTCACCCTGCTTATTATCACAGGCGCAGTGATTGGATTTCTCATTCTTTTGGGCGGGACAATTTGGATTGACAAAATCATTTATGCCCTTGGAGCCAGCGACCTGCTCTTTCCCTACTGTAAAGGCTATCTCATGGTGCTGCTTTTATTTATTCCAGCGAATATATTGCAGACGCTGCTTGCAAACCTCTTTGTGACAGCCGGAAAACCGGGTCTTGGTTTTGGATTATCTGTGCTGGCTGGCGTGGCGAATATCATTTTGGACTATGTTTTCATTGTCCTCTATGACCTGGGTATCCAGGGCGCAGCTTTGGGGACGGGCTTTGGCTTCCTGATCCCCACAGTCGTCGGGCTGGCATATTTTGCCCGGAGCAAAGGAACGCTGTCTTTCACAAAGCCAAAATTGAAATTGGCAGTCATCGGAGAAAGCTGTTTTAACGGCTCCTCTGAAATGGTAGCTCAGCTTGCAACTGCTGTTACGACATTCCTGTTCAATCGCACTATGATGAAACTGCTGGGAGAGGATGGCGTTGCGGCCATCACAATTATTATCTACTCCCAATTTCTGCTGAACACGCTGTATATCGGTTACTCTATGGGAATAGCGCCTATCATCGGATTTAACTATGGAAATAGGAATAAGATTCAGCAGAAAAGGGTTTTCTCTATCAGTATGCGGTTTATCGGGTTGGCATCGGTACTGATCTTTGCGGTTTCCATGTTTGGCGGCTCCTATATTGTACGGTTGTTTGCGAATGATACGTCGGAAGTATATCAAATTGCAGCGAATGGTTTCACTATTTTTTCATATAGTTTTCTATTCTGCGGTTTGAATAATTTTACATCCGCAATGTTCACAGCATTGTCAAACGGAAAAATATCTGCAGTTCTTTCTTTTTTGCGGACATTCGGACTGCTGGCCGGGGGTATTTTGCTATTGCCCCGTATTTGGGGAATAACGGGAGTATGGCTGGCGGTACCTGTCGCAGAGGGGATTATGTTTGTCGTATCTGCCATCTGCCTGATACATTACAGGAAAAAATATTCTTATTAAACAAGAAACTGTTTCTGTATTATAAGGGGTTATGTTTTTATATAGTCATGCTAAAAGTGACGAATGGCAGCTTTATTCAGTCAAAATGAAAGTACAAGTACTTACACTGATGGAAGGGGTGACGGTATGGGAAATTAGCTGTATTTGATATATCTGAACCGGGCGGCATAATTGCAGAAAAGCTGCTCATGCTGTTAAGCACCCGTCAGCGTCAGGAGTTAGTAAATTATCTTATCAATTCTCAAAAGTTACAGAATGATCTGGCTAACAGCCCATGCGCCATTTCCGAAAATTATAGGATGCAGACAGCCATTGATGAACCATTTACAGAGATTCGCATAGGTGATTTATACTTCTGCCAGGAACAACGGATTGTATGTATTGGCGAGCAGGAAATCAAATTAACGGCTAAGGAATTTGACATTCTTGCTTTGTTAATTACTCACCCGAAACGAGTATTTACTTATGAACTGATTATGGAATTGGTCTGGAACGAGGATTATTCCTACTACTCCCGCAAGGCAGTCAACAACCATGTGAGCAATCTGCGGAAGAAGCTGAAAGTTACGCAAGACGCCCCAGACTATATAAAAAGTGTTATTGGCATAGGTTATAAATTTGAAGTATTCTGAGAAAGACCACAAGGCAATTTTATTTGTCTTGTGGTCTCTATTATAATATGAGGCTCTCTTGTAAAATCCGTTTGAGACCGTGATTACCTCAAAACACATTTTATATAAGCCTTACCAAAACTATGATGTTTCAGGAAAGAACATAGAATTTACTCCTGTATAATCCCCCAAAAGGAGGCTGATGAAGGATAAGCCTTCTGCGCTTCCTTTTCGGGGAGGGCTGATAATGCTACCAAAGGGTAATATTCAACAGAATGGTTATTTTACATATAAAGCTTTATGCGCCGTAATCCATGTGGTGTGGATTGCGGCGTTTTTAAGTTTGGCCGAATTTACAATAGTTTTATATCATACACCTTCCTGCGCGCCCATTCTTCTATGGGCGCGCATTTCATATATAAGCGGCTGTTACAACAAGAGTTATCCACGCTGCCGTTCTCCACCCTCTGATTTCGATTTTGCTTACCAATCTAAAAATCGAAATTGGAGGAATTACCCATGAAAGAAATTAACCTGCGGGACTATTACCCGTTTTATACAAAAGATACTGTTGTTGAAGTGCCTGACGAGGTGGCCGACCTGCTCCGGGAATATAAATTAAACGAGGCAGCCTATTTTCTGCGTACATACCGGCATAAGGCATATTTCTCTTTGGACTATGACAAGAATGTTGAACATGATGCCCTTGTGATCGTGCTGGCACCGGAAGATATTCTGATTCAGAAAGAAGAACGTGCCAGGTTGTTCCGAGCTATTTCTATGTTACCGGAAAAACAGCGAAACCGGATATGCTCGCATTATCTGCTTGGCATGAGCTTTTCGGAAATTGCCAAAAGCGAACATTCGGCGGTAAGCTCCGTGCATGAAGGAATCCAGCGCGGGCTTCGGCGTCTGAAAAAAATTTTGGAAGAAATTTGAGTCAGCCCCCGAAAATAACCCTCAAAAATGAAATGAATAATAGAGGGACATATTTATCCGGCGGGACAAGCCTGACGGGTGTGGCCGTATAGCACATGCTCCGGCCCGCCCCAACTGAAATAATGTCATAACTGCCATGCCCCTCGCTTGCTCCTTGACAACCGAATATACGCTGTTACAGGTACTTCATTCTGTGTTCCGAGCGGCAGATGGGGCGGCGCGGTGACAGGCAGCCTAAGGAGGTGATGAATCCAGGCTGTCCGAGCGATCAACGCAACCCACGAAACCGGCTGTGGCAGGCCGGACGCGATAACGACGCAGATCATAATGGTACTTCCTCACGGCTCCCTAAAGACTTGGGGAGAGTTCCTGCGGCGTTCGCCTGCTCTGGCAAAGCTGCGGCGTATGCGGGGCTATGATGCGGTGACGCTATCCGCAGCCTGTGACAGCCCCGCCCTGGTAGACCAGGGCTTGCCGGGGGGCGTGGCAAATACGGCAACAAAATCGAAATCAGATACAATGGGCCGGGTCTGTGACTGTATAGGCGCAGGTCCGACCTATTCATGTGGTTTTGATGAAAGAATATAGAAATCACGGAAGGGGGGAATCAATACAACATATCTCCGACAAAAACAAACAAAACAAAGTAACGCACTGAAAGTTATCCCATGATATGGTATAATCAGAAAGATAGATTTTTGAAATTAGTACAAAAGGTGGTATGCGGCATGAAAATATTATATGTTACTGATTTGCATGGAGATAAAAGCAAATACAGGAAAACGATGGACATTGCCATTAAGAAAAATATCGGCGTCATTGTGAATGGCGGGGATATGCTTCCTAAACTTGGTGAAAGACATCTGGAGCAGCCTTCGTTTATCAATGGATTTTTAAGGGACTATTTTTCGGAACTTGAAAAGCATGGCATTACATATCTCGCCATGCTAGGGAATGACGATCTTCTGTCAGTGGATGGACTGTTTGATACAGTCTGCGGGGAATCGGGAAATATTCATAATATAGCCGGCAAAAAGGTTCGAGTTGGTGAATATGAGTTTATTGGAATGAACCATATTTTAGACCATCCTTTCGGGTGCAAGGATAGGGTTGTCACAGAAACGCATTATATTCCGCAGAGGCAGCTGAGCACTGTTGCCGGTATTTCCAATGAATACGGCTATGACAGGATATATAACTGGCTGGAGTATTCAAGGACAGAACTTCCTCTTATGTGCGATATTCTGAAAGATTTGCCGGAACCGGAAAATCTCAGGCAGACAGTCTATGTGATGCACATGCCTCCTGCCGGATTGAGGCTGGGACAGCTTTTGTATCAGGATTTGGATATAGGCTCTGTAGATATTTATGATTTCCTGAAAAAGAAACAGCCGCTGCTCTCCTTGCACGGGCATATTCACGAAAGCCCTGATACGGAAAAAGGGAAATGGATAAACCAGATACTTGACACGGCCTGTATTCAGACGGGCCAGACAGAACTTAACGACAACAATATGGTCTATGCGGAGATTGACCTGCAAAGCAGGGAGTATTCGCGGAAAATAACAAATGTATAATGACAGGAAAGCACCAGCGATGGTGTTTTTTTGTTACCCGGAAATGAGGTGGAACATGGAGAACCAAAAACAGTCAGACACGATCCAGATCGGGAACACGACATTTTATGTAACAGCAACTTTTTCTGGAACAGTCCAGTTGCAGCATTTGATAAAAAGATTGATACAAAAGGAAATTGAGCAGGAAAACAGTGCCGGTTAGCCGAAAAAATAACGCAGCAAATGGCTGAAAATAGTCTGGAAACATGATATAATCATAGAGTACAGAGTAGTTTGTTTGCTGTTGGAAAGGAGCAGAAATGTTAAAACAGCAGACAAAACTTCCAGTTAGATTATATGCACGTTTATCCAAAGATGACGGGGATGCTGATAAGGAAAGCAACAGCATTACCAACCAGTTGCAGATGTTAAGGTATCATGCAAAAGAAAAAGGCTTTGAAGTGATCGGCGAATATGTGGACGATGGAATTTCCGGAACCACCTTCGACCGGCCGGACCTGAACCGTATGATTAAGGATGCTATGGAAGATACAAGGCCAACCGGTATCATGGTCAAGGATATGTCGCGTTTCGGGCGAAACAATGCCATGTTCATGTACTATGTGGAAGAAATCTTCCCCAACAATGACATTTTGTTTATTGCCCTGAATGACGATGTTGACACAAGGTTTGATGAAAATGAAATGATGCCGTTCAAATCCATTATGAATGAGTATTATGCCCGTGACACATCAAAGAAAATCCGCAGCGTCAAGAAAACGATGGCTTTGAATGGTGGGTTTTGCGGTTCCTTTGCCCCATATGGTTATACGGTCGATCCAAAGAACAAACGTCAATTACTGATAGACCCGGAAACAGCGCCTACCGTCAAGCGTATCTTTGAATTATCGAAGCAAGGCAACAGCGTACATCAGATTGCAAGGGCTCTATGTGAGGATGGAATTTTAATCCCACGGGCATACAGGGCAATGAAGAACGGCACACTGGACACAAGTACCGGATTCAAGTTTCCGACAGACTGGGTGGGGAAAAATGTAAAAATGATTTTGGAGAATCAAGTGTATCTGGGTCACATGGTGTCTCATAAGACACAAACAAAATCATTTAAGAACAAAAAACTGGTATCGGTTCCTAAAGAGGAATGGATCATAGTACGAAATACCCATGAGGCTATTGTGGACGAAGAAACCTTTGAACTGGTACAGAGATTTATCAGCGTGAAGAAACGGCCCAACAAGACAGGACGCCCTAATATGTTTGTGGGACTTGTGAAATGCCCGGATTGCGGCCGCAATATGGCGTTCTCAAATCCCAATGGGAGAGATCCCCGGTTCCGCTGCAGAACCTATGCGAGAAACAGCAATCTTTGTACGACACACGCGATTTCGTATGACGCATTACAGCAGATTGTTATGGGCGATATTCAGAAACACATTAAGAGCATGGAAGCTCTGGGCGATCAGTTCATCGAAGAAATGCACGAATTGAGCGAAAAAGGCGGCGGTCAGAAAATCAAACAATTCAGGCAGGATCTGGATATTGCCGAAAAGCGGATTACGGAAATTGACAATGTGATTATGAAGCTCTTTGAGCAGAACGCCCTGGGAAAGATTTCAGACGAGCGTTTCGAGAAAATGTCATCGGCTTATGAGAATGAGCAGAAAGAACTCACTCAAAAGAGGGATAACTTGAAGGCAAGGATTATAGCTGAAGAAAAGAAAACCCAGAGCACCAATCAATTTTTGGAAACCATACGCAAGTATGAAACTGTAACAGAGCTGAACCGTTCTATGCTGGTGGAGCTGATTGATAGCATTTATGTGTATCAGGCAGAGGGAACCGGCAAAGATCGTAAGCAGAAAGTAGAAATTAACTATCGTTTTCTTGCGGGGTCTCAATGTGGTATTGCCTGACGGGAATGGCAGAGTGGCTCGTCTTTTGGTGAATCTTGCGTTGATTCAAGATGGATATCTTCCGGCAGTCATCCCGCCAATCCTTCGTAAGGATTATGTATCTTTGTTGGAACGGGCGCATCGGGAGGCTCATGATTTTATAGAATTTATTGCAGAACGGGAGCTGGAATCTCAGAAGGAAATCCTGCGGCTGTTTCAGATCCCTTTCCCTAAAATGGAGTCTGGAATGTCAGGAATGGAAATGAAATGAAGAAATAGATTGACTGTGTGTCGGACAAAGAAATAGGTCCGGCACTCTTTTGTATCCTATAAGTGCAAGAGATGAAGCATAGGATTTGTGCTTTGCCTTCTGCACTTATTTTTTGAGGCGCTGACCAGGACGTTGGAAAAGATGGACCAGAAGGAATCCCAGTGGAGGCAAGGGTAGCTCTGCTTTTTCCATGTCGATGGGGATGTAGGAGGAACGAATGAGCAAAGTAAAAATCGATATTGCCTATGGCAGCAATCTAAATCTGCCGCAGATGGCGAAGCGCTGTCCCTCGGCAAGGGTGCTTGGAACGTCTGAAATTAAGGATTACAAGCTGTTACTTCGGGGATCACGCACAGGCTCCTATGCCACGATAGAACCCTGTGAAGCCTCGCCTTTTATGGAAATCACCATTGACGATATATCGGGAATCCGATATAATGGTAGTGGTGATGAAAATGACAATAAATGAAATGATAAAAGAAAAAGGAATGTCCCGATACAGCTTATCCAAAAGAAGCGGTATTCCCTGGGCAACACTCTCAGACATCTGCTCCGGTAAAACAAGCTTGACGCGGTGCAATGCGCAGACGCTTCAAAAGCTGGCAACTGCCTTTACAATGACCATCGAGGAGGTGCTGACACTCACAGCAGAATCCGAACAACATCAGGAGGACGGCAAACCGCAGGATCGTTCCTACTTGGAATCCAACCTGTCTGCCCATCTGCAAAAAGCAATCGGCGATTATATACAGGGGGAAAAAGATGAAGTGACCTATATGGACTGCCTATGGGGAGAGCTGTATGGTTCGATTAATGCCGACCTTTGGGCAGGAGTCATATCGGAGGAACAGGCAAATTATCTGAGGGCGAAATATCTTTATGAAGAACAGGAGTGAGCGTGTGAAAAAGAATTTTCACACTGCAATTGGTGCCAAATTGCAAAAGGAAAGGAGATTTAAATGATAGATTTTACAGGCTGCCCTGTCAATAAGTTTAAAGGGTACGGAGGTGCCAATGGCAATAAAATCAACATCGAATATAACGGCGTAAGCTATATGCTGAAGTTTCCACCGGTGCCGTCAAAAAACAAGGCGATGAGTTATACCAACAGCTGTATCAGCGAATATCTTGCCTGCCATATCTTTGAAAGCCTTGGATTTACCGTGCAGGAAACCCTCCTTGGCACTTATACCGACAAGCGCGGCAAGGAAAAAATCGTGGTTGCCTGCAGGGATTTTACTGCCGGCGGCAAAAGGCTGATGGAGTTTGCCCATCTGAAAAACACCTGTGTGGACAGCGAGCAAAGCGGCTACGGCACCGAGCTTTCCTCCATTCTGAAAGCGATAGAGGAACAATCCCTTGTAGAACCCCAAAAGCTGAAAGACTTCTTTTGGGATATGTTTGTAGCCGATGCTTTCCTTGGCAACTTCGACCGCCACAATGGTAACTGGGGAGTTTTGATTGATGAGCAGAACAAGTGCGCTGACATTGCTCCCATCTATGACTGCGGCTCCTGCCTCTATCCACAGATGGATGAAATTGGAATGCAGAAGGTGTTGGGAGATGAAAAAGAAATCCATCAGCGTGTTTATCTGTTCCCGACCTCGGCTATTTTGGAACAGGGGAAAAAGATACCCTACTTTGATTATATTTCTTCCCTGAAAAACGAGGATTGCAATCAGGCACTGCAGCGGATTGCAGATCGAATTGACATGGATCGGCTCTATGCCTTGGTAGAGGAAGCACCGTTTATTACCGAACTGCAAAAGGATTTTTACAGGATTATGCTGTCAGAAAGAAAAGCAAAAATCTTGGACTACAGCATGGAACTGTTTCTTGGGCATGAAATTACCCAAAAGGAACGGCAGGACCCATATCAACTACAGCTCTTGTGAAAAAGGCGGCGGCAACAGCTCTTACCGATGAGCGATTGCGAAAAGGCAGGGCATGGACCATCGGACTGCTCCTCTCGCCTGTTATTTTAATCCCTATGTTAATCTGCTCCCTGCTTTCGGGAACTGACGATCACAATAACATGGTGATAGACTTATGCTTTAACGGTGGAGTGATTTCGGGCAATGTCTCCGAGGATTACCGGGGATACTGAAGATATGCGTGATAGTATATCACCTATGAGGAACGATGATAAGATTGCCAGGGAGGCGAGGGAGAAGGAAGCTCGTCCGAAAAGACCAAGGCCGGAAGCCAGAACGGTGAATCATTCGCAGGAGATTTCCGGGGAGATCAGTTAGAGGCTGCATGATAAGGAGATGGGAGAAATGAACTATTTAGAGATCACAGTATGGATGGAGGAGCATCAATACCATGCGTTGGCTGACCGCCTGGAAGATGATTCTACCATGGAGAAGGTAGTGGATAGATCATGCAGAAGCTGTATGAAAAATGTGTCCCGGCTGAGGAGAGGGAGCGTATCGAGAAAATCATTGTCCAGAAGGAGGTTAGGCGGAAGTCAGAAGAAGCTGCCAGCCGCCGCTTTGTTTTCATTGAGGCAAAGAAGAATGGGGTGACCAGCTGCAGGATTGGGGAAGGGTATGGGACTCCACTTGAAGTGGCCCTGACCTGTCGGCGCCTGTCCCAAAGGAGAAGGCCATGGAGATGACGGTGGAGCAGTACGGCTTCTGCCCGGATATAGACCAGAACTTTGAAGAGCTTGGAGCCTTGGCCGACACCCTGCGGCAGTCCACTGTCTGGTACTTCTGGTGGGATTGATGGGAGATGTGGTGGATGCCGGAATATCAGAAACATACATCGAATTGAAAAAACAGTTTGTTGCGTCCGATAGCGGCCCGGACAGTGTCCGCGCCCTCTATGCCTTTAAGGAGGAGCTGGAGCAGACGGAGGACAAACAAGACAAGGAAGTGCTGATGGATGTGTACGACCTGCCGGACTTCAAAAGGGGCGCCTACGACCTGCTCTGTCAAATCGAGGACCGCTACGCCTGTGTGAAGCGCTTTGGAAAACGGAAGCAAGAAGGAATACCCTTTGGAGAAGACATCTTTGTGGGACTAACGGAGGAATATCATGCTGGTCAAGAAGTTTGAAAGTGTCCTGTGTCAACTGGGCATGGAGCGGCTGGAGCACCCACTGTTTTACCATGCGCCAGTGGGAATCCGGTTCGGAATAGGTGGGGAAGAGACGATATATTTAGATGGAAAACCAAATCCCGTCTATGTTCAGGGTGCGCTGGACCGGGCGGCGGCGATTTATCGGAGCCTTCCGATCCCACCAGATATCCTGCGGATCGATGGATATCCCGAAGAAGAAACAGATGATTCTGTCCTGACCACGGTTCGGAAGATGGCCGGGCTTCCTGTCCCCCAGGAGCAGGAAGCATCTGTGGAGTTGGATGAAGACGGCGATGCCCATAGGCAGATCCGCTTTTATTGGGACCTGAAGTGTGTTTCGTTCTGTCCGGAACAGCTTATCCGGGAGATTATCCTGGGGGACATCGGCGGTTGGTCCGGCTTTACGTCCAGTGTTTATCTGGCAGGTCCTGGCCCCTTCATCTACCACCTGTACGATGACCGGGGACTGGATGTGCTGGGCGGTTCACAGGAACTGCTGCTGCCTCTCTACCGCCAATTCCATGGCTGGATCTTAGAGTATGATCTGGAGCAGATCGACCGCCTGTTCGCTTCAGAAGACTAACCACCCCGGCAGAAATTTACCATTGACGGCCGCCTTTTGAAATAATATTTGAAGACGGAAGGAGCCGGGCACAGCTGCACTCTGGAACGGCGCTGATACACAGATAAGGAGACATCTACTGTGGGACTGGATATCTACGCTGGGACGTTGCCCCGGTACTATTCGAATAACCGGAAGACCGCTGTCCAGCAATGGGCAGCGGCAAACGGCTACATCTTTCAGAAAATAACTCCGTATGGACAGGACGCGGCAGACGCGAAGAAACTGAGCCCTGCTGAGGTCCAGGATTTTGTGGAGAATGGGCGGGAACAGATATCGGCCGCAATATCCCAGCTGGAAAAACCTCCCTATGCCCATAGACTGAGGATAACGGGAAGCCCTACTATACCGACCAGCTGGGCTGGGACGATTGTGGTACCATGCTGTTTGTGGCTGCTTGCCATACCCATAATGATACGGTTTCGCCTATTGTGGAGAAGGAATGGGATGTCATGGAGCATCCCATGGTCGTCCGGTTTGAAGAGGATCAGGAGCCGGATAAGCTCAATAAGCTGGCGTGGCAGGCCGATGAGGAAACCATTTTGAACTGGATCGAAACAGAGGGATATTCGGTGGACGGGCCTGTTGAGCAAAACGGGAAATATAGTAAAGCGGACCTCTCGGAGTATCCCCGGTATGGCACGGAAGCCTTGGAGCAGTTTGCCTTCTCCACGCTCTGTAAGGTCATGCAGTTTGAAGAAAAGCAGCTGGTGCCTGTTGTGCTGGATGACTCAGGAGAGTTTTTATGGGATATGATGTGAGCTTGTACCCAATTGCCTCGGCCTGTTTCAGCAGAATGAATCGATGAAAAAGAGAATAGAAAAATCATCATCAATCCATGCACTGTCTGCAATGTTTTCCACATATCTATGGATGTGATCCACAAAATAATCATGCCGATTCCTAAAAGAGCTAGCTAATAATATGGGCAATAGGTATACAATTCCGATACATACCTCATCCCACCCAGCTTTTATAAGCGTAAATTTATAACAAATCCTCCAGTGTTTTTCCATAAAAATAATCATGCACCATATTATCAAACTCTGCCCACATGGGAAGAGTTTTACATGTGGCGGCCCTGCTGCAGGGTTTGGCGTCCTTGGAAAGACATGCAACAGTAGCAAGCGATCCCTCCATTAATTCCAATATCTCACCTACTGGATATTCTTCCGGCTTACGGCAAAGTTTGTACCCGCCTCCACGTCCCCCAAGCCCGATCAGCATCTTTTCTTTGATAAGCTCTTTTACAATAATCTCCAGGTATTTTTTGGAAATTTCCTGCCGCTCTGCCACTTCTTTCAAGGGAATGTATCCTTCACCACCATGTTCTGCCAGATCTATCATGACACGAAGAGCATAGCGTCCTTTTGTTGAAATCATACCATACACCGTCCTTTCTGTAATTTATGCCTATTATACCGCGGGGTGAATGGGTAAATCAATGATTTTCAAAAATTTCAAAATCGCCCATTGACATAGTAGGCAATTGGTGATACTATAAGTGCATCGGTTTTGAGCTGATTATCAGGAAAGGAGGCGAAAGCAATGACCGGATTATATACCCTTAAAGTTCATACTGTCATGTGTTGTCGAATGCGGAACTCCCGGGCATATTATATGGCTGGGGTATGGTTATGCGCAGATTGCAGCATAGCTAACTGCCTCGATACAATGCTTGATTGATCTGTCAGCATATCGTATGCCATTGGCCCGGGAGCTTGTGATGAGCTTCCGGTTTTTTATTTGCCGAAACCGGAACAGCAGCCGAGTGAACCGAAAAATATTAATCCAAAGGAGATCACAAAAATGAGTGAATATAAAAACGGATACAAATTTGAAACCCTGCAGCTTCACGTTGGACAGGAGCAGGCCGATTCTGCCACCGGTTCCAGAGCAGTTCCCATTTACCAGACCACCTCTTATGTGTTCCATAATGCCGCACACGCTGCAGCACGCTTCGGGCTTACAGATGCAGGCAATATTTATGGACGCCTGACAAACTCAACGCAGGACGTACTGGAAAAGCGGCTTGCCGCGCTTGAAGGCGGCGCTGCTGCACTGGCAACCGCATCTGGTGCTGCCGCAATCACCTATACCATTCAGGCTCTGGCACAAGCCGGCGATCACATTGTAGCACAGAAGACAATCTATGGCGGCAGCTATAATCTGCTGGCACACACACTTCCTCAGTTCGGAGTCACCGCAACCTTTGTGGATGCCCATAACCTTGAAGAACTGACCGCCGCCATACAGACAAATACCAAAGCTGTCTACCTGGAAACGCTGGGCAACCCAAACAGCGATATCCCGGACATTGATGCAATCGCAGAAATTGCTCATGCACACGGTCTGCCTCTTGTGATTGATAACACCTTTGGCACACCATACCTCATCCGCCCGATTGAACACGGAGCAGATATCGTAGTCCATTCCGCCACCAAGTTCATCGGCGGCCATGGAACTACCCTGGGTGGTATTATCGTGGATTCCGGCAATTTTGACTGGAAAGCCAGTGGTAAATACGCTCCTATCGCAAAACCCAACCCCAGCTATCATGGTGTCTCTTTTGTGGATGCGGCAGGCCCGGCGGCCTTCGTCACCTATATCCGTGCCATTCTTCTTCGCGATACAGGTGCAACTCTTTCCCCCTTCAACGCATTCCTGCTTTTGCAGGGCGTGGAAACCCTTTCCCTACGCCTGGAACGTCATGCAGAAAATACAAAGAAAGTGGTGGAATATCTGGTCAATCATCCGCAGGTGGAAAAAGTCAATCATCCCAGCCTGCCGGATCATCCCAACCACGCATTGTACACGAAGTATTTCCCCAATGGAGGAGCCAGCATCTTCACCTTTGAGATTAAGGGCGGCCAGGAGGAAGCCTGGAGGTTTATGGACAATCTGAAAATCTTCTCCCTGCTTGCCAATGTAGCCGATGTAAAGAGCCTCGTAATCCACCCGGCCAGTACCACCCATTCCCAACTCTCCCCGGAAGAATTGCTGGAACAGGGCATTAAGCCGAATACCATCCGCCTGTCCATCGGCACAGAGCATATTGATGATATTATCGCGGACTTAGAGAATGGGTTTGCTTCATTAAAATAAGTGATGTGAATGAAATTGAGGCAAAAGGAGGAGGCTGGCTTGAGCTGGGAAATTATCGGGAAATATTTGCCGTTGTACCAAAAAGCGGCGGTACTGACAGTAAAAATCGGATTTATTGGGATAGCGGCCGCCATTACGATTGGGTTACTATGCACTATCATTCAGTATTATAAGATTCCGGTCATCCGCAGGATTGTATCTGTATACATTGAAATCAGCCGGAACACGCCTCTTATGGTGCAGTTGTTCTTCATCTATTATGGCCTGCCCAAAATTGGTATTCAGACAGATGCCGCTGCGTGCGGTGTCGCAGGGCTGGCTTTTCTTGGCGGGAGCTATATGTCAGAAGCATTTCGCAGTGGGATTGAGGCGATTGCGCCAATCCAAGAGGAAAGCGCATATAGTCTCGGGCTAAGTAAACTGCAGACTTTTTCTTATGTAATTTTGCCGCAGGCATTTTCCATCAGCGTTCCGGCATTTATGGCGAATGTGATTTTTTTATTGAAAGAAACCAGCGTATTCTCTGCCATAAGCCTGATGGATTTAATGTTTACAGCAAAGGATCTGATTGGACTGTATTACAAAACTGCGGAGAGCCTTTTCCTGTTAGTGATGTTCTATCTTATTATTTTGCTTCCGGTTTCCGTTTTGGGAAGCCTCCTGGAAAGGAGGTCACGCTATGCCGGATTTGGGTCTTGAGGTGCTGCTGAAAGGGAAAAATCTTGCACGTATTCTTGGCGGATTAGACGCGGCACTCAAAATCAGTATGATTTCCGTCGCCATCAGTATCCCATTGGGAATCATTTTGGGCATTCTCATGACATGGAAAAATCCAATCTGCCGGGCGATCCTGCGATGTTATCTGGAATTTGTCCGGATTATGCCGCAGATGGTGTTACTGTTCCTCGTCTATTTCGGTACTACGAGAGCCTTTGGCTGGGACTTGTCCGGGGAGTTGGCATCCATGATCGTATTCACAGTCTGGGGAACGGCTGAAATGAGCGATCTGGTCCGGGGTGCGCTTATTAGTATTCCCATACACCAGTATGAAAGTGCCGAAGCACTGGGGCTAACAGGAATGCAAAGCTATCGGTATATTATTCTGCCACAGGTCGTGCGAAGGTTGATCCCACTGTCAATCAACCTCATTACAAGGATGATTAAAACCACAAGCCTGATCCTGATGATCGGCGTTGTGGAGGTACTGAAGGTTGCCCAACAGATTATAGAGGCAAACCGAATGAGTAGTCCCAATGCTGCATTTGGAATTTACTTAACGGTATTATTTTTATATTTTATTGCCTGCTGGCCAATCAGCCTTTTGGCAAAATACCTTGAGAAACAATGGAGGTGATGAGATGTCGGAATCGGTATTAACCATAGAGCATCTGACAAAACAATTTGACAATTCTACTGTTCTCAATGATTTAAGCCTGCAGATTCACGAGGGTGAGGCTGTTGTGATTGTCGGCCCCAGCGGATGCGGAAAAAGTACACTGCTGCGGTGTATCAATGCCCTGGAGAATATTCAGAGTGGTGAGATCCGGCTGCATGGGGAGCTTGTCACGAAGCGAAGCAGAAACTTAACCGGAATTCGCCAAAAGATCGGTATGGTATTCCAGAGCTATGAGCTGTTCCCGCACTTGAACGTGCTGGATAATATCCTGCTGGCACCGACCAAAGTGCAGAAAAGGACAAAGGACGAGGTAAAAAAAGAAGCTCTTGCACTTTTGTCCCGTGTTGGCCTTGCGGAAAAAGCGAAAAGTTTTCCACGGCAGTTATCTGGTGGACAGAAACAACGGGTTGCGATTGTCCGTGCATTATGTATGCACCCTGAAATTCTGCTGTTTGATGAGGTAACAGCAGCACTTGACCCGGAGATGGTCAGAGAAGTATTGGAGGTTATCTTAAACCTTGCTGACCAGGGACGGACGATGATAATCGTCACTCATGAAATGCAGTTTGCAAGGGCGGTGGCTGACAGGATTATCTTTCTGGATGATGGAGAAATCAATGAGGAAGGGACACCGGATCAGTTTTTCGATGCGCCGAGAACTGACCGGGCAAAAAAGTTTTTGCAAACATTTACCTTTGAGCGGAAAGGTTCAAAGCAAAACTGATATAGGGCGATGCCCGGAATGGAGATCATGATGAAAAATATTCGTAAGCTTGTAACCGTTGTACTCACTCTTTCGCTGACGCTTTCTCTGGCTGCCTGTGGATCAGAGAATTCTTCAAATGGCAGCGTGACAGCCGACAGAGAAAAAAACCAGAATGTTGTTTACCGTACTTTGGACGAAATTAAGGAGAGCGGCACCATTAACATCGGCGTTTTCTCTGACAAGAACCCATTCGGCTATGTAGATGAAAATGGGGAGTATCAGGGCTATGATGTGTACTTTGCCAACCGCATCGGTGAAGATCTCGGCGTGAAAATCAACTATATATCCACCGAGGCGGCTAACCGTATCGAATATCTGCAGACTGGTAAGGCAGATATCATTCTGGCAAACTTCACAGTAACACCTCAGCGTGCTGAAGAAGTAGATTTCGCACTTCCATATATGAATGTTGCACTAGGAGTCGTTTCTCCAGACAGCCGTGTGATTGAGAGCCTGGATAGCTGGAATGCGGAGGATCAAATCATTGTCATTTCCGGCACAACCGCAGAAACCTATCTGATTGAAAACTATCCGGATATCCCACTGCAGAAGTATGACTCTTATGCAACTGCAAAGAATGCCCTGGAAAACGGGAACGGAGTAGCGTGGGTAAATGATAACACAGAGGTTATTGCCTTTGCATTGCAGAACGATGGTTACACTGTAGGAATTCCATCATTGGGCAGTCAGGACAGCATTGCACCAGCAGTTTCCAAGGGTAATAATACTCTTCTGGACTGGTTGAATGAGGAAATCATAAGCCTTGGTGAGGAGCAGTTTTTCCATGCAGCTTATAAGGCAACATTAGCTGACACCTATGGTTTGGACTACGAAGACAGTCTGGTTGTTGAAGGTGGAAGAAAAAATAAATGATGAAAAATATACTGGCTTTTGGCGACTCCAATACCTGGGGGCTGATTCCAGGCACTCATGAACGATATCCATGGGGAAAACGCTGGACAAGTATCTTACAGAAAATCAAAAAAGCAGAACTCAACGGGCCTCACATAACTGCGGCACCATAATTGTCAGGGTACTGGACATTGGGCGTTTACGTGCCGTCTGGGACTTGTAAGAGGCAGTTACATTCCATGCGAATAATTTACATTTTACGTGAATATGCAAGGCATAGTTATAAGCCTGTTTCCTGCCGTTCCAACGAAAAGAACTGATATCAGAATACTCTTACCGTTTGCAATATTGCGTTAGATTCTGTTGTTTATGATATATTGGGACGGTCATTCACATCCATCATTCAATACCTGATTGAACAGACGGGGGGGGGGAGTCTGTTAGCCATGAATCATTGTAATCGCGCGTGATTCTCATTGTCATCTTCCAGGCGGTGCCTAGCAGTGAAGAAAGGGCTCCGGGCGATTTATACAATTGATATACAAGAAAATTTGCTGGAAAAGCAGCAACAAAAGGCTATCAAACAGGAATAGAAGTGAGTGTGTGAAGAAAAGGGCCTGTTGACAAACTAAAGAAAAAGGACCTTCTGTATGGTATAATTATCATATCAAGTGCGATAGGTCATTTTTATGATGGGAAAACAGACTGGGTAAATTCAGATGGTAATTCTTGACATAGATTCTATGGTTCCGGAGAGCCATCTCCTGAGCCAGATTAAAAACTGTGTAAATCTATTGATTCGGTTATCCTGATAAAAATGCTGCTCATTGCTTATCTTTATGGAATCAAATCAGAACGAAGGCTTGAAGAGAAAGTGCCGTTTAACCTTGCCTACTGCTGGTTTTTTGGTGATTATTACGGTGCGGCGGAGCAGCCAGTCCGATGTGGCAAGAGCCACCTGTCCGGACCAACAGAGCCACTCCGTTTTCCTGGTTAATAGTTACTTTGACAGTGCAGGATTCAGTCCATATACCTCTCTCATGGAAAGATTTTTGGATGGATCCATACTTTCAATGTCGATCTTATATGAATCGTAGGATATGCGATCCATGATGGCATCTGCAAGGGTGCTTTCGCCACCGCAGATCTGCTGATACCATTCGCTTTCGCGAAACTAGGAACAAAAGATTGTTGAAAATTTCTTGCGTCTTTTGTGTATCAGTTCAAAAAGGTTTCTGGCTTCGGCTTCTGTCAGCTTAAGAAGCAGCCCCTCATCAATAATCAACACCACTGGCTTGGTGTATTTTTTCAGGCTCTTTGTCAATAGTTGGGGTGGGATTTGTTAAAATCCCGCGCCAACTCTATGACAAGTACACCTTTTATGTATGGTTCCAAGTTTTACTGATTTTGGATATGCCAAATAAGCCTCCGCATTACCGACCATTTTATCCTATGATGTACAGTGGAGTATTCGAGTTCGGAAACGCTTGAAGTTGCGAATTCCGTAGCTGCTCCGTTTTAATACTTTTATCTTGTTGTTGAATCCTTCTGTAGGTCCATTTGTCAGCCCGTATTTAAAGACATTCAGGATTTCTTTGCGCCAGGCCCTGTAAGTCTTGGCACAGTCCTCAAATTCCTTGATCCCACAGCTCTGTGCATTTGCAATCCAGTCATCAAATTCCTGCTGTTGCTGGCGGTATGCCTTCATCTGGCAGATATCATAAAACCACTCTTTCATGTGGTGTGCCAAACGCAAATCCTCACTGTACTGAAGCATCAGGTCACAGGCCTGTTTGTTTTCATCTTTCAGTTTTATATAGCGGGTCAGAATGAGCTTTGCGTTAGGAAAGAAGGTCTGAGCAAGCTCTGTATAAGGCCGCCACATATCGCAGACGAAGAACTTAACATTCAAGCGTTCTTTCCTTGGAATGCTACGCCAATACTCAGCCAGGTGGCTCTGGGTCCGGTCTGGGAGGATATCAAGGATTCGCCGTTTGTTCGGCTCAACCAGGATACACTGATATTTGCCGGTGGAAGCATTCCCTTTGAATTCGTCAATGGAGAGTGCTCGTGGGAGCCGGTCAGGCGGAGGAGAGTGTATGGTGTCCAGGAGCCGGCAGACCGTCTGGGCGGAAACACCGGTAAGTTCTGCAATCTGTTTCACGGAAAAGGTCTGACGAAGCAGGGAAAGGATGTAGAATGCAAGTCTGCGTGTCCTGCGGTGATAGCTAGGCAGGAACGAGCAGGGTTCCGTAAAACGTTTGTGACAGGAAGGGCAGAAATAGCGTTGTTTACGAAGGACCAGGATGACCTGTTTTCCTTGTAAGGGAATATCCTGTACCTCCTGTAAGCGGTAATCATGGACACGTTTCGTATAAGCCCCACAGCAAGGACAAATCTGTTTAGTCGGTGAGACAGTATAAAAATTTTAATAAAAGAGTCTGCCTGGACGACTTTTTTATATTATAGGGTGCGCCCAGCTAAGGGCTTGAAATTTAGTGGGTGAGAG
>ERZ791895.582-NODE-582-length-23469-cov-3.739387_pt1 | contig 23469 bp, 17 predicted proteins | sample MGYA00510153_ERZ791895 | MGnify/ENA primary metagenome ERZ791895 (study PRJEB30046, sample SAMN00792064) | human gut metagenome | study: EMG produced TPA metagenomics assembly of the A metagenome-wide association study of gut microbiota in type 2... | reverse complement strand
GCGGAAGCTGGGGGATTCGAACCCCCGGAACGGTTACCCGTTCGGCAGTTTAGCAAACTGCTGGTTTCAGCCACTCACCCAAACTTCCTTTTCTGAAAGGATGTTTTCTCTCAAACGCGATGCAAATGTAGAGAGACTTTTTGAATTGTGCAAACTTTGTGCTCCTTTTTTTGTGAAATAATTGACCGGATAATTTTATGTCTTTGAATATTAGTTAGTTTGATAAATAAGATTTTTTTATTCAGTTTTCTTCTTTTTGAATTAAAACTTATTGAAGAGGGGATTGTAGATGATACGGACCATAAATGGCAAGATAAAATGAGGGCGATTCGTGCGCTGAAAAACATAAAAGAGGGGTAAAACTCCTTCTTTTATGGAAAATGTAGCAGATAGGAAAGCAATTCTTTTGAAAAAATCCTGTGCGGATCCTTATTTTTTGGGGTAAGCATTTGCAAATTGCCGATAAAAAGATTTTCTTTGTAATTATTATAAAAATAAACTATGATTAAAAAAATATTTATTAATATTTGGAATTTCTATTATGAAGGTTTTCGCTCCATGACCCTGGGGCGTACGCTATGGGCGTTGATCCTGGTCAAACTCTTCATCATGTTTTTCATCTTAAAACTTTTTTTCTTCCCCTCTTTTCTGAAAGGCAAAAGTACGGAAGAGAAGCAGGAATATGTGGGAAGTGAGCTGGTAGACCGGGCGGCAACTGAGCAGAATCCTTCTCTCTAGCACTTTCTTTGATTACTGGATAAAGAATTACTAATTTATAAAAACACACATTTTATGTTGGAAACAATTGACACCTCAATGATTGACTGGTCAAGGGCACAGTTTGCTCTTACCGCGATGTACCATTGGCTGTTTGTTCCCCTTACGCTGGGACTGGCCGTTGTGATGGGCCTGATGGAAACCATGTATGTAATATCGGGTAATGAATTCTGGAAGCGTACGGCAAAGTTCTGGATGAAGTTGTTTGGTATAAATTTTGCCGTAGGAGTGGCTACCGGATTGATTCTGGAGTTTCAGTTTGGAACGAACTGGAGTAACTATTCCTGGTTTGTAGGAGATATTTTCGGAGCTCCCCTTGCGATTGAAGGGATTGTGGCCTTTTTCATGGAAGCTACCTTTATTGCCGTCATGTTTTTTGGCTGGAATAAGGTCAGCAAATCTTTCCATCTGACATCTACATGGCTTACCGGACTGGGAGCGACTTTCTCGGCATGGTGGATCCTGGTAGCCAACTCATGGATGCAGTATCCGGTAGGTATGAAATTCAATCCGGAAACTGTACGTAATGAAATGTTCGATTTTGCGGCTGTGGCATTTTCTCCTGTCGCCGTGATGAAGTTCCTTCATACGGTATTGAGCAGCTGGATGCTGGGAGCAGCCTTTGTAATTGGAGTCAGCGCCTGGTATCTTATCCGTAAGCGTGAGAAGGAGTTTGCCTTGGCAAGCATGAAAATTGCTGCCGGAGTAGGGTTGTTCGCATCTCTTGTGACTGCATTCAGCGGTGACAAGTCGGCTTATCAGGTAGCCCAATATCAGCCCATGAAACTGGCAGCTATGGAAGCGCTTTATGAAGGAGGTACGCATGAGCCGCTTACGGTAGTGGGCAGTCTGAAAATTCCAGCCATGCTTTCCTATCTGGCTACACATGATACTGACGGGTATGTACCGGGTATAAATAATATTCTGCGGGGAGGATATACCCTTCCGGACGGTTCTCAGGCTTTGTCGGTAGAGGAGAAGATGGTACGCGGTAAAAAGGCCATTGCTGCCTTAGGGGATTTCAGAAAAGCCAAGGAGGCCGGTGACCAGCATGCGATGGAGGCTGCCCGTAGTGTATTGGATGAAAACATGCCGTATTTCGGCTATGGATATATTAAAGATCCTGCACACGTGGTTCCTCATGTGTCACTGTTGTTCTGGACCTTCCGTATCATGGTGGGACTGGGAGTGTATTTTATCGGATTTTTTGCACTTATCCTCATTCTGGCATCCAAGCCTCGCTTCCTGCAGTTGACCTGGCTGCATCACCTGGCAGTATGGAGCATTCTTCTGGCCTATGTAGCCAGTCAGGCCGGATGGATTGTTGCGGAACTGGGACGTCAGCCTTGGGCTATCCAAGATATGCTGCCGGTCAATGCGGCTATCTCAAAACTGGAAACCGGTTCGGTACAGACTACTTTCTTTATCTTCCTGATCATGTTTACGGTGTTGCTGATAGCTGAAATCCGTATTATGCTGAATGCCATCAAGCAGGGCCCGGAAGGAAAATAATCAGATCAAAATGTTAATTTATTAAATAGAAAAACTATGGATTCAACTTATATATTCTTGCAGCATTACTGGTGGTTTCTGGTGTCATTGCTGGGGGCATTACTTGTATTCCTGCTGTTTGTGCAGGGAGGTAACTCATTGCTGTTCAGACTGGGGCAGACTGAAGAGGAACGTACACTGATTGTGAACTCCACCGGACGGAAATGGGAGTTCACCTTTACTACGCTGGTGACTTTCGGAGGGGCTTTCTTTGCTTCTTTCCCTTTGTTTTACAGTACCAGTTTCGGTGGGGCGTACTGGCTGTGGATGATTATTCTGTTCAGTTTTGTACTGCAGGCGGTATCCTACGAGTTCCAGTCGAAGCTGGGTAACCTGCTTGGAAAGCGTACGTATCAGTATTTCCTGGTTATCAACGGGGTGGTAGGACCGGTATTGCTGGGAGCGGCAGTAGCTACTTTCTTCAACGGTTCTAATTTTGTGGTGGAAAAGGCTAACCTGACAGATGATTTCATGCCGGTAATCAGTCACTGGGCAAACGGCTGGCACGGACTGGATGCTTTCGGAGACCCCTGGAACCTGATTCTGGGAATGGCTGTCTTCTTCCTTGCCCGCCTGCTGGGAAATATGTACTTTATCAATAATATCCGTAATGAGCAGCTGGTGGCGCGCTGCCGGCGTCAGTTGATTTCGGACGGAGTGCCTTTCTTGTTTTTCTTCCTGGCTTTTGTGATCCGTACGTTACTGAAGGACGGTTTTGCGGTTGATGCTCAGACTCAGGACATTGTGATGGAGCCTTACAAGTATTTCAATAACCTGGTGGAAATGCCGTATTTGCTGCTGCTGTTTGTGCTGGGTGTGGCCGGTGTGCTTTGGGGACTGGTTAAGAGTATTCTTTGCGCCTCGTATACGCGTGGAATTTGGTTTGCCGGTGTCGGTACGGTACTGACTGTATTGGCATTGCTGCTGACTGTAGGTTATAATCATACTGCATATTATCCGTCAACTGCCGATTTGCAGAGTTCGCTGACGCTGGCCAACAGTTGTTCCAGTATGTTTACTCTGAAGACAATGGCTTATGTATCGATTCTGGTGCCGTTTGTCCTGGCTTATATCGTTTATGCATGGAGAGCCATTGACCGTAAGCCTATTACGGCGGAAGAACTGAAGGAAGATGACCATGCTTATTGATGGGAAATCTCTGAGTAGGGTAGGATGATAAAAAAACTCCTTGTCTGCTATCTGTTGCAGACAAGGAGTTTTTTTATATGGGATGCTGGAATATCTGTTCCGGCCTGTATTTACTGCCGGATGGAGGGATTCAGCGAGAAGCTTGTTTATTCTTGTTTTCTTCTACTGTTTTCAGCATCAGTTCTACTGCCGTCTTCAATTGCACATCATTGCCTTTCAGCTGGTCTTCCGGACTGTTGTATACGGCAATGTCCGGTTCAACCTGGTGGTTTTCCGAATACTGGCCTCGCATGTCGCGGCAACCTACCTGCGGAATACCGAATACCAGACTCGGATCAATCTGCTGTTCCCACCATACGGCTGTCATGGTACCCGGAACAGGAGCTCCTACGAGTTTTCCGATACCCAGTTCACGATATACCCACGGAGTACCACAGGCGTTGCTGTAGTTGTCTTCGCAGATCAGCATGCACGATGGTTTCAGCCATTTGTTGAAAGGATCGCTGCCGATGTATTGTCCGCGCGGTACAAACTGCTGGTATTCTTTACCGCTGAGCAGGGTGACTACATCATCGTGCAACCAACCTCCTCCGTTGTGGCGGGTGTCAATGACTACAGCGTCGACGTTGCGGTAGCGTCCGAGCAGTTCGCTGTACAATGTACGGAAACTTGGGCTGTCCATGCCTTTGATGTGTACATATCCGACGCGTCCGTTCGACCAGGTCTCAGTCATTTTCCGGTTGCGTTCTACCCAGCGTTTGTAGAGCAGTTCGTTTTCGTCGGAACGGCTGATTCCTTTTACAGTCTCGGTAAACCGTTTGCCGTTTTTCGGGTTGTAGATGGTCAGTACCATCTTTCTGCCGACCTTGCCTTCGAGCAGCGGATAGTAATCTTCTCCTTTCCGGATGGGCTGTCCGTCTATCTTTTCGATGATGCAGCCGGCGGTAGCCTCTGTCTTGATGGCTGCCAGCGGACTTTTGGCAATAATCTCTGCAATCTTCAATCCGTCACCCAGGTACGTATCGTCGAGGAAGACACCCAGGGATGCTGTAGCAAGTGCTGCTCCGCTATTGCTGTAGCGGGCGCCGGTATGAGAGGCATTCAGTTCACCCAGCATCTCACTCAGCATTTCTGCAAAATCGTAGTTGTTGTTGATGTGAGGCAGGAATTTCCGGTACACTTCTTTGTATCCTGTCCAGTCGGTACCCTGCAGGTCGGTGACGTAGAATTTGTCTTTTACCTGCTGCCAGACATGGTCGAAGATGTATTCGCGTTCTTTGAAGGGCTGGTAATCAAAGAATGCATTGAACGTGATGTCTTTCGTACTTCCTTTTTCGAGGTCTACTTTTTTCAGTTTTCCTCCCGTGCACATATAAATGTTCTCACCTTTCTTGTCGGGAATCATCCGTCCACCACCCAGGCCTTTGGCAAGAATCTTGGTAGAACCTTCTTTCAAATCGTGTACCCAGAGGTCGAAGTCGCCCTCAAAAGCGGCCTGATAGTAGAATTTGTCTCCTTTCGGAGAAAGATATCCGTCGCCCATGAAAGAGGAGTTGACTGTAAGCCGGATGACACGGTCCTTGCAGTTCTCGAGATCGAAGACAAGGGGCTTAACTTCTTCTTGTTTATCTTCTTTGTCTGCTTCCGACGATTTCTTGCTTTCTTTCTCTTTCTTTTTCTTGGCATCTTCTTCGTCCTTTTTCTTCTCTTTCTCTGCTTCTTCCAGCAGTGCCAGGTCTTCCTTGTTCATGCGGAAACGTTCATAGGCTTCCACATCGAAGAACATGATGTAGGCGTCGGTTTCGGCTCCCCAGCTTCCGTGGCTGCGGTATCCGGCACGGTCACTGAACCAGATCATGGCTTTTCCACCGAGTACCCAGCTGGCGCTTCCGTCGGTATATCCGCTTTCGGTAAGATTGTGCATTTCACCTTTACCGTCGGCATTGAGCAATACGACGTCTTTGTTGTTCCAGCCTCCGATGCCGATGTAGTCAGACAGAATCCATTTGCTGTCGGGACTCCATTGGAACCACTGGTCGCCGTCGCTGTATGAGTACTGGTACTTGCCGTCCATTACCGTACGTACCTGTCTGGATTTCAGATTGAGTACCCGGATGCAGGTACGGTCTTCCAGGAAGGCGATTTCCTTACCGTCGGGACTGTACTGGGGTTCAAAAGAAGTAATGTTGGAATTGATCAGCCGTTCCTCTTTGATTTCTTCGGCATAGGTAAACAGTTTGTCTTCCTTATTGCACAGCGAGGCTTGGTAAATCTGCCAGATTCCGTTTCTTTCGGATGAGTAAGCGAGGTGTCTGCCGTCGGGAGAGAACTGGATGTTCCGTTCTTGTTCCGGAGTGTTGGTAATCCGTCGAGTAGTTTCGTACTCAACGGAGGTGACGTATACATCGCCTCTCAGAATAAATGCTACTTCCTTGTGGTTGGGGGAAAGTGCGATATCGGTAGCTCCGCTGTTCCGGATCTGTTTGATCAGGTCCCGGTTGTTGTTGTCGGCTACAATCTGGATGTTGACCTTTTTGGGATTATTTCCCGGTACAAGGGTGTAGATTTCTCCGTCAAGGCCGTAGCACAGGGTGCCGTTTTTGCTTACGGAAAGAAAACGTACCGGATTCTGGGTGTGGAAAGTAAGCTGGCGGGCGTCGTTCTTTCCCGGAGTGCGCTGGAATACGTTGAAGCTTCCTTTCTCTTCACTCAGGTAATAATATGATTTTCCATCGGGGGCCCAGACGGGATTGCGGTCTTCACCTGCGTAGTCGGTCAGTTTTTCAAAGCTGCGTTCTCCCTTGTCTTGACACAACCAGATGTCTCGGGTGATGGAGGCTTTTTCGTGTTTTCTCCAAGGATCTTCGTATCCTTTCTTGTCTTGATACAGCCATTGGGTCGTATCGAAAGGATGGAAGGAGATGTTTTCCATGGTGAGTGAGGAGAACATCTGGGGTCTGCCTCCCTGAATACCTACTTTATAGACTTGGGTGAATATGCCCGACGGGAATTGCAGGTCGGTAACCGAAGGCTGGAGTGAGGCGGAAAACAGTACGGTAGAGTCATTCTGGAATGCGATGGGGATTTCTTTTCCGGAAGGTGTGGTCAGCCGTTTGGGGATTCCTCCTTCGGCTGCTACGACAAAGACGTCCAGACTTCCCATACGGTCGGAGGCAAAGGCAATGTGCTTGCTGTCAGGGCTCCATACCGGATAACTGTCGTAAGCGGCATTCGAGGTGAGCTGACTGGCCTTTCCTCCCTGGACAGGGACGGTAAAGATATCTCCCTGGTAGGTAAAGGCAATGGTTTTTCCATCTGGTGACAGAGCGCAGTAACGCATCCAGAGCGGATGATCTTGCGCCTGAAGGGACAACGTTCCCAGCAGAACGGCTCCCGATAAAATTAATTTTTTCATGCGAATAAGGTTGGGTTTAGTTTCATATCTTTTATATGGATGAATGTATCCGGCTGTCTGATCTGATACGGATGAGGCCGGGATGATTCATTGTCTCATATATTTTGTCAGCCTTTTGCGGCATCTCGTCGCAAAGATAAGGAAAATGTATGGTGACGGTTGAAAAAATGAATTTGTTTTTGAAGAATGGCAGGACATTTGCGAGAAAGGGATGTGGATGGGGGATAATGGCAGAGCCGGTTCAAATCAAAGACTTGAACCGGCTCTGTCGCTATATGAGATTATTATTGATTGAATGTATGTCGTTCTTATTTCTGTGTAGCTTCCTCCATTCTTACCGGGCATACAGGGTGTAAGTTTGCACCTCTTTTGTGGTGTGGAGCAGGAGTCATGGCCGGACATCCGAGTTTTCCCGGCTGGCATTTCGGAGCGTGCATTCTTTTGTGAGGCTGAGCACGGAACAGTTTTTCTACCTGTCTGATGTTCAGAATTTTTTTGAACTTATTGTAGTAAGTTTCCTGAGTTTCCAGGATTTTCTTGCGCATGGCAAATTTGTCCTGCATCTGCTGGTCAAGTTCTGCATCGGTCAGTTCTTTTTTCGGACAGGCCTTAGGAGCAACTTCCGGATGGCAGCTCTTCAGGGCATTCAGGTATTCGGTATAAAGAGGAGCGAACTTGGCTGCCGTAGCTTCATCGAGCAGCAGGTGTTTTTGCATTTGCTTGACTTGCATTTCGATACGCTGTTCGGGAGTCAGACGAGGTCTGTTGGCTTTACCTGCCTTGTCTTGCTGTGCCCAAAGATTGCCAAAACTGCCAATGGCTACCATCATACATACGATAAATAAACGGTTTGTTTTCATATTCTTCTCGTTTTAAAAGTTAATTATATTCAGTTTAGCGCGCTTTGTGATTATGACGGTTTTTGTGGAAAATGGTTTATTCTGATTCTGCCATTTTACTTTTTTTAATGTTGCCGGTCGGACGTGAAATTCCGATAATGAGTTGTGAATAAGGTGTATACATTCTGAATGCTGAATGTTTTTTAAGAATGATTTTTATCGTTTTATGGAGTATGTCAGTGAAATATGGCTTAGGGTGTTTCGGAAAATATTTAGCTGGATTTTTGGGAAGCGATGACTATTTTTCCTATTTTTACTTTTGGTTTGGCGGGTTGGCTGAACCGTGAACGAAACCGGATTTTTATTAATGGATGAAAACGATGAGACTGAATAAATTGCTTCTATGTTTCTTTTTGTGGGTGAATGTGTGCGGATGTCTGTATGCTCAGGCTTCCCGTCCGAAAGTGGGACTTGCCTTGAGTGGGGGAGGTGCTAAAGGGGTGGCCCATATTGGGGTACTGAAGGTGATGGAAGAAGTGGGAATCCCCGTAGACTATATCAGTGGTGCCAGTATGGGGTCGATTATCGGAGGATTGTATGCCATCGGCTATGACGCTGCTACCCTCGACAGTCTGGTCCGCAGTCAGGACTGGATGTTTTTGTTGACCGACCAGATGGAGCGGGAGTTCCGTTCGCTGGAGAGCAAGCAGGAGAAGGACAGATTCCTGGTTTCTTTCCCTTTTTCCATTCATCAGCAATCCGGAACTTCTTTGTCGGGTTTTATCAAAGGACAGAATATTCTGAATAAGTTTACCGACTTGACCATCGGGTATCATCAGGTATCGTCTTTCGACAGTCTTCCCATTCCTTTTGCCTGTGTGGCGGGTGATTTGAGAAAGGGGGATGAGGTCATTATCAAGGAAGGAAGTCTGCCGCTTGCCATGCGCAGCAGTATGGCGATTCCCGGAGTTTTTGCTCCGGTATACCGGGACAGTATGGTACTGATCGACGGAGGGGTATTCAATAATTTCCCTACCGATGTGGTCAAAAAGATGGGGGCGGATGTCGTAATCGGGATCGACCTGAATACCGATGCCTTGGAAAATCCGGAGTATAAATCGTTGATGGAGATTGCCAACAAACTGATTTTCATTGCGGGTGAGAAAAAGTATGCCGAGAATATGAAACTGGTGGATTTGTATATTAATCCGGAACTGAAAGGGTATGGGTCTGCGGATTTCAATGCCGAGGCAATTGATTCGATGATTGTAATGGGAGAGCGGGCTGCCCGTGCAAAATGGAACGAGCTGGTGGCGTTGAAGAAAAGATTGAATTTGCCTGACAAAAAGGATGTGGAACGGAAAACGATGGCTGCTCCCGACAGTTTCTGGGTGGCCGAAGTGCAGATAAAAGGACTGAAATCGTACGATGAGGAGTGGATCATGAAACAGGCAGGGGTGACACCGGAAGGTTACTTGAATGCCGACGAACTGGAGCGGAGTGTCCGCCTGTTGCAGGGTACGGGACTGTTTAAGTCTGTAGGATATAGTCTGACGGGACCTCGGAATGATGTCCTGGTATTCAGGGTACAGGAGTTCCCGGAAGGGCGGTTTGATATTGGATTCAATGTGAATTCGGAAGAAATCGCGTCGCTGTTGTTGCATGCCCGCATGAATGTGAAGTCGTTGAACAGCAGTTCCGTGGATGCTACGGCTAAAATCAGTACCAATCCGTGGCTGAATGTGGACTATAGTTTTCATACCCGCAAGATGAAGAATATCGGAGTGGCCTATCGTCTGGGGTATACGGACATGAAGCTGTATCGGGAGGGAAGGCGTATCGATAATATCTCCTTTCTTGGCAATCACATTGAGTTTTACCTGAATGAAAGTTCGTACCGCAATTTTACGTATCGGGTAGGGGTGCAGGGAGACTTTTTCTGCAATGCTTCCGGACTGTATACTCCGGATTACCGGAAGTATGTTCCGAAATCGGCAGACCGTTATTTCTCTACTTTCCTGATGTTGGGATATGATAGTTTCGACAACCTGACGCATCCGGCTTCCGGAGTCCGGCTGGCGGTCAAGGATAATGTGTATGGAGATGATGTGTTCAAGGAAAAGAGCAACTGGTTTAATCTGACGACCTTTAATTTTCAGGCGGCTCTTTCATTGAGCAACCGCTTTTGTGTGCTCCCCGAGGTGTATGGCAGTCTGTTGTGGGGAGATGGTATTCCGGGCTACTTCCAGAATTATATCGGAGGGGAGGATTCGGGACGTTATTTCGCCCAGCAGCAGTCGTTTCATGGCATACGTTATGCGGAGGTGGCGGATAATCTGTTGCTGGGATCCCGCCTGACCCTGCGCTACCGGATCGGGGGAAAGCATTATGTATCCGGCATTGTGAACTATGCATATAATACGCATGATTTCAATAGCTTTTCCGACGGGAAGAGTTATTGGGGAGGTGCCTTGAAGTATTCGTATGATACCTTAATCGGGCCGGTGAGCCTGACATTCGATTATTCCAACAGCGTGGATAAACTGGGAATCTATGCGAATGTCGGTTATTATTTTTAACCGGAACTCCTGGAACTGCAGTCGCTGGAGAACCGGTGGCATGTAGGGAGTTTAGAGGAAAGGGGCGGGAACACGGATTTCCACTTTCTTTCCGGTGACAGGGTGAACAAAGGACAGGTAGCTGGCGTGCAGGTAGAGGCGCTTGTCCTTGGTTCCGTAGAGTTCATCGCCTGCAATCGGGGCATTCAGTCCTTCGGCATGGGCTGCGTGTACTCTCAACTGGTGGGTGCGGCCGGTGTGTGGCCAGAAGGTTACCCATACTTTCTCGCCTTGTCGCTTGATTACCCGGAAATGGGTCAGTGCCGGTTTGCCCAGTGTCGGGTGAACCATCTGGCAAGGACGGTTGTTCCAGTCGGGCATCAGTGGCAGACTGATGTCTCCTTCATCGTTTCCGTGATAGCCCTGGAGTATGGCGGTATATTGTTTTTCCATCTGACGGGTGGCAAACAAGGCCTGCAGTTGCTGGTGGACTTCCTTGGTCTTGGCGGCAAGCAGTATGCCGGAGGTTGCCATATCCAGCCGGTGGACAACCAGCGGACCGGTGGCCTGAGGGTAAAGTCGCTGCAGGCGCTGACAGACTGAGTCCAGGTCGTTCTTTCCGGGTACGGACAACATTCCTGCCGGTTTGTTGACTGCTACTATCCATTCGTCTTCGTATACGATTTCGAGTTCCTTGTCTTTGTGGCAGTCGACTTCCAGCGGATTTTTTTCTACGTTCAGTCCGATGAGCATGTGTGCCAGGATAGGTGCACATTTTCCCTTACAGGAGGGGTAAAAGTGTCCGTGATGACGGATTTCTTCCTTGGGGGACATTCCCCACCAGAATTCACCCATAGCCAGCGGATACAGCTGGCTATGGTAGGCGTATTGGAGCAGTTTGGGCAAGGCGCATTCTCCGGCTCCGGCGGGAGGGGTTCCCTGCGGGGTATCCTGAAAAATCTGACAGAGGTCCTTGTGTTCGCCTTTGGCATTCAGCATCTGGAATTGCTGGAACAGACGGAGCTGCAGGGCTGCCGACCGGTGTTTCCGTTCCTCTTTCAGTTGGCGGATCAGGGCTTCATGGCGGTGGACAAGGACTGCCTGGGTGTCAATCTCGTTTTTTATGCGCTTTTCCAGCCGTTTGTATTCGGCTTTCTGAAACTGGCTTTCTTTGATGAGTTGTGCCTCGGTTTCCGGAGAGACTCCGGCTGCCCGTAGTTTTTCACGTGCCTGTTTGGCCTGTCTCATCGCTTCTTTCGCTGCGGTCAGTTGCCGGTTGCCGGTTTCCTGTAAGTCCAGTAACTCTTTTTTCTGCGACTGATATTCCGAAGCCTGTTCAAGTTCACGGATACGGGTGTTTATCTGGGAAATCTGTGCTTCTTCCAGACGGAAAAAACCATCGGGCTGCAGCAGGTCGTATACGGGAGGTACAAAGAACGGGTGTGAATTACTGCCTGCCAGATTCCCGGAGAAGGCAGCCAGGTATCCTGTCCGGTTATCCGGGGTACGGACCACCAGTACTCCGAACATTTTTCCCTGATGCAACTCTTCTTCCCATTCCTTTCGCTCCGAAAGATAAGCCTGTACTTCCCGGGCTGCAAGTTGAGTCAGCGGATGAGGGGTATAATGAAATGGATAAGTAAACACCGATGGAAGTGTGATTCCATCGGTGGAGTGTGTGAAGAAATGTAACTTTTCTGTATCGTTGCCTGTAAGTTCTTTCTGACTCATTTTGTGATTTGTTCCGATATTCCGTTATTCCAGTTCTCTTTGCCGGCAGAAACATCCGCCAAATTTTTCATCAATGTTTTCAATCGGTTCCTTGAAAATTCCATAGACGGACGATCCGGAGCCGCTCATGGAAGCATAAATGGCTCCAAGGTCGTATAGCTTGTCCTTGATGGCTGCGATTTCCGGATATTTAGGGAAAATGCTTGCTTCAAAATCATTGACCACCCAATCTTTCCAGCTTTCGATAGGGGACTGGATAATCTCCTTCAGTGAACGTGCCGGAGCATGGGGATGAATGTGGGCAAAGGCTTCGCGGGTAGAGATGAATACGTCTGGCTTGACCAGAATGATGTGGTATCCCTTTAAGGAGAGTTCCAGCGGTTCAAACAGGTTGCCGGTGCCTTTGGCGAATACGGGCTGGTTTTTGATGAAGAAGGGACAGTCGGCTCCCAGCTGGGCTGCATAATCTTCCAACTGTGCTTCACTGAGGTTTAGTTTGAACTTTTCATTCAGTAATTTGAGCATGAAAGCTCCGTCGGAAGAGCCTCCTCCCAGTCCCGCACCGGTCGGGATATGCTTGAACAGATGAATGTCTACAGGAGCCAGGTCATGGTGCTGCTTCAGTAGCTGATAAGCTTTGATTACCAGGTTGCTGTCTTTGTCTCCTTCAATCTGTATGCCGCTGATGCGCAGTTTGTAAGGAAGATCTGAGTTTTCGAGTCGGCTGACTTCCAGCGCGTCCTGGAATTTAATGGGATAGAATATCGTCTCCAGATTGTGATAGCCATCCGGGCGTTTTTCTGTGATATTTAACCCTATATTTATTTTTGCATTAGGAAATGTGATCATGGTATTGTGTGTTTGATTTGTTCAAAGGTAGTAAAAAAAGTAAAAAGACCGGAATTTCTTTCAATTTTCAGAGTAGAAATATTTGTTGACCGCAGAAAGGTAAATAGAAGGTGTATCTAGTCTGAAGCCGATTCATTTAAAATGATGCGCTTTCCCGAGATGCTGATGCGTCCTTCTCCTGCCAGTTCGGACAGGGCTCTGGCCAGTGAGGGACGAGCTACTCCGAGAATGAAGGCCACTTTCTGCTGGTTGTCGATTTTTCCGTGGATGCTGAGGTAGTTCATCAGGCGGGATTTCAGACTCTGAAGGGCGAACTCGTTCAGTTTCCGGCTTAAGAACAGACTTCTATCGGATATCATCCGGATGAAATTTTTCATTACGGCGGATTGTTCGTGCATGAAATCACTGAACCGTCTGCTGTCCATGATCAGGACTTCGCATTCGGCCGTGGCCTGTGCACTGACGGGGAAGCGGTTGTCGGAAGCATAAATAAAGGCGGGAGCCAGTATTTCGGGGGCTTCCAGCCAGTCGATGGTCAGCTGTTTTCCTTCTTCGTTTTCCATCTGTGCCATTACGGTGCCTTCGAGCAGAAGGTAAAGCGAACGGCATACATCTCCCTGGCGGGCAATGAAATCTCCTGGCGAATAATGCTGGATACGGTTGGGGGCCTCCTCCAGCAGTTGTTGAAGTTTATCGGGGGAGCATCCGCCGAATAAGGGGAGCTGCATCAGTTTTTCTATTTTCATGACGGGGTTGATTTTTTTTATGGAGTTGTAACATAGGTGACAATCTATCTCCTGATGATTGTTCATCTTTGCACAAACTTAATGAAAAAACTGCGAATAATAAAATAGGAATTTACAATTAGAAACAGGAATAACAATGGAAGGAAGTATGTTTTGTTTTCAGTGCCAGGAAGCTGCGAAGGGTAGCGGATGTGTCCTGAAAGGTGTGTGTGGAAAAGAAAGTACGACAGCCCGGTACATGGACCTGCTGTTGTTTGTGGTTCGTGGGGTAGCTGTGGCAGCAGATGTGTTGCGCAATAACCGGCTGGTGGTGGAAGAGGAGGTGAATCTGTTTGTGACAGATGCACTGTTTGCTACGATTACGAATGCGAATTTCGATGATGAGAGCATCCTGAAGCGGGTGCGGAAAGGACTGGTCTTGCGCGACAGGTTGAAGGCGCAGGCACGGGAGAAGGGGCTGGCCTTGCCGGAAAAGGACGAACTGGACTGGAACGGGACAGCGGAGGAGTTTGATTCCAAATCGGCTACGGTGGGTGTTCTCCGAGAGAAAAACGAAGACATCCGCTCGTTGAAAGAGTTGCTGGTGTATGGTCTGAAGGGAATGGCAGCATATCACGAACATGCCATTCGGTTGGGACACTCGGATGAAGCACTTCATGCATTCATGCAGCAGGCGCTGGCGGAAACGGCTTTGGACCGTCTTACGGCTGAAGAATGGGTGGCGCTGGTGCTGAAGACCGGAGAATATGGTGTGCGGGTAATGGCACTGCTGGACAAGGCCAATACGGAGAGGTATGGTCATCCGGAAGTGACAAAGGTGAACCTGGGGGTCCGAAGCAATCCGGGTATTCTGATCAGCGGCCATGATTTGCGTGATCTGGAAGAGTTGCTGCGCCAGACCGAGGGAACAGGAGTGGATGTGTATACCCACAGTGAGATGTTGCCGGGACATTATTATCCGGCCTTCAAGCGTTATGAGCATTTTGTGGGCAATTACGGAAATGCCTGGTGGAAGCAGCGTGAGGAGTTTGCTTCTTTCAATGGTCCGATTGTCTTTACGACCAACTGTATCGTGCCGCCTTCGGAGAATGCGGTGTATAAAGACCGGATTTTTACTACGAATGCAACCGGCTATCCGGGATGCCGTCATATTCAGGCTGATCACGAAGGACATAAGGACTTCTCGGAAGTGATTGCGCTGGCCAAGACGTGTGCGGCTCCTGTGGAACTCGAAAGGGGAGAACTTGTGGGTGGATTTGCGCATCATCAGGCTTTGCAGCTTGCCGGTGAGATTGTGGAGGCAGTGAAGAGCGGGGCTATCCGTAAGTTTGTGGTCATGGCCGGCTGTGACGGACGGATGAAAAGCCGTAATTATTACGCGGAGTTTGCTCAGGCCTTGCCGCAGGATACGGTGATTCTGACTGCGGGCTGTGCAAAATATAAATACAACAAACTGCCTTTGGGAAGCATCAATGGCATTCCCCGTGTACTCGATGCCGGACAGTGCAATGACAGTTATTCGTTGGTCGTAATCGCCCTGAAATTGAAGGAGGTGTTCGGGCTGGAGGATGTGAATGAGCTGCCGATTGTCTATAACATTGCCTGGTATGAGCAGAAAGCGGTAATCGTACTGCTGGCACTGCTGAGTCTGGGAGTAAAGGATATTCACCTGGGACCTACCTTGCCGGCCTTTTTGTCGCCGAATGTAGCGAAGGTGCTGGTGGATTACTTCGGAATATCTGGAATTACTTCTGTGGATGAGGACTTGAAAAAGATGGGACTGGTATGATTTGTCAGTGAAACTGTCCGGTTGGGTAATTTACTTTTCAAAACTGGAGGGAATAACTCAGGATTTTTTTATCTTTGTCCATTCATTGGTATTTTCAAAAAAAGAATATATGGATAAAGTAGTGATTAACTCGTACGAAGAGTTTGAAAAATTATTGGGACAGCAGATTGGAGTATCTGAATGGCTGGAAGTTTCACAGGAACGCATCAATCAGTTTGCAGATGCTACATTGGATCATCAGTGGATTCATGTGGATGTGGAACGTGCAAAGGTAGAGAGTCCGTTCAAGAGCACGATTGTTCACGGTTACCTGACACTTTCGTTGCTTCCTTATTTCTGGAATCAGATTATCGAAGTGAATAACCTGAAGATGATGGTAAATTACGGAATGGACAAGATGAAGTTCGGTCAGGCTGTGTTGTCGGGACAGCGTATCCGCATGACGGCTGATCTGCGCTCATTGGTAAACCTCCGCGGTACTGCAAAGGCTGAAATCAAGTTTGCCATTGAAATAGAAGGACAGAAGAAGAAAGCACTTGAAGGTATTGCTACGTTCTTGTATTATTTCAATTAATGGAGTAATTATTTAAAGAGTATATGGAGGCACAGAACCCATTTTGAGGAAAGATGGAGTCTGTGCCTTGTTTTTTGTATGACAGAGAAAGACATTGAACAGTTGCGTGCATGGGCGGACGAGTATCACCGGGCTTCTTTTATCGTGTCCGACCCGGTACAGTTTCCGCACCGCTATACGCAGGCGGAAGACATTGAGATCTGTGGACTGCTGACGGCTTTGCTGAGTTTCGGCAACCGCAAGCAGATTTTGAAGAAAGTGAACGAACTGGATGAAAGGATGGGACAGGCTCCGCTGAAGTATCTTTTGTCGAAGGAGTGGGAAAAGGATTTCCCGGCAGGAGACGGGCGCAGTTTTTACCGGATGGTTTCGTACGGGGCCTTTCGGGAATATTGGGAAAAACTGTATGAGGTCTATCGTCATCATACCACGCTCGGCGACTGGCTGATGCGCTATCCGGGCATTCCGATGCAGCGCCTGTGCGCTTTTCTGGGAGTATCCGACCGTAGTCCGCAGAAAAAGCTGAATATGTTTCTCCGGTGGATGGTCCGCCGGGATTCGGAAGTCGATTTCGGTATCTGGAGGCAGATGGATCCGGCTGAGCTGATTATTCCGCTGGATACTCATGTGTGCCGGATGGCCTGGCAGCTGGGACTGATTGAGCGGCCTGTCTTTTCACTTGCGGCTGCAAAGCGGATTACGCAGGTCTTGTCGGAGATTTTTCCGGCAGATCCTTGTCTGGGTGATTTTGCTTTATTTGGTTATGGGGTAAATCATCCTGCATTGGAGGAAAAATGATAACTTTAGGAACGGAATTCTCTTGTGGGCTGACCTATGGGGAAATCGTAATAAATAATATCTGAATCGGGTTTAATTTGTAGAGGAGTATGATGAAAATATTGGCAACGGGAGACTGGCATTTGGGAAACTGTTTCCACGGTTTCGACCGTATGGAGGAGCATGCGCATTATCTGGACTGGCTGTTGGATTGTGTGCAGCGGGAAGAGGCGGATGTCTTGCTGATAGCCGGGGACGTGTTTGATTCCAGCAATCCTTCGGCTGCGGCTCAGGAACTGTATTATTCTTTTCTGAACCGGCTGAATGAACGTTTTCCGGCTTTGCAGACGGTTATCATTGCGGGAAATCATGACTCGGCCGCACGTCTGGAGGCTCCGCGTGAGATGCTGGAGCGGCATCGGGTATATGTTCGGGGAGTTGTCCGTCGCTTGCCGGAAGGTGAGGTGGACTGGGATAACCTGCTGGTTCCGGTTACAGGAGGAAAGGAGGCTCAGGAACGGGCGTGGATAGTGGCGGTGCCGTATCTGCGCGACGGAGATTTTGTGCGTGGCATGTCGTATGCAGAAGGGGTTTCCGATTTTCTGAACCGTGCGCTACAGGCTGCGGGCAGGAAGAAGCGTCCGGATGAGGCTGTGTTGCTCATGGCTCATCTATATGCTACCGGTGCGGAGATTGCTGAAGGGTCTTCGGAACGGGTGGTCATCGGAGGGGCCGAGAGAGTGGACATGAGTCGGGTGGAATGTGAAGTCGGGGCTGTGGTACTGGGGCATTTGCACCGGCGGCAGAAACTGGGGAACCGGAGCAACTGGTTCTATCCGGGGAGTGCGCTTCCGATGTCGTTTACGGAGCGTATGTACCGGCATGGGGCAGTGAGTCTGACCTTTTCGGGTGGCGAACTGGCCGGAGAGCCTTGTTTTCATGAATACACATTGTTGCATCCGCTTCGCTCACTTCCGGAGAAACCGGCTTTGCTTCCGGAGGTAATTGAGGTATTGAGTAAATTACCCGATGCCGGGGAGGAAGGTGTGGAGGCTCATATGCCTTATCTGGAAGTGAATGTGTTGCTGGATACGCCTGTACAAGGAATCAATAAGCAGATTGAGGAGGCGCTGGATGGCAAGGGGGTACGATTGTGCCGGACGGCCATCTTTTACCGGACGCAGTTGGAGAATGAAACCGGAGAGGTGCTGGAGTCAGTGGATGATCTGCTGACGAAGAACCCGTTGGAAGTGATTCGGAAAAGTTACCTGAGCCGGCACAAGTGTGAGATGCGTGAAGAACTGGTGGCCTTGGCCAACCGGGCCATTGAGGCAGCAAGAAAGGAGGATGAAGAATGAAGTTACTGAGAATCGGAATGTATAATCTGGCTTCCTTTGAGGGAGAGCAGGTGATTGACCTGGAGAGTGAACCGCTTAAGAGTGCGGACCTGTTCTCCATTGTCGGTGAGACCGGAAGCGGTAAGTCGACGGTGCTGGACGCTGTCTGTCTGGCACTGTACGGACTGGCTCCCCGTTTCTATGGGGCGGATAACTTTGATTATTACAATACGGAGAAACCGGATAATGACAAGGTACTGGAGCCGGATGACCCGCGCAATATCTTGCGGAAAGGGATGAAGGACTGCTGGGCAGAAGTCTGTTTCCTGGCACGTGACGGTTTCCGCTACCGGGCCCGCTGGTCCTGTTCGGTGGCCCGTGTCAATTATAGCCGTCCGGTACGCAGGCTGTTCCGGATAGAGGCCGATCCGCATGGACGGATGGTAGAAAAGGAAGTAGACATAACGGAAGGAAAGCGCCAGAAGTGGGGACACAAGAATGTGAATAACGAGGCACTCGACCGTATTATCGGACTGGATTACGGTCAGTTTACCCGGACAGTCATGCTGGCGCAGAATTCCTTTGCCAATTTTGTGAAGGCAGACGACAAGGATAAGGCGGTATTGCTGGAAAAACTGACAGGTACCGAACTGTATACGTCGATTGCCCGGAAGATTTATGAGTTTTACAAACAGGCGGAAGAGGGTTACCGCCTGCTGTCCGATCAGGTCAAGGCATTTGCGGTACATCGCCTGGATCAGGAGGAATTGGATAAGACGACGGCCCTGCTCGAAGTGCAGGAGAAAAATATTCAGGAAGAACGTCAGCGTGCCTTGAAAATAGATGAGCAGTTGCAGTGGTACAATGGACTGGAGACGCTGAAAACGGCCTTGGAAGCCGAGGAACAGAAATGGAAGCACGCCATGGAGCATGCCGGTGGTTTGTTGCCCCAGCGCAGGGAATTGCAGCGGGTGGAAGCGGTCGCTTCGATACGGGATGTCTTTCAGAACAGTGTGTCGCTGGAAAAGGAAGTCGGAAAATTGTCCGTAGACAGGGATCAGTTGCAGCACGAAGTACTCTCCCGGGAGGAACAGGTTCAGAAGGAGAAGGAACGGGTGGAGCAATTCCGGAAGGAATGGATGGAAACCCGTAATGCGTGGGAAGGATGGCTTCCGAAACTGAAGGAGGCCCGCCGGATACGGACGGAAGTGAATACGCGCCGGGAGCAGGTCGACCGGCAGACGGCGGACTGGAAGAAGCGCAGGCAGAAGTATGAGACGATTTCACTGGAGAAACAGAAAAACCAGGTGGAACTGGATGGTCTGCTTCGCGTGAGGGAAGAGGCGGCTCATTGGCTGGAGGAACAGGAACCGTATCGTCCGGTGTGGGAGAATATGGGAGTCATCGCCGAGCGTCTGACGCAATTGCTGCAATGGAAGGAGCGTTGCCAGAAGGAGTCCAAGGCCATCGAGGAAGAGGGGAACAGGCTTCAGGAGCAGCAAAAGGCCATGGAGGAAATGGAGCAGGCTTTGAAGAAAAGTGCGGAGGAGCTGGCTCAGTTGCATGAGCACATGAGCCTTCGGCAACGGGAATTGGCTGAACAGGATTTGGAGCGGTTGCAGCAGAATCTGGAGGGGGTAACGGAGGTGTACAAGACCTGGGAGGCCCTCGAAAAGATGTATCAGGGGGCTTGTCTGTTGCAGCAGGAACAGAAACGGAAACAGGAGGAGGTACTTGCCGGAGAAAAGCAGACTGCCCAACTGGAGGAAGAGGTGGCTGTATTGCAGCAGGAGCAGGCGACGATTCAACAGTTGCTACCGGGACTGGAAGAAGCCTATCAGTTGGTCAGTGGGCGGACTGCTGCTGATTTGCGTGCTTCTCTGCAACCGGATCAGCCTTGTCCGGTATGCGGCTCTACGCATCATCCTTATGCCGAGGGAGTGGAGAATGTATTGCTGCCCATTAAGAAAGAGTTGGACCAGCGCAGGGAAAGGATGGAACAGTTGAAGGTTTTGCTGGACAGGGTGCCCGATGGCCTGCTGATCCGGCTTGCAACCGTGAAGGGACAGTTGGCGGCTCATCGTACCGGACTGCAGCAGCTGGAAACTCGCTGGGCGGATACGGTTGCCGAGTGGGAGCGGGAAGCGGTAAAATGTCCGGAACTTCCTTCGAAACTCACGGAGGTGCTGGAAACGGCTTTGTCTACAGATTGGGGAGAACTGATGGGAAGGAAGAAGGCCGAAACGGTAGTCCGTGGCAAGCAGCTTCGGGCACAGGTCAACGGTTATCTGGCGCTTCAGAAGGAACTGGGAGCATGGCGGAAGCAGTATGATGAGCAGAACCTGAAACAGGTGCAGGTACAGGAACGTTTACACCGGAGCCAGTCGGAATGGCAGCAACGGAACGGAAAGTGCGAACAGCGGAAATCGGAACTGTCGGATTTGCAGCGTGCTGCGGCCGACCTTCATGAGCAATTGTGTGTACAGATTGCGCTGCCCGGATGGAGCGAGGAGTTTGATGCGGATGCGGTTGCCTGCATACAGCGCTTGCAGGCTATGGCCGAGAAGTTCCGGAAGACGCAGACTTTGCTTCAGGAAACCTTAGGTACGGTCGGCGAACGGCAGGCATTGATCCGATCGCAACAGTCACAACTGGAAGGCTTGCAGTTGGAAATTCAGCAGGGAGAGAAGGAACTGGAAAAGGAATCTGAAGAAATCCGTTGCCAGGAGAAGCAGTGGAAAGATTTGCTGGGGGGAGTGGAGCCCGATGAGTTGGAGCGGAACTGGGGATTGCAGTTGACCGAGAAGGAAGGAAAGGTGGCGCAGGCCGAGAAAGTATTGAATGAACTGACGGAACGGCACCAGCATGAACGGGGTAAGCTCCGGGCAATGGAGGGGCAGTTGGCTGAAAAGGCAAGTGCACACGAAGAGGCTTGCAGGCAGGTATGGACTTTCATTGAGGAGTACAATGGCCGGTTGTTGAATCATTCGGATAAGGTGAATGTACCGGCAGTTGAACCGGAAGGACAGGAACTGCTTACGGTCGACTGGCTGCGCGACTGTTTTGCTTCGTCGGACAAATGGACGAAGGTTCGTGAGGACATCCGTCAGGCGGATGAAGAAGTCAAATTGTGCCTGGGAAGAAAGGAAGCCCATGAAAAACAGCTGGCAGTTCATTTGAAGGCTGGAGCGGCACGGGGCTGGATGCTTTCTCCGCATGAGGAAGCCGATCCTCGTGAGGGCCTTCGGCAACAGCTTACTGATATCCAGCAGAAAATCGAGGAACTGGATAAGGAACGTCAGCTGACGGGAGGTATTCTGGTGGCCCATCGTCACAGTGTGGCACAGATACAGGCCTTTCAGGAGGAGTTGACTGCGAAGGAGAAAGATTACCGAAACTGGAAGGAACTGAATGATATCCTGGGAAATGCCAACGGAGATAAGTTCCGGGAAACGGCCCAGTGCTTTACGCTTCGTTTCCTGATCCGCCAGGCCAATGAACAGCTTCGTCTGTTGAATCGCAGGTACAGTCTGGAACAGGTACCCGATTCGCTGGGAATCCGTGTCATCGACCATGACAGGGGCGATGAGGTACGTAACATCAGTTCCCTGTCGGGAGGAGAGACCTTTCTGGTCAGTCTGGCACTGGCATTGGGCTTGTCGTCGTTGTCCTCCCGCAACATTCCGATGGGCAACCTGTTCGTGGATGAAGGTTTCGGGACCCTGGACAGCAGTAGCCTGAACCTGGTGATTGATGCCTTGTCGAGTCTGCACTCCATGCAGGGTAAGAAAGTAGGTGTAATCAGTCACACGGCTGAAATGAAGGAGCGGATACGTACACAGATTCAGGTGGTGAAGATGGGAAGCGGAGGCCGGAGCGCACTGACGATCTCCTGTGGAAATCAGTGAGCCGATGGGAATTCCCGTTGAAAAACAGGAATTTGAATGAAATAATTTCTGTTTTTTTGACAACTGAGTCAATAAAAAATGTGTATATTTGTAAAAGAGTGAATACATTTGTTTCGGAATTGTCATAATATACGGGGTATGAAACGAAGAAAACTGTTTGAATGGTTGGGGGGTGTGCTGCTTTTGGGAGTGGCAGTCCTCTTCTCGGCTTGTGAGGACGATCAGGCCGATATCGTGTTTTATTCCGGTTCTTCACTGATTGAGGAAGTCGGGACTTGTACCAACGCTGTCAGTGAAGTGACGCTTTTCATGAACGGGCGTGAAACGGCTGAGGTGGGCATTGCCTATGGAAAGGGGGCTTACCAGGCGGCTACGTCCGATGTGGAAATTGTCCGTGTAGAAATTGTCGGCGACCGCCTGCGGTTGTCCTGTGGTGAGAAGGAGGGACGTGCCGTTGTCATGGTAAGCGATGAAAAAGGGAATCAGGCAGGCTTGTGGGTCTATACCGGACTGGGAAGCATTGAGTGTGCGGCTACCGGAAAAACGGCTGTCAAGGCCATTCTGAACGGGAACGTGATTGCGGATGAGGCGTTGCAGTCGATGGTGGCAGAGGCTCTGCAAGGCTATCGGCCAATGGAAGAAGGAGGTACGCTGACTTTCATTCCGCAGAATGTGGAGCATTGGCTGCTGGAAGGAGAAGAGGGAACGGTGAAGTGGACCCGGAATCCGATGTCGGGAGAGTCTGTAGAAGGCACTTATCGGTTCGGATACGATGAACAGCTGATGGGGGAACCGATGGAATGTTTCCTTGTTTCCTGCGAGGGAGAGGTGCACCGTCTGTATTTGAATCCCGACCTGAACCGTTCGCGCGAGACTGGACCGGTTTCACAATATTGGGTGGAAGATATTACTGCTGCCTGTCCCGAAGACGTACTTCAGCAGCTTCCGGAGCAGGCCAGAGTCGCTTATTTCATGGAAACCGTCACTTGGGGAGGCTTCCATGTACTGGCCGGTGAAGAGTAATCGGATTTTATTGGAAAGTTTGTATTGTAAATAATGAAAATCCCTCCAAAGGAATCTTCCGTAGGGATATTCAGTAAATGTCCCTAAAACGTAAGATGGCATATAAAGTCGATAGAGTATAATCACTTTATATGCCATTATTATTACCCTTTTTCTGCGTTTTTTCATATTAATCCTATTTTTCGCGGGTCAGTAGCTTTTTAGTGGGGATATGCATATAAGTTCGCAATGCGGAATAAGAAAAACTTCTTGTCAACAACTCCCCTGAGATTCGCTCTAAAGAGTTTGATTTTAGCATTGAATGATTCAGCAAGTGCATTTGAGGAACGGTTGTTGTAGAAGTTGAGTATCTCATCATAATGCTCATAGAAGGTGGCTGCGATGACATTAAAGGTAACCATACTATTTTCCGCCTTGACACACATCATAGCCTAACATATCTTTGC
>ERZ791895.564-NODE-564-length-24252-cov-6.474687_pt1 | contig 24252 bp, 18 predicted proteins | sample MGYA00510153_ERZ791895 | MGnify/ENA primary metagenome ERZ791895 (study PRJEB30046, sample SAMN00792064) | human gut metagenome | study: EMG produced TPA metagenomics assembly of the A metagenome-wide association study of gut microbiota in type 2... | reverse complement strand
CCTCCGGGCGCAGCAGGCGCTGCTGCAGGAGATGCACCGCCTCGCTGCCCAGCTCATCCCGCGGCACATGCACCGCGGTCAGCGGCACCTCCTGAATCGCCGCCAGATTAAATCCGTCAATGCTCATCACCGAGACATCCTGCGGCACCCGCAGGCTACGCTTTTGCAATGCGCTGACGGTGCCGGCGGCCATAAAATCGCCGCCCACCAGGAAGGCGGTGGGCAACGGCCTGCCCTGTAAGCCGTCAAGCCAGGCGCCCACCTGCTCTTCCGTCTCTCTGGCGCTAAAGTTGGCGACGCTGATAAGATCCCGGCTGGCGGTAAAGCGCAGATTACGCGCGCGCCACGCCTCCTGAATCCCCCCCAGCCGCAGCTCCATGGTATAGCGGCGCAGGCACATCACGTTCATCACCGCCCGATGCCCCATATCAAACAGATAGCGGGCTGCGCACTGGCCGATCAGCCGATGATCGGGAGCGATGGACGGCAGCCGCATCCCTTCATCCCGACAGTTGATCAATACGCAGGGTTTGCCCAGATCCGCCGCCAGGCCATGAATATGCGGATCGTCGATCCCCAGCAGCACCGCGGCCTGGGTCTCAGGTTCATTCATGCGGGCAAGAAACAGGTTGGCGTCGCTGTCGTTCTCATCCAGCGCGCAGTAGCGCAGGCGCACTTCATGCGCCGCCAGCGCGTTATTGATGCTCTGGATCACCCGGTAGTAGAAGATATCCGATCGCTCATCGAATGCGCGCTGCGGGGCAAACACCAGCAGATGATTGAGCAGCAGACGCCCGGCGGCCAACCCCTGCATGACACCCAGCTCGCGGGCGCAGTCCAGCACCGCCCGGCGCGCCTTGTCGCTGGTATTCGCTTTCCCGGCCAGGACGCGTGAAACGGTGCTGGGCGATAGCCCGGTGCGGGCGGCAATTTCGGCGACGCGCAGCTTTTTATCCATTTTGTGATCCAGCTCCGATTGAAAAATGAAAGAATTTTCATAATCGCCAAAGCACACGTTACAAGCAAATTCCGCTGTCAAATATGCGATCTCGCTCATTTCATGAAAAAACTTGCATAAATAGCGCTTTGCCAGACGATTTTTCTGCCCTAGCCTGAATTGGTCCAACATCTCCCATACTAGTTATACCAATGATGCTGAGATAAAAAATAGACTATTCAAATAGTTAATAAATCTACGTGACCACTCAGGGAGTGAGACCGTCACTTTCCCCCTAAAAACGTCTTGTGGAGTGTGCTATGAGTCAAGGCCTCAACAATGATATCGCCGTCAGCAAAACGCGCCGGGTAGTGAAAAACCTGCGCTGGTGGGTGCTGGTCCTGTTTTTACTTGGCGTTACCGTCAACTACATCACACGCAACTCGCTGGGAATTATCGCGCCGGAACTGAAAGCGACCCTCGGCATTACTACCGAACAATACTCGTGGATCGTCGGCGCGTTTCAGCTGGCTTACACGATTTTCCAGCCGCTGTGCGGCTGGCTTATCGACGTCATCGGCCTGAAGCTTGGCTTTATGATCTGCGCCACCCTGTGGGCGCTGGCCTGTATCGCCCACGCCGGGGCCGGTAGCTGGCTGCACCTGGCTATGTTGCGCTTCTTTATGGGTGGGGCCGAGGCGGCCGCTACTCCGGCCAACGCCAAAACCATCGGCGAATGGTTTCCGAAATCTGAACGCCCGATTGCCGCCGGCTGGGCTGGCGTTGGGTTCTCCATCGGCGCGATGCTGGCCCCGCCGATCATCTACTTCGCCCACGCCTCCTTCGGCTGGCAAGGGGCGTTTATGTTTACCGGCGCGCTGGCACTACTGTGGGTAGTACTATGGTGGGCCTTCTATCAGACCCCGGAAAAGCACCCCAATCTCAGCAAAAGCGAGCTGGAGTACATCAAACAGGATAACGAAGCCCCGCCGGTAAAACAGCCCTTCTTTACCGCGCTCAAAACCGTCTCGAAAAATAAACGTTTCTACGGGATCGCCATTCCCGCCTTTATGGCCGAGCCCGCCTGGGCGGTGCTGAGTTTCTGGGTGCCGCTGTACCTGGCGAAAGAGCACGGCATGGATTTGAAGCAGATCGCCATGTTCGCCTGGCTGCCGTTTCTCGCCGCCGATCTCGGCAGCGTGGTCAGCGGCTACCTCACCCGCCTGTATGTTCGCTGGTTCGGCTGTACGCGAGTGAACTCGGTGATCGCCAGCTCGGTAACCGGCGCGTTCCTGATGCTCTCCCTGGCCCTCGTCGCCATCATCCGCGATCCCTATATCACCATCATCCTGATCTCCATTGGCGGCTTCGGCCATCAGATCATCTCCTGCATGCTCAGCGCGCTGGTGGTGGAGTCTTTCGACAAGGGACAAATGGCGACGGTCAACGGTATGCGCGGCTCCGCAGCGTGGATCGCCAGCTTCTTGTTCTCGTTATTAATCGGGGTGACCGCCGACAAAATCGGCTTCAACCCGCTATTCATCGCCATGGGTTTCTTTGACCTGATTGGCGCCGTTTTCCTGGTGGCATTTATTGCTGAACGTCGCGCCAAGCGCGCCTGAGAGTGGATGTAAGATATGAAGACGCTGAAACACTGGAGTTTGCATCAACAGCTGAAGCATCACGTTGAACTGACGGTCGATGGCCAGCACACCCTGTGCCTGTACGTACTGGAAGAGAATTTGTTCCGCGTCCTGCTAAAACGCCAGGGCCAGCTGGCGCTGGATCGCACCTGGAGCATCGCTCCGCAGCAGGATGTGCCGTGGGAAGGCCGCGCCCGGGATGACCTCAGCGGTTTTAGTCTCCCGGCCTGGCAGCTGGCCCAGGAGGGCGATACGCTGACTATCGCCACCCGCCAGCTGCGCGTCACCGTTCACCAGCCGCTGTGGCTGGAGTGGAGCTATCGCGACGAGGCCGGCGAATGGCAGCCGCTTGCCAATGACCGTCCGACCAGCGCCTACCTGGCGAATGCCCACGGCGACGGCGTCGCCCATTATCTGAGCCGCCGCAAAGACGAGCGTTTTTACGGCCTGGGCGAAAAGGCCGGCGACCTGCAGCGCACCGGTAAACGCTATGAGATGCGTAACCTCGATGCCATGGGCTACAACGCCGTCAGCACTGACCCGCTGTATAAACATATTCCGTTCACCATCACCCAGCGCAGCGATATCAGCTACGGCCTGTTCTATGACAACCTGAGCAGCTGCTGGCTGGATCTGGGGAACGAGATCGACAACTACCACACCGCCTATCGCCGCTGGCAGGCGGAAGCCGGCGACATCGATTATTACCTGTTTACCGGTAAGCAGGTGCTGGATGTGACCAAAGCCTTCGTTCGCCTGACCGGTAAAACGCTGTTTGGACCCAAATGGAGCCTCGGCTACAGCGGCTCCACCATGCACTATACCGACGCGCCGGATGCGCAAAATCAGCTGATGAACTTTATCCGCCTGTGCGAGCAGCACGCGATCCCCTGCGATTCGTTCCAGCTCTCTTCCGGCTATACCTCAATCAACGGCAAGCGCTACGTCTTTAACTGGAACTACGACAAGGTGCCGCAGCCCAAAGTGATGAGCCAGTCGTTTCACGATGCCGGGCTGAAGCTGGCCGCCAATATCAAACCGTGCCTGCTGCAGGATCACCCGCGCTACGGCGAGGTGGCGGAGCGCGGTCTCTTCATTCGCGATTCGCAAACTGACGCTCCGGAGCGTTCCAGCTTCTGGGATGATGAAGGGTCGCATCTCGATTTCACCAATCCGCAAACCGTGGCCTGGTGGCAGGAAGGCGTGACCACCCAGCTACTGGAGATGGGCATCGATTCGACCTGGAACGATAATAACGAATACGAAGTATGGGACGGCGAAGCCCGCTGCTACGGCTTTGGCCGCGAAATCGCCATCAAACATATTCGCCCGGTGATGCCGCTGTTGATGATGCGCGCCTCGCTGGAAGCCCAGCAGCGCTTTGCGCCGCAAAAGCGCCCATATCTGATCTCCCGCTCCGGCTGCGCCGGGATGCAGCGCTACGTCCAGACCTGGAGCGGCGACAACCGAACCAACTGGGATACGCTGCGCTATAACATCCGCATGGGCTTGGGGATGAGCCTTTCCGGGCTGTATAACGTCGGCCACGACGTCGGCGGTTTCTCCGGCGATAAACCCGAGCCGGAACTGTTTGTGCGCTGGGTACAAAATGGCGTCATGCATCCGCGCTTTACCATTCACTCGTGGAATGACGACCAGACGGTAAACGAAGCATGGATGTATCCGGCCATCACTCCGGCGATCCGCTCAGCCATTGAGCTGCGCTACCGCCTGCTGCCCTATCTGTACACTCTGCTATGGCAGGCGCATGCTGATGATGAGCCGATGCTCCGCCCGACCTTCCTCGATCACCAGCACGATGCGCAGACCTTCGCCGAATGCGATGACTTCCTGCTGGGCCGCGACCTGCTGGTGGCCAGCGTGGTCGAGCCGGGCGCCCGCCAGCGTGAAGTATGGCTGCCGGATAATCAGGCCGGTTGGTACGATTTCTACAGCCATCAGTGGTTCGCCGGCGGCCAGTGGGTGACGCTGGACGCGCCGCTGGAAAAACTGCCGCTGTTGGTCCGCGCCGGCGCTGGTCTGCCGCTTAGTGAACGTATCAGCCATGTCGATGCGCAAAAAGACGATCGTCGCGAACTGCAGCTGTTCCCGCTGAAAGGTACCGGCTCAACCCGCGGTCTGCTGTTTGAAGACGACGGCGAAAGCTGGGGCTATAAACAGGGGGATGCGCTATGGCTGGAGTGGGAAATGACCTGCAGCGCCAGCAGCATAAACCTGGATATCAACGCCCGCGGCAACTATCGCCCGGCGTGGAAAGCGCTGAAGCTGTCATTACCGGTAGGAGAAAAGCGTAAGCTGCTGGTGAATGGCGTTGAAGGAACGGAGTGGAGGTTCTGACCATAGGCCGGTAGTTTCAGCCAGCATGGTGAATAAATTAAAAGCAGGCCGTACGGACCTTGGTTACTGTTCTCGGTTTGCAACGGTTTTGGTCCGGGAAAAACAGTTCTTTTTTATTATTTCAGAGCAGATTGCGCTCCCGATATTTCTTCTGCGTTATGTCTCTCATGGCGCCGGGAGCGTACAGGGGGCGGCCAGTCGCCGCCGCCCCTGTACCCCCGGGCTCTGGCCGCCAAAATCGCCACTTCGTGGTACCTTCGACTTATCCCTGCAGGCTTCGGGTCGGGCCGAGGCAGCGTCCGTGCAAAACACGGCCCTCAGCCCGCATCCATGCGGGCTGCCCCGGCCTTCCGGGAACGTCTCAGCGATTTTGAGGCCACCAACACCGGCAGTTTCAGCCAGCGCGGTGAAGACATTAAAGGCAGGTCGCAAGAACCGTAGGTCGGGTAAGGCGTTAGCCGCCACCCGACAAAAAAACGGCACCGCGTGTCGCCCGGGTAAGGCGTAGCCGCTACCCGGGTAACGGACAGGGATTACTCGATACCTTTGCTGCGCAGGTAGTCTTCGTAGTTGCCGCTGAAGTCGATCACGCGGTCCGGAGTGATCTCCAGGACGCGGGTCGCCAGCGAGCTGACAAACTCACGGTCGTGGGAGACAAAGATCAGGGTGCCCTGATACATCTCCAGCGCCATGTTCAGCGATTCAATCGACTCCATATCCAGGTGGTTGGTCGGTTCGTCCATCACCAGGATGTTTGGCTTCTGCATCATCAGCTTACCGAACAGCATGCGTCCTTTCTCGCCACCGGAAAGTACCTTCGCCGGCTTTTTGATATCGTCCTGGCTAAACAGCAGACGGCCGAGGATGCTGCGTACTGCCTGCTCGTCGTCGCCTTCCTGCTTCCACTGGCTCATCCATTCGAAGACCGTCAGGTCGTTTTCGAACTCGTACTCATGGTCCTGCGCGTAGTAGCCGATTTGCGCGTTTTCAGACCATTTCACGCTGCCGTTGTCCGGCTGCAGTTCGCCTACCAGGGTTTTCAGCATGGTGGATTTACCCACGCCGTTGGCGCCCAGAATGGCGATCTTTTCGCCCACTTCCAGCAGCAGGTTGACGTTTTTGAACAGCGGACCTTCATCAAAGCCTTTGGTAAGGGCTTCCACTTCCAGCGCGTTACGGAACAGTTTCTTATCCTGCTCGAAGCGGATAAATGGGTTCTGACGGCTGGAGGCTTTAACCTCTTCCAGCTTGATTTTGTCAATCTGGCGCGCGCGCGAGGTGGCCTGACGCGATTTAGAGGCGTTGGCGCTGAAGCGGCTAACGAACGACTGCAGGTCCGCAATCTGCGCTTTTTTCTTGGCGTTGTCCGCCAGCAGACGCTCACGCGCCTGGGTGGCCGCGGTCATGTATTCGTCGTAGTTGCCCGGATACACGCGCAGCTCGCCGTAGTCGAGATCCGCCATGTGGGTGCAGACCATGTTCAGGAAGTGACGGTCGTGCGAAATGATAATCATGGTGCTGTCGCGATCGTTCAGCGTCTGCTCCAGCCAGCGAATGGTGTCGATGTCCAGGTTGTTGGTCGGTTCATCGAGCAGCAGGATATCCGGATTGGAAAACAGCGCCTGCGCCAGCAGGACGCGCAGCTTCCAGCCCGGCGCGACTTCGCTCATCGGGCCATAATGCTGTTCAACCGGAATGCCGACGCCGAGCAGCAGTTCGCCGGCGCGCGCTTCCGCCGAGTAGCCGTCCATTTCGCCATATTTGACTTCCAGGTCGGCCACTTTGTAGCCATCTTCTTCGCTCATCTCAGCGAGGGCGTAGATGCGATCGCGCTCCTGCTTCACTTCCCACAGCTCGCCGTGGCCCATGATGACCGTATCCAGCACGGTGAACGCTTCAAAGGCGAACTGATCCTGACGCAGCTTACCGATGCGCTCGTTCGGGTCGAGAGAAACGTTGCCCAGCGTCGGTTCGAGATCGCCGCCGAGGATCTTCATAAAGGTCGATTTACCGCTGCCGTTGGCGCCGATCAGACCATAACGGTTGCCGCCGCCAAATTTAACGGAGATATTTTCGAACAGCGGCTTACTGCCAAACTGCATGGTAACGTTGCTGGATACTAGCACGGGGATATCCTGAAAAAAGAGTATGAGGGGTGTGATACAGCAGACATTATGCCAGCAAATGACACACTTTTCACGGCCTGCGGTAAATTCCACCGCGGCGCTTGTGCTAAGGTCTTTGTCAGATGAGCCGGAAACCCGCGCTCAAACGGTTATTCTGTACGTATTTATAAGGAGTCCCATGACCAGCAGCCTATCGCGACACCCGGCTTTTTTATCCCTGCAGGGCGGCGTCAATTTTCGCGACCTGGGCGGCCAGCTTGCCGCCGATGGACGCCGCGTCCGCAGCGGCAAGCTATTGCGATCCGGCGCGCTAAACCGGTTAACGGCGGAGGATCTCAACCACCTCGATACTTTGCCGCTCAGCCGGGTGCTCGACTATCGCGACCCCGGAGAGGTAGCCCGTACTCCGGACAAGCTTAGCCCGCTTACCCATTATCTTAACGCGCCGGCCAATCCGCCGGTGAGCGAGGTTAATGCGAAGGTCACCGAGCTGAATGCCGCCACCCTTAACGCGCTGAACGGCGAGCAGTTTATGCTGCAACTCTACCGCCAGCTGCCGTTTAACAACCCGGCCTATCGCCAGCTCGCCGCCTGGCTGACCACGCCTTTTGAAGGCGCTTTACTGCAACACTGCGCGGTCGGCAAAGATCGCACCGGCGTCGGCTGCGCGTTAACGCTGTTCGCCGTCGGCTGCGACAGCGAAACGGTGATGGAGGAGTATCTCCTTACCCACGGCATGCTGACGCAGGTGGAGGCCTGGATGTTGGAGCTGCTCGGCAACGACCTCACTGCCCAGGGGCGCCAAAGCCTGGCGGATATTCTGACGGTAAAAGAGTCCTATCTCGCCGCCGCGCTGTCGGCTATTCACCAGCGCTATGGCACCGTCGACGCCTGGCTGGCGGCAGAGTACCAGCTTACCGCGCCGGTTCGCGCCGCGCTGCAGGCCCGGCTGCTGGAAGAGTAACTGCCCTTTACCCGCGCGGCGAGCGATGCTTCGGCCGCCTGCCGGACCGCGGCAGCCGAGGCGACAGGGAAAAAAATGTGATTTCGTACACATCTGATTTACCTGTTCAGCGGAATGCACATATAATGCGCTCCCATCTACTGTCTCAATCATTAACAAAGGCCTGTGTGGCGTTGATTTCGCACACGACATTAAAGACTATGAAATTATCTACACTCTTAGCGGCAGCCTTCGCCATCGTAGGCTTTTGCAATACAGCGTCTGCTGTCACCTATCCTTTGCCAACCGATGGCAGCCGTTTGGTTGGTCAGAATCAGGTCATTACCATTCCGGATGATAACAAACAGCCGCTGGAATACTTCGCGGCGAAATATCAGATGGGGCTTTCCAACATGCTGGAAGCCAACCCGGGGGTGGATACTTACCTGCCGAAGGGCGGTAGCGTCCTGAACATCCCTCAGCAGCTGATTCTGCCGGATACCGTGCATGAAGGGATCATTATCAACAGCGCGGAAATGCGTCTGTACTACTACCCGAAAGGCACCAATACCGTGATCGTTCTGCCGATCGGCATCGGCCAGTTAGGTAAAGATACGCCGATCAACTGGACCACCAAAGTCGAACGCAAGAAGGCCGGCCCGACCTGGACACCGACCGCCAAAATGCATGCTGAATACGCCGCCGCCGGCAACCCGCTGCCCGCCGTCGTACCGGCCGGTCCGGATAACCCGATGGGGCTGTACGCGCTGTATATCGGCCGTCTGTACGCCATCCACGGCACCAACGCTAACTTCGGTATCGGCCTGCGCGTGAGCCACGGCTGCGTGCGTCTGCGTAACGATGACATCAAATTCCTGTTTGAGAACGTGCCGGTCGGCACCCGCGTACAGTTTATCGATGAGCCGGTAAAAGCGACCACCGAGCCGGACGGCAGCCGTTACATCGAGGTGCACAACCCGCTGTCGACCACCGAAGCGCAGTTCCAGGGCGGCGAGATCGTGCCGATCACCCTGACTCAGCCGGTGCAGGCAGTTACCAGCCAGTCTGATGTCGATCAGAACGTGGTTGAGCAGGCTATCCAGAACCGCTCCGGTATGCCGGTGCGTCTGAACTAAATTGTGCTGACAAGAAAAACGGCGGGCCTGATGCCCGCCGTTTTTTATCGGCATTTTCCCTCGAGGCGGCTAACGCTCGCCCGGGCTACCAAACCCTACCACGCCGTAACCCCGCTATGCGCAGCCGCCAGCAGGAGCCCCGGCCTAGCCGTTATTCACCAGAATAATCCCGCCGTGATCGTAGCGATAATGGCAGTGGGCGTACTCCAGCGGCGTGCCATCCTCCAGATAGATAACCTGCTCCACCTCCAGCACCGGATCGGTCGGTTCGCAGTGAAGATGCTGTTTATCCAGTTCCCCGGGCTTCATCGCCCGCACCACGCGGTAAGATCCCATCAGCTTCAGCCCCAGCGTCTCCTGCACATAGCGAAACACGGAACCTTCCAGATGGCTTTTGGTTAACCCCGGCACCAGCCCCACCGGCATGACCGTCAGATCCAGCGATACCGGCTCGCCGTTGAGCAGCCGCAGGCGAACAAAGTCATACACCGGGGCATCGGCGTCGATAAGCAGCGAACTTTGCTCCTTGTCGCTGGGAAAGCGCACCGCAAAGCGCACCACTTCGCTTTGCACCTCGCCAAGATGCTCCCAGGTTTTGGTGGCGCCGAAATAGTCGCTGCCGGGCAGCTCCCACTGCGACAGCTGAAGGAAATTTTTCCGCACAAAGGTGCCCTGCCCTTTTCGGGTATAGATCAGCCCTTCGACGATTAACTGGCGCATCGCCTGCTGGATGGTCATCCGGCTGGTGCTGAACTCCGCCGCCAGCGCAAACTGGTCGGGTAGCGGCGCGCTGGCAGGATACTGCTGGCTGATGATGCGTTTTTTTATTTCCCGCGCGATTTGCAGATACTTCGCCGTCATTTCCCGGTCCTTATCCATTCAGTGAGTGGCTGGCGGGCTGGATACACCATCTGACCGCCAGGGCAGCGTTACATCGCTTCGCCGTTGCTGCGGAACACCTGCTTCAGCCATGCATAGCTCTTCTTCGGCACCCGCCGCAGGTCCTTGAGGTCATGGTTTTCGCGATTGACGTACACCACGCCGTAGCGCTTACGCATATCGCCCTGTGAGCTCAGGATATCGATTAATCCCCAGCCGAGATAGCCGATCACCTGCGCCCCATCCTCAAAGATGGCCGCTTTCATGGCGTTGATATGGTCGCGATGGTAAGCGATGCGGTAATCATCGGCAATGGGATGTTCGCCGTCCCAGGACTCAATCACCCCGATGCCGTTTTCAATCGGGAACACCGGCAGGCGCCAATCGTTATAGTAACGAGTGATGATCGTCCGGAAGCCCAGCGGATCAATCTGCCAGTTCCATTCCGTCGCTTTCAGGAACGGGTTATCCTGGTTGCCAAACAGCATATAGTTGTTGACCGCCGTTCCCGGCGGGATCGCGTCGCTGTTCAATGTGCGGCTGGCGTAATAGCTGAACGCCAGATAATCGACCTTCACCGTCGCCATCAGGGCGAGATCCTCCGGACGATAGATATCATCGAACCCTTCCGCGGCGACAAAATGCATCACCTCCGGGCTATAACCCTCACCCGCGTATGCGCGCAGCAGGTTCTGGTTTAAGAACTCATCCAGCTGCTGGGCGCAGAGGATATCGCGTGGTTTGCAGGTAGCCGGATAGACCAGAGCGTGAGCCAGCATTCCGCCCATCAGACACTGCGGCTTCGTCTGGTGCAGATAGTGAGTTAGATGGACGTGCGCCATCATCACATGATGCTGGATCAGATACAGTTCGCGCAGGGTCTTCTCCCCCTGCAGATAGCCGGAAATCAGAAACGCTTCCGGCGAATGGTACAGATTCTGCTCATTAAAGGTGAGCCAGTATTTCACCTTGTCGCCATAGCAGGCGATCATCTTCTGGCCGTAGCGGATAAAAGCGTCCATCACCCGGCGGTCGGTAAAACCATTGTAGCGCTCCGCCAGCGACAGCGGCATATCGAAGTGGTACAGGCAGATCATCGGCTCAATGCCGCGGGCGAGCAGTTCATCTATAAATTGATGGTAGAAGGCGATCCCCTGTTCATTGAATTCGCCATCTCCGTCAGGGCACACCCGGCTCCAGGCGATCTGAAAACGGTAGCAGTTCATGCCCAGATCCTGCATCAAATCGAAATCTTCCCGATAACGATGATAAGAGTCGGTCGCCACCTTCCAGTCGGAGGCGAACTCCGCCGGTTGACGGATATCATACACCGACATCCCCTTGCCACCCTCGTTCCACGCCCCCTCCGTCTGCATGCTGGAGACGGAATTTCCCCATAAAAAATCTGCCGGTAGTCTGTTCTTCATGCTGCGCCTCGGTATATGACTAGCCATTTAAACATAATGACTAGTCATATACCGGAAAGTGAAAAGGTAAGCAAAGGCCGGGATCGGTTTCTGTGAGCCGGACAAAAAAAGATCGCCCCGAAAGGCGATCCTGGCGATCGATGTGAATGATGGCGCGATTATGTTGAGATCAGGCGCTGAGTTTGAAGAGCCAGTAGCCGCTGAGTGCCGCCCATAGCAGCATTGGAATGGAGTAGAGATGGAAGCGCCACCAGATGCGCCGATCGCTGGCCATACGCAGGGCGATAATATTGGCCAGCGAGCCCGGCAGCAGGCCAAAGCCGCCCACGTTAACCGCCCAGGCGAGCAGTATCGACGGCGGGACATAGTTGAGCAACAGAATAGTCGAGGGCACATTACTGATCACCTGCGACAGGCCAATAGCAGTAAGCCACAGTCCACCGCCGGAGAGGGTCCCCACCCCGCTCAGCACCTGGTGCAGCGCCGGAAGCTGGGTCAGCAGATGGACGTCAATAAACATCACCATAAACACCAGCAACAGCGACCAGTCGACATGGACGATCACCGCCCGGGCCAGCACCAGGAAGCCCAGCAGCACGAGCGCCAGCCCCCACAGGGCCTGATTCATCTCCAGCGCCGTCAGAAACACCACATACAGTCCCAGACAGCTCCAGACGAGCTTGGGTTGCCATGACGGCGCCCTGTCGCTGCTCTGGTAACTGAGCCGCTTCGCCGGAAAACAGAACCAGCACAGCGCCAGCAGGGTCAGCATCATCGCCGCTGCCAGAGGCAGCATCTGACCGATAAACCCGAAGAAAGAGAGGCCGGATCGTCCCCACAGCAAAATATTCTGCGGGTTGCCGATCGGCGTCAGCAGCGAACCGGCGTTCACCGCCAACGCTTCGAAAATAATCAGCCGGTTCACCGGGATGGCGCACCATTTTTTTAGCGTCAGCGTCAACGGCACCACAATAAACAGCGCAACGTCGTTGGTAAGAAAGGTAGACAACAGCGCCGCCGCCAGCACCATAAAGATGGCCAGCTGGCGCTCAGTCACAAAGCGGCGGGCCATTTTTCGGCCCAGCACGTCAAAATAGCCGCTCAGTTCGATCCCCTTAGTCAACAACATCAGGCCGCTAAGCGTGACGATGGTATGCCAGTCAATGGCCGCCGGCCAGCTTGCCGGGACAAACGGCACGATGGCGCTGAGCACGCAGGCGATAATCAGCAGCAAATGGAGAAAACGATCGCGCAGCAGCGACTGGACGAAGGGAAGAGTCATGCTTCCTGAGATCCCTGTGTTTGGGTAAATTTCAGGAACATCGCCAGCGTCTCTTCGCTCACGTGATGCTCCATCCCTTCCGCATCACGTCGGGCAATCTCCGGGCTGACGCCGATCGCCAGCAGGAAGTTCTCCACGATTTGATGGCGCTCGCGGCTCTCCTGGGCTAGCTTCTCACCTTCCGGGGTTAAGAAGATCCCGCGCCAGGGGATCTGTTCAATAAGACCGACGCTGGCCAGGCGTTTGAGCATTTTAGCGACCGTAGGTTGCGAAACGCCAAGACGCGCGGCCATATCCACCTGGCGCGCCTCGCCCACTTCGTTGATCAGATCGGAGATCAGCTCCACATAGTCATCGATCAGCTCGCGGCGATGCGCTTCCCGCACCTGGCGAAACCCTTCCACGTGCTCTTCAACATTCACTAACTGCGTCACTTTTTTTGTTATTGGCTTACCTGCGCGACGGTTCATTGTGCTTCCTCATTCGTGTGACGCGTCAAGCATCGTATAAAAAGATCCACATTGTAATGGATTGCGCCAAGAGCACAAAAAATTAACGTTTTAGCCATAGCTATAAAATATAGCCTGTGCTATATCTGTATATAATGCAAACATCCATCAGGGAATGACGGAGCGAACTGGCAGGAGGAGAGCAGATGAATGAATTCAAGAGGTGCATAAACGTGTTTAGCCATTCACCCTTTAAAGTACGATTAATGCTGATCGGTATGCTGTGCGAGATGATCAACGGTAAACCGCAGCAGGGCAAACCCAATTCCTAAGGCGGCGTCGCGGTACGCCGCTTCATTTTTCTGTCATTTTCTGCCGGTAAAATGACCGGTTCCCCCCGTTTCCCTGACCTTTTTTCAAGTTTTGTAAGCGCCCTCGCAAAACAATCTGTTATGTCTGGTTGACCTTACCATTTACAAGCCCTATCTTTGCACAGCCCTGCCACATTCGCGGCTCGCAGAGACCCTCTTCACGCACTGTCCAGCAGGTTTTACCCCTTGACGCCAGGGGATGCGCATGGCCTCTTTTTGATTGTTTACTATGAATGTCACCACCCTGAAAGATACGCTGGTCGCCCGCCGACTGGCACTGAACCCATGGACGGGATTCTACTTTTTACAGTCGCTGTTAATTAACCTGGCGCTGGGCTATGAATTTAGCCTGCTTTATACCGTGGCATTTACCTGCGTGTTACATCTGCTGTGGCGCGCCTTTCCGCGCGTCCAGAAAGCGGTGGTCGGCGCCTATTCCCTGCTGGCGGCTCTGTACTATCCCTTTGGCCAGGCCTACGGTGCCCCCAACTTCAACACTCTGCTGGCGCTGCACGCCACCAACGTGGAAGAGTCTACGGAAATCCTGACCATCTTCCCGTGGTACAACTATCTGCTGGCGGTCTTCATCTTCGCTCTCGGGGTCATTGCGGTTCGTCGTAGGATCGTTGAGCCATCACGCTGGGGAAAAATGGATACGCTGGGCCTGTTGTTCAGCATCGGGATCTTCTTTCTCCAGCCGGTGCAAAACCTTGCCTGGGGCGGTGTATTCAAAGTGATTGACACCGGTTATCCGGCCTTTCGTTTTGTTAAAGACGTGGTGGTGAATAACAACGAGGTGCTGGACGAACAGGCGCGGATGGCGCAGCTGGCTGGCATGAAAGACAGCTGGCACGTGCTGGCGGTAAAGCCAAAATACCATCTCTATGTGGTGGTGATCGGTGAAAGCGCGCGCCGCGATGCCCTCGGCGCTTTCGGTGGCCATTGGGACAACACGCCGTTTGCCAGCTCGGTAAACGGTTATCTGTTTAACAATTACATCGCCGCCAGCGGCTCAACGCAGAAATCGCTCGGCCTGACGCTTAACCGGGTGGTCGATGGCAAACCACAGTATCAGGATAACTTTGTCACCCTCGCCAACCGCGCCGGTTTCCAGACCTGGTGGTTCTCCAACCAGGGGCAAATTGGCGAGTACGACACCGCTATCGCCAGCATCGCCAAACGGGCGGATGAAGTACAGTTCCTGAAAAACGGCGATTTCGAAGCCAATAAAAACACCCAGGACGAGCAGTTGCTGAAGCTGACCGAGCAGGTGCTCTCAACCCAGCGTACCCAGCCGCAGCTGATTGTCCTGCACCTGATGGGCTCTCACCCACAGGCCTGCGATCGGACCAAGGGCAAATACACGGTTTTCGTTCAGTCGAAAGAGACCTCATGCTACCTCTACAGCATGACGCAGACCGATTCGCTGCTGGCTAAGCTTTATCATCAGTTGCAAAATTCCGGTGACACTTTTTCCCTGACCTATTTTTCCGATCATGGTCTGGCGTTCAAGGAGCGGGGCAAAGAGGTGCAGTATCTGGCGCATGATGATAAGTTCCAGCAGAACTTCCAGGTGCCGTTTATGGTGCTATCCAGCGATGACAAAGCGCATAAAGTGATTAAGGCGCAGCGTTCGGCGAATGATTTCCTCAGTTTCTTCTCCCAGTGGACCGGGATCCAGGCGGCGGAAATCACCCCACGCTATCGGTTTATCTCTGAGCAAAAGGCCGGTCCGGTGTACATCACCAACTTCCAGCTGCAGAAGGTGGACTACGCTCACCTCGGTACCGATGAGTTCACAGTCAATTAATCGCGCCGGCCCGGCCAGTCGCCCGGGCCGGCCGTCAGCAGGCAAAAAAAATCCGCCCCGAGAGGCGGATTTTTCATATCACCGGAGTGATTAGAAGCGGTAACCCACGCCAGCAATCCAGGTGCCGACGTCAACGTTACGAATACGAGACTGCTCGTAGGAGAAGTCCAGAGCAACGTTTTCGATCGGGTTGAACTGCAGACCAGCACCGTAGGAGAAACCGTAGTCGCTCATATCGGATTTATGAGGGTAGTTGTTGTTCTGGAATTTACCGTAACCAACGCCCACTACGCCGTAGATGCTTGCCCAGTCGTTCAGACGGTAAGCCGGACCAGCGGTGATGCCGTAGTACTGACCTTTGTTGTAAGTACCGTTGCTGTTGTTATCCTTCTCGGTGTAGGTGAAGGAACCGATAACGCCCAGCGGGTTGTTATCTTGCTCGTAACGGTATTTCAGGTTGAAACCGCCAGCTTTGTTCGCTTTACCCTGCATGTCGCTCTGCGCGTAACCGCCGGTTACGGTAGAAGTTGCAGCAAATGCAGTGGTACCTACGGATGCAGCCAGAACAACGGCCAGTGCTGAAAGACGTGCAATTTTATTCATAACCACCTCAAATGTGTTTCTAATAAGTCCTAAGCCTTAAATATATCAAAAACTTTTGGGAAACTCTTTGGAGTTTACATTGTCTAACATACTTTTTCATGTAACCAAAAGTTTCCATATTTCTGTAACAATATGGAAAACAACAATTTTTGGCGTTAACTTACATCTTAACGCTCATTAAGAAATTCGCAAGCATCCAGATTAATCCTAACCGCCTGGTGAATTTCTCAGCAGTTTTCGCCATTGTACTGTTTTTGCCCCTGTTTTTTTCAACATTAGCTCAACCGCCGGCAGGTAATTCCAGTACACTGGAACTTTTACCCCTTTTGACAAAACCTGACAGGAGAAAGGATGCCCGGTCCATCCAGAAAAGCGGCGGCATGGTTGCCGATACTGGTGATTTTAGTCGCCATGACCTCGATTCAAAGCGGCGCATCGCTTGCTAAATCGCTGTTCCCGGTGGTCGGCGCCCCGGGCGTCACCGCCCTGCGTCTGGCGCTGGGAACGCTGATTCTGGTGGTGGTGTTCAAGCCATGGCAGCTACGTTTCTCCCCGGCGCAGCGCGTGCCGCTGCTACTGTACGGTCTGGCGCTCGGGGCGATGAACTATCTCTTTTATTTATCCCTGCAGCGCATTCCGCTCGGCGTGGCGGTGGCCCTGGAGTTTACCGGCCCGCTGGCGGTGGCGCTGTTTGGTTCGCGCCGCCCGCTGGATTTTGTCTGGGTGGCGCTGGCGATCCTCGGACTATGGTACCTTCTGCCGCTGGGGCAGAACGTGGCGCAGGTCGATTTAACCGGCGCGCTGTTCGCCCTCGGCGCCGGGGCGTGCTGGGCGGTCTATATTCTGACCGGACAGCGTGCCGGTGAAGAACATGGTCCAGCCACGGTAGCGATGGGGTCGCTCATCGCCTCGCTGGTGTTTGTGCCGTTAGGCATGGCGCAGGCCACCGATACGCTGTGGCAGTGGTCGCTGCTGCCGCTGGGTTTGGGGATCGCGATTCTCTCTACCGCGCTGCCCTACTCCCTCGAGATGATGGCCCTGACGCGCTTGCCGACGCGCACCTTCGGCACGCTGATGAGCCTTGAGCCAGCGTTAGCTGCCCTCTCCGGTATGATCTTCCTCGGTGAAACGCTGAAGCTCTCCCAGACCCTGGCGCTCGGCGCGATCATTATCGCCTCGATGGGCGCCACGCTGACTATGCAACGGCAGAGTAAAGTCGAGCAGGTCGATATCAATTAACATTCTGTTACGGCGCCGGCCCGAGAGAAATCCGGGCCGTTCAGCCAAATATAAATACCTGATATTTAAATATTTTTAAAATAACCAACCACTTTGCGCTATCGGAGTGATATAGCCTGCCGATGCCTCACTCTTGAAAACCCTTGCTATACTTATTTCCGAAGTCATTTGGGACAACGCTCCACATCATTCAGATCTGAAGTGTGATGAGCATCAATATCAAGAGGATATGAAACGATGAGTACCGCAAAACTGGTTAAATCAAAAGCGTCTAATCTGGTCTATACCCGCAACGATGTCGCTGACAGCGAAAAGAAAGCGACCATTGAGCTGTTGAATCGCCAGGTGATCCAGTTCATTGACCTGTCACTTATCACCAAGCAGGCACACTGGAATATGCGCGGTGCGAACTTTATCGCCGTGCACGAAATGCTGGATGGCTTCCGTACCGCGCTGACCGAACATCTGGACACCATGGCCGAGCGCGCGGTGCAGCTGGGCGGCGTCGCCCTGGGTACCACTCAGGTCATTAACAGCAAAACCCCGCTGCAGAGCTACCCGCTGGACATCCATCACGTTCAGGATCACCTGAAAGCCCTGGCTGACCGCTACGCGGTAGTGGCGAACGATGTGCGTAAGGCGATCGACGAAGCAAAAGACGAAGACACTGCAGATATCTTCACCGCGGCTTCCCGCGATCTGGATAAATTCCTGTGGTTCATTGAAGCCAACATCGAGTAAGGCTTTGCCGCCGGCCCAGCGCGGTCGGCGGCGCCTCAGCGTTTCTCCCTGCCCTATATTCCATCCTTTGCTTTTCATCCTCCACTGGCCTTGCACCGTTTCAGGGCACCAGATTGATGAAAATGCGCGCAAAAGTAAAAAGATTGTAATAATCACCTCACACAATCGTTACGTCGAGATTGTTTTCCCATCAGGGTTTGCGCTAAAAATGGGCTGGTCATTCAGCACCCTTATGACGCACCAAAATGACGCCCCATCATGGTGCAGTCACTGCCTGAAATGATCGATCTTGTGCAACGACTTACGCTTCGTTTGTTGAAAAACAACAGCTTGTAAAAGTGGCACGATTTTTTCATTAGGCTAGTCGTTCTCGCAGGGGATCGTCCCGTGGATATAAAAGGAAATGCTATGAAGTCTGTATTTAAAGTTTCACTGGCTGCACTGACCCTGGCTTTTGCGGTTTCTTCCCATGCCGCCAATAAGACCCTGGTTGTCGCCACCGATACGGCGTTCGTCCCGTTCGAATTTAAGCAAGGCGATAAGTATGTGGGTTTTGACGTTGACCTGTGGGCGGCTATCGCCAAAGAGCTGAAGCTCGACTACACCCTGAAGCCAATGGACTTCAGCGGCATTATCCCGGCGCTGCAAACCAAAAATATCGATCTGGCGCTGGCGGGGATCACCATTACCGACGAGCGTAAAAAAGCGATCGACTTCTCCGACGGCTACTACAAAAGCGGCCTGCTGGTGATGGTCAACGCCAATAATAACGACATCAAAGATGTCAAAGATCTGAACGGTAAAGTGGTCGCGGTGAAGAGCGGCACCGGCTCCGTTGACTACGCGAAAGCCAATATCAAAACCAAAGATCTGCGTCAGTTCCCGAACATCGATAACGCCTATATGGAGCTGGGAACCGGTCGCGCGGATGCCGTGCTGCACGATACGCCGAATATTCTGTACTTCATCAAAACCGCGGGCAACGGTAAGTTCAAAGCGGTAGGCGAATCACTGGAAGCGCAAAACTACGGTATCGCCTTCCCGAAAGGCAGCGACGAGCTACGTGAGAAAGTGAACGGTGCGCTGAAAACGCTGCGCGACAATGGTACCTATAACGAAATTTATAAAAAATGGTTCGGCACTGAACCCAAATAATAAAAACGTACTTCGCCGGACCGAGGTCCGGCGACACCACAACGGTCTTCCGGCACAGGCTCAGCGGGAGACGGTATTTTGGCGGAGGCTTTCCTCTGCTCTCGACACGGTAACAGGAACGTATTATGCAGTTTGACTGGAGTGCCATCTGGCCTGCCATTCCGATTTTGCTGGAAGGCGCCAAAATGACGCTGTGGATTTCCGTCCTCGGCCTGGCCGGCGGTCTGATAATTGGTCTGGTGGCCGGTTTCGCCCGCTGCTTCGGCGGCTGGATCGCCAACCACATCGCGCTGGTCTTTATTGAAATCATTCGCGGCACCCCGATTGTGGTGCAGGTTATGTTCATCTACTTTGCGCTGCCGATGGCCTTTAGCGATCTGCGCATCGATCCCTTCTCCGCGGCGGTAGTGACCATCATGATAAACTCGGGCGCCTATATCGCGGAAATCACCCGCGGCGCGGTGCTCTCCATACATAAAGGCTTCCGCGAAGCGGGCCTGGCGCTTGGCCTGTCGCGTCGCGAAACCATTCGCCACGTGATCCTGCCGCTGGCGCTGCGCCGCATGCTGCCGCCGCTGGGCAACCAGTGGATCATCAGCATCAAGGATACCTCGCTGTTCATCGTCATCGGCGTCGCCGAACTGACCCGTCAGGGACAGGAGATCATCGCGGGCAACTTCCGCGCGCTGGAAATCTGGAGCGCCGTAGCCGTGATCTACCTGATTATCACCCTGGTCCTGAGCTTTATTCTGCGTCGTCTTGAAAGAAGGATGAAAATCCTGTGATTGAATTTAAAAACGTCTCCAAGCACTTTGGTCCGACCAAGGTGCTACACGATATCTCTCTGAAAATTAATCAGTGTGAAGTGGTGGTCATTATCGGCCCTTCCGGTTCCGGTAAATCAACGATGCTGCGCTGCATCAATAAGCTGGAAGAGATCACCAGCGGCGATCTGATTGTCGATGGTCTGAAGGTCAACGACCCGAAGGTGGACGAACGTCTGATTCGTCAGGAAGCCGGGATGGTTTTCCAGCAGTTTTATCTGTTCCCGCACCTCACGGCGCTGGAAAACGTGATGTTTGGCCCGCTGCGGGTACGCGGCGCCAGCAAGCAGGCGGCAGAGAAGCAGGCGAAAGAGCTGCTGGCGAAAGTCGGTCTGGCTGAGCGCGCGCATCACTATCCGTCCGAACTCTCCGGCGGCCAGCAACAGCGTGTGGCCATCGCCCGCGCGCTGGCGGTGAAGCCGAAGATGATGCTGTTTGATGAACCGACCTCCGCGCTCGACCCGGAGCTGCGCCATGAAGTGCTCAAGGTGATGCAGGATCTGGCGGAAGAGGGCATGACGATGGTGATTGTGACCCACGAAATCGGCTTTGCCGAAAAAGTGGCCTCGCGACTAATCTTCATCGACAAAGGACGAATTGCTGAAGACGGCAATCCCCAGGAGCTGGTGAAGAACCCGCCCAGCCCGCGCCTGCGTGAATTCCTGCAACACGTCGCCTGACCCGCAACGGCTCTCTCCCCCACGATGAGAGCCGCTTTTCCAGAATCCTCTTCCCTCCCCTTCCGCCAGCGGCTTCTATACTTACCCGTTTACGTTGCAACGGAGGTGCCCATGCCGTGGATCCTGCTTTTGCTCGCTGCACTGTTTACTGCCCCGCTTTCCGCCGCCACCCTCCCCGGCGTGCCGACGGCTAACACTGATAAAAACAGCGCCAGCGAACCCGATGTGGAACAGAAAAGAGCGGCTTATGCCGCACTGGCCGATGTGCTGGCCAACGACTCCGCCCGTCAGGAGCTCATTGACCAGCTGCGTAAAGCAGCCGCCACGCCGCCGCCCGACAGCACCCCGACGCTGACGCCACCGGCGGTGAAAGAAGAGACCACGGTACTGGAGAACGTCACCCAGATAAGCCGGGAATATGGCGAACAGCTCTCATCACGCTTTTCCCAGCTGTGGCGCAATATCACCGGCTCACCGCATAAGCCCTTTAATCCGCAAACCTTTACCAGCGCGGCCTGGCATTTTTTACTGCTGGCCGGGCTGGTGTTTGCCTTCTGGTGGCTGGTACGCCTCGCGGCGCTGCCGCTGTATCGCAAAATGGGCGAATGGGGACGGCATAAAAACCGCGATCGCGGTAACTGGCTCCAGCTGCCCCTGACCATCGCCGGGGCGTTTATCATCGACCTGCTGCTGCTGGCGCTAACCCTGTTTGTCGGTCAGCTGCTAAGCGATCGCCTGAATGGGAATAACCCTACCATCGCCTTCCAGCAGAGCCTTTTCCTCAACGCCTTCGCGCTGATCGAGTTTTTTAAAGCTATTCTGCGGCTCATTTTCTGCCCGCGCATTCCTGCCCTGCGGCCCTTTAACCTCAGCGACGAGGCCGCGTCATACTGGAGCCTGCGCCTGAGCGCGCTCAGCAGCCTGATTGGTTACGGTCTGATCGTCGCGGTGCCGATTATTTCCAATCAGGTGAATGTTCAGGTTGGCGCGCTGGCTAACGTCGTCATCATGCTGTGCATTACGCTGTGGGCGCTGTACCTGATTTTTCATAACAAAGCGGTGATTACTCAAGGGTTGATCCACCTGGCCGACCACTCACTCGCTTTCTTTAGCCTGTTTATCCGCGCCTTCGCGCTGGTCTGGCACTGGCTGGCCTGCGCCTACTTTGTGGTGCTTTTTTTCTTTTCGCTGTTCGACCCGGGCAACAGCCTGAAATTCATGATGGGCGCCACCCTGCAAAGCCTGGCGATTATCGGCGGCGCGGCGCTGGTGTCTGGCATCCTGTCGCGCTGGATAGCCAAAACCATCACCCTGTCGCCCGCCACTCAGCGCAACTACCCTGAACTGCAAAAGCGGCTAAATGGCTGGATCTCCGCCTCGCTGAAGGCGGCGCGCATTCTCACCGTCTGTGTCGCCATCATGCTGCTGTTGAGCGCCTGGGGCCTGTTTGACTTCCGGGAATGGCTGCACAACGATGCCGGGCAAAAAACGGTGGATGTGCTGATCCGCATCGCCCTGATCCTCTTCTTCTCCGCCATTGGCTGGACGGTTCTGGCCAGCCTGATTGAAAACCGGCTGGCATCGGATATTCATGGCCGTCCGCTGCCCAGCGCGCGGGCCCGGACGCTGCTGACGCTGTTTCGCAACGCGCTGGCGGTGGTGATCAGCACCATCACGGTGATGATCCTGCTCTCGGAAATTGGGGTAAACATTGCGCCGCTGCTGGCGGGCGCCGGGGCGTTAGGGCTGGCCATTTCGTTTGGTGCGCAAACCCTGGTCAAAGACATTATCACTGGCATATTTATCCAGTTTGAGAACGGGATGAACACCGGCGACCTGGTCACCATCGGCCCTTTGACCGGCACCGTGGAACGAATGTCGATTCGCTCCGTGGGGGTACGTCAGGATACCGGCGCCTATCACATTATTCCCTGGTCCTCGATCACCACCTTTGCCAACTTCGTGCGCGGCATTGGCTCGGTTGTGGCTAACTATGACGTTGACCGCCATGAGGATCTGGATAAAGCCAGCCAGGCGCTGAAGGCGGCGGTGGACGATCTGCTGGCCCAGGAGGAGATCCGCGGTCTGATCATTGGCGAACCGTCGTTCGCCGGGCTGGTGGGGCTGAGCAATACCGCCTTTACGCTACGCGTCAGCTTCACCACCCTGCCGCTGAAGCAGTGGACGGTGCGTTTTGCCCTCGACACCCAGGTGAAAAAGCACTTCGACCGCGCCGGGGTTCGCGCGCCGGTACAGACCTGGCAGCAGCTGCCGATGCCGGGCGCCGACAGCCCGGCCGCCGAGTAGCGTTAGAATGGATGACGGCGTTTGGCGTCGTCCATAAAGCTCCAGGCGATAAAGCGACTTTGCTTTTGCCCCTGGGCCATCTCCTTTTTCACCACTTTCACTGCGCCGACCTCGGTCAGCAGGCGGTAGAGCGGCGGCAGATTATCGCCGCGCGATACCAGCGAGGTAAACCATTTCACCTGGCGGGCGAAGGCCTGGCTTTCGCGGATCATCTGCGAGATAAAGGCTACTTCGCCCCCTTCGCACCACAGCTCCTGCTGCTGACCGCCAAAATTGAGGCCGCTTTCGGCGCCAAGTCCGAGGTTGCGGCGCTTGCGCTCGCCCCCCGCCCGGGCGCTCTCTGCGGAGTCATGGAACGGCGGATTACACAGCGTGGCGTCGTAGGCCTCGTTTTTATGGATCACGCCGTGAAAGATAGCCTGGCTCTCTTTTTGCCGGCGCAGGCGGATCTGCCGGGTCAAGCCCGGGTTGCCATTGATAATCGCCTGCGCGCTGGCGAACGCCTGCGGGTTGATTTCACTGCCGGTAAAGCGCCAGCCATACTCGTGAGCGCCGATCAGGGGATAGATGAGGTTGGCGCCGGTGCCAATATCAAGGATCGTGGCATCCTTCGGCACCTCGCCGCTATCCCCGGCCAGCAGATCCGCCAGATGATGAATATAGTCGGCCCGCCCAGGCACCGGCGGACAGAGAAAGCCGTCAGGAATGTCCCAGTGTTTGACCGCGTAGAAATGCGCCAGCAGCGCTTTATTCAACGCCTTCACCGCCTGCGGATTGGCAAAATCAATGGTCTGCTCACCCAGCGGATTGAGCGTAATGTAGCCCTGCAGGTCAGGATGGGCCTGGCAGAGCGCGGGCAGGTCGTAGCGTTGATGGTGGCGGTTACGCGGGTGTAACCCCGGTTTCTGGGCTTTCATGACAATCTCCTTTGAACAGCCGCGTAAGATACCCGTTGACGGCGGCGCGGTAAATAAGGGAGTCTGGATATCTCCATTATCCGTGACAGGTGCAGCATGTACTTTTATCAACCTTCGCAGGGCCACGGCCTGCCGCATGACCCGCTGAACGCGATAATCGGGCCTCGCCCGATAGGCTGGATCGCCTCGCAGGACGCCGAGGGCCAGCGTAATCTGGCGCCATACAGCTTTTTTAACTGCTTTAACTATCGGCCGCCAATCATTGGTTTCGCCAGCAGCGGCTGGAAAGACAGCGTGCGAAATATCGTCGAAACAAAGGAGTTTGTCTGGAACCTGGCGACGCGACCGCTGGCCATGGCGATGAATGAAACGTCAGCCTCGATTCCGCACCATGAGGACGAATTCGTGCGCGCCGGCCTCACCGC
>ERZ791895.551-NODE-551-length-24740-cov-5.654811_pt1 | contig 24740 bp, 16 predicted proteins | sample MGYA00510153_ERZ791895 | MGnify/ENA primary metagenome ERZ791895 (study PRJEB30046, sample SAMN00792064) | human gut metagenome | study: EMG produced TPA metagenomics assembly of the A metagenome-wide association study of gut microbiota in type 2... | reverse complement strand
TATGAGAAAGCAGACAAAATTAGTTGCAGTATTATCTGCAGCAGCTCTGTTAGCTATCGGTGCCTCCATGACCTCCTTCGCAGCTCAGGGCTGGCAGGAAGAGAATGGTACATGGGTTTATTATGACAAGGATGGTTATCAGGTAAGTGATCAGTGGCAAAAATCAGGTAACAACTGGTTCTATTTAAACAGTGATGGAGAAATGACTACTGACGCGATCGTTGAAGACGATGATTACACCTATTACGTAGATGCTAATGGTGCTATGGTAACAAATCAGTGGATTCAGGTAGAAAACGAAGACAGCTACGGCGATGACGATCCTGATTACTTCTGGTATTACTTCCAGAGCAATGGCAAAGCATACAAAGCTCCGACCAGTGGAAAAACTTCTTTCAAAAATATCAATGGTAAGAAATATGCTTTTGATAGCGAAGGCAAGATGCTTTATGGTTGGGTAAATGAGAGTTCAGAGCGTCAGACAGGTGATGATGCTTGGACTAACGGCCTTTACTTCTGCGGCGATGAAAATGATGGCGCTCAGGCTAATGGCTGGGCTCTGATTGATGTTGTAGATGACACTCAGGATGATCCTGATCAGACCTATTACTTCTACTTTGATGCAAGCAATGGTAAGAAGGTTAAGGCTTCTGATACTAGCGAATTAAAGAGCAAGACAATCAACGGATTAAAATACGCCTTTAATGAATATGGTAAGATGGTATCTGAGTGGGCAATGCCAAAGGCAACTGCTGATCAGGCTTCCATTAGCAGCTACCATTATTTCAACCTGTCAGATCAGGGCTGGAGAGCTAAAGGCTGGTTTAACGTTGTTCCGGAAGAAGATGTAAATGAAAGTGCATATAATGATGATAGTGCAAAATGGTTCTATGCTGAGAATGATGGTGATTTAGTTAAATCTGAAATCAAAACTATTTCTAGCAAAAAGTATGCATTTAATAACAAGGGTGAGATGCTTAGTGGTGTTCAGGCATTAGCTATGTCATCAAGCACTAAAATTGTCGGAAATAAGGCTATTGATGACGCTGATTTAGTTGATGCATTAAAGGCTGGTACGTTATCATTCGAAGGCTATAATGGCAATACTTACACAATCGGATCAGATGTATATGTTTACTACTTCGGCGCTGGTAGTGATGGTGCAATGAAGATTGGTAATCAGAATGTTGATGTTGATGGTGACACATATGCATTCTCCTTCGGCAAAACAGGTTCTAACAAGGGCCGTGGTTTAAGCGAGGCTGATGACGTTCTGTATGTAAATGGTCTTAGAATTAAGGCTGATTCTGATATGAGATATCAGGCATTTAAGAATGGTACATCTGTAGAAGATCCGACAACTATTATTAATGATCAGAATACTTACTTAGTAAATACATCTGGATCTATCATGAAAAATAAGAAGAATCTGAAAGACACAGATGACGGTTACTACTGCACAGATTCTAAGGGACATGTAACTGGTTATAGCGAAACCAAGTGCGGAACTAAGAAAGATGACGGTACCGTTTATACTTGTACTAATGCAAAGCATAAATAATATCTTCATTAACAGGATTTAGAAATTCTAATTGCCAAAAAGAGGCTATCGTAATATTACTACGATAGCCTCTTTATTATAGATAATTCTATTAATGAACGTATGTTAAAAGAGAAGTGTGTTTATATGAGTTTCAAATTAGAATTTATTTGCTTAGCAATGTAATGTACCATTTCAGCAAGTCGTTTTTTAAGACTTAATTTTATATACAGTAGTATATCTACACTATTATCCTTTTAGTTCCCCGTTTTTAGCCGCTCAAGTGCCATCGGGTGATACCTTGTTTATCGCCATAGAACCATCGTCTTGTAAATAATACCATTTCGTATCCTGTAACCAGCCAGTTTTCATAGATCCATCCGGATTAAAATAATACCATTTTTCCGTCCTGGCCAAGATAGTACCAGACACCGGAAAGGGCAACTAACCAGCCCATTTTGTACTCGCCATTAACATTTAGATAAAACCAATTTCCTTCATCTGATTGATTCCAGCCAATATCCTCATTTACCATGGAGTTGTATTTGTTGTCCGCAAAGGTATTACTACTGCCGGGAGCACCTGAAGTACCGCTGCTGGAACCACTGCTGGAACTTCCGCTGGAACTGTGACCGTCGATTTCTCCAGATGTCCTAACAGCATAAACCAGTGGCAGCGACTCATTTTTCCTTCATAAGCACAGCCCTCCATAAGTTCCGACAATATCTGAGAATTAATAAATACCAATATATTCCTGAGGATTTTTCTGAGCCTTCTCTCTGAGTTCTGTAAAGACAGATTCTTTCATTTGAATTTGAAAGGTGATTTTTTCATCTCCTTTTGCAATTGCCAGGTAGTTGCTATAAATGGTAAATTCAAAAAGGCCGTAAGGATTTAATAATACTGCCCTTATAAAATCATTGTTTGGCTCTATCCCCAAACCATTGTCGGTTGTATCTGTTTCCAATATATAAGATGTGAATGAGATTGTAAATGGCTGTGGATACTCTTTATTTAAATATAAGGTTCCAGCCTGCTTATAGACGGAACTGCTCCCTGCCATCCGTATTTTCATTCCTGAGAAGCGGTCAATGTCATCTGTCATATGCTCATCGTAAAGCCCGTCAATAAAGTATAAAACATTAACAGAACACAAAATTCACCGTCCGAATAAAAAGTCAGATCTCCTGAGTCACTGGGCTTTTTCGAGTTTAGATTCAGATCAGTAAATTCAATAAAAAAATAGCCGGCTGTCCCAGAAATAAAGTATGCAATTCACCGTTTACCCGAATTTTATTTTTCAAATTATCAGGCACAGAAACTTCAATATTACTTCTGGGCTGTTCGCCGGTCTCAAGGGTTAGCATTACTTTAGCTGGTTCAGGAAGAGCGTAGGTATTGTCAATATAATGGCTTATTTTTAAATATAACTCTGTCTGGATCAACAGACACAGGATTTCCATTTGATTCCTTACCGGCCTGTTTGGGGATATTCCCCACATTACTTTGAGTTGCAATAAAAACTCTGTTGGAAGATAGACACTAAACAGAATCCGGATGTATCCAAAGCAGCATAAATAAAGAAAAGCACAGGAAAAAAAATTGTTTAAACTCTTTTTTCATAATACTTCTTTATAAAAGAGCACAAGGACTGCTTATTGGTAGTCAATATGTAGCCCCTGTATCTACTTCAGTTAATCATTCATGATGTGTGTCGTTATTGTGGTTTGTGCATTTGTCTCCACTATAGTATGTTATGATACCTTTATTATTCGTACAGAAATACATGTCATCAGAATCATTTACATTCTTCTTGTTCGTCATGATAACTCCATTGGAATTGATTAAATAGTATCTGCCATCCGCATAACTGCTCTTATCATCAATTCTGTTGCCAAACTGATCAAACGCGGCATATCTTTCTTCTTTATCCGCTTTTATCCGTCGTCCGTTCTGATAGATGTACTTTTTATCATAAATGAAGGTAACATCTTCTATACTGCCGTCTTCTGCATATACCGGTGTACACGTCTTAGAAGAGTACATGTTTCCAAATGCCATACTCTTGGCGGAACCATTTTTAATAAAATAATAGTTATAGGACTCACCGTCAACAAAAATGTTTTGAGTTCCAGTCTTTGCGGCCCCATCATCATAATCACCGAAGTAATATACTATAGAGTTAGAGAAATCAAATCCGTCAAATTCTGTACCATCTCCCGCAGCTTTAATACCATTTTCATTTTCAATTTCATAATGGTCAATGATTTTCGCAGGATCATCAGAATCTAAATGAATAGCCTGAAGGCCGTTCAGCATTTTTCCGGTTTCACCAAAGCCGTACTTTTTACCATTAATTGTCTTAAACTGACCCTGAACAATTTCACCGCTATTCAAGGAATAAAACCACTGCTCATCGCCTGCATCATGTGCTTCTTTGTCTATATCTTCAGACGGGATTGCCTTAAACCAGCCTTTTACACGATTACCGCCTTCTTCACTGTCTGCATAGCTATAGTATTGATACCCAGCGGCGCTTCCTGTACCTACGCTGTCAGAACCTTTTACCCATGAAGTTTCCATAACTCCATTGAAATTAAAGCTATATTTTAAACCGTTAATGGTTTTGCTTTCACCTGAAACCTTCTTACCATTACTCTTAAAATAGAACCAGGGATACTCTGCCTGCTGTGTTTCATCGTCTTCGTCTTCGTCATTTAATACATATATTTGTGCCCAGCCAGTAGCCATAACTCCATCATTATCTCCACCGAAGAAGTAAGTGGCATTCTTCCAGTCATAGTCTCCATCAAGTCTTTGAGAATTTTCATCTACCCAGCCATAAAGCATCTTACCATCTTCATCAAATGCGTACTTTTTACTATCTATGGTACGTAGTGTAGTTTTATCTCCGGCTTTATACGCTTTGCCTGTACTTTGAAAATAATACCAGTTGTCTGCAGCTGAATTTTCTCCAGATTCGTCTTCGTTTGCCCGCTGTACCCAACGGTTTACAACCATCGCGCCATTTTCATCAACATAGTACAAATTATCTTCATCTTCAATTAACGTATCAATGGACATATTGCCATCTTCATCTAGGTAAAACCAGTTATCTCCTGATTTTTTCCAGGTGTCTGTTACCTTGTATCCTTCGCTGTCATAATAAACCCAGCCGTCATCTTCCTCCACCCAGCCAGAAGCTGCGGATGATGTCATCACTGTTCCCATTGCCAATAAAGAAATGGCTGAAAGAGTAATCAGGTATTTTGTAGTTTTTTTCATGTATGCCTCCTTTTAATAAAACAGGTGAGGGAGTATACCCTCACCTGTTTCTGGCAATTAGAATTTCTATCGAAAATTTGTTGTTTTATTAGTGAGGAGCAATTGCACTATGTGTATTTCCTGCCTCTGTGCTTCCACACTTCTCATAACCAGTATAAATTACACGGCCATACTTATCTGTACAGTAATATACTTCATTCTGATCTTTAACATTCTTTTTGCTCTTCATGATAGAACCAGAAGTATTGATTAAATAAGTATCTTTCCATGCATTCTCAGGAGTTTGCATAGTTCCCATATCGGAACCCTTGTTACCCCATGCATCAACAACTTCATACTTCAGATCGCTATCAGCTTTTACTTTCTTACCATGCTGATAAATTGCGTTCTTTTCAAAGATATTGGTTGGATAATAGTTACCATCTCTATCTTTTTCAAGAGACTGGGTATTTGCTGTTGCAGAACCAAAACCTTTACCCTTATCACTGCCGCTCTTTACAAAGAAGAAGCTATAGGAATCTCCGTCAATATCCAGAGTCTGATTACCCATCTTCATAGCGCCGTCTTCGCCTGTACCAAAGTAATAAACTTCCCAAGCTCCGTACATATCACCTAAGTTAGACTCATCCTGCATATCTACATACTGTTTAATCTTAGCTTCGTCATCGACTTTTTTGTGATCAAGAATCAGGCTGGAGTCAGTTGAAGACAACTTTAATGCCTGAACGCCGCTCATCATTTCGCCATTTTCATTAAATGCATACTTCTTGCTGTTAATAGTTTTCAGTGCATTTACATACAGAGAACCATCGTTCTTTGCATAATACCACTTAGCATTTTCATCATCATGATCATCTTTATTTAAGTCACCGGTAGGAACCACCTTAAACCAGCCCTTCTGTCTGGAACCATCATCATCACCATTGAAATATCTGTACTCTGCAGCTGTTGCTGTAGGATCGGATACTACAGAACTTGTCGCCTGTCCGTCAACCCAGCCAGATTCCATCTTTCCGGTATCAGCAAATGTATACTTTCTACTGTTGATTGTCTTATCTTCTCCTGCAACCTTCTTACCGTTAGTCTTGAAGTAGAACCAGTAATCCTGATCTTCATCTTCTTCGGCATCATCGATTACATGAATTTTAGACCAGCCAACCACCTGAGCACCATCATCCTGTGTGCCACAGTAGTAAGTAGCTGTTCTCCAGTCGCCGTCTTCTGTAAGTCTCTGAGAATTCTCATCAACCCAACCGTATAACATCTTACCGTCTTCATCAAAAGCATATTTCTTGCCATTGATAGTCTTGAAAGATGTCTTCTCACCAGCTTTATAAGCTTTTCCTGTATTCTGGAAGTAATACCAGTAATATTCCGGAGCATCTTCTCCGTCGTCATCTGTATTCTCAACACTGATCCAGGAATTAGCTACCATAACACCATCAGCGTTAACATAATATGTGTTATCACCATCATCGATCAGTGTATCTGTAGCCATCTCACCATCTGAATTTAAATAAAACCAGTTATTGCCGGATTTCTTCCAGGCATCTGTTACCTGATAGCCATCTTTGTCGTAATAAACCCATGTACCATTCTCCTCTGCCCAGCCTGTAGCTGCGAAGGAAGTCATGGATGCACCGATCGCTAACAGAGCTGCTGCAGATAATACTGCAACTAATTTTGTCTGCTTTCTCATAAAAATGCACTCTCCTTTTTCTTTTTGAAATACTTTTTGAAATTCCTAATTGCATTACGAGGTAATTATACTTCCTATAAGGGAAATTATGGGTAGTTAAGATATGCTTAGAAAATATGTGGAATACTGGAGAAAAAGTATACAAATATTCATAAAATCTTAAATAAATACCAGCTTTTTCATTGGAGATTGAGTTGCGGTCTTTTCTCCAAAATGGTATACTGTGTAAGAATACTTTAGAGATGGGTGGATTATAAAATGTCATCAGCAAAAATTATAAAAGATAGAAATGAAGAAAACAATTCAAAGTTTACCACACGAATTATTGATATTTTTGTTATAGCTATTCTCTGCATATTTCCATTGGCAGTTACAGACAAATATTATAACATTCTTCAAACGAAATATTATTTTTATATTGGTTCAGTGTGTCTGGTTTCCCTTGTAATTCTAATGAGTGCGTTTGTAGAGCACAAAAAAAATAAAAGGTTTATATTTGATTTTCAATGGAAAGCATTTGTAAAAAGGTTTACTATTACTGATATAACATTACTTATATTTCTCCTTACAGCAATAATTTCAACAATTTGCTCTGATTATGTATATGAGTCGTTTTGGGGAAATGAAGGAAGGTTCTCCGGATTGTTCCTTCTGGGACTTTATGGTATAGCTTATTTTTTAGTAACAAGGTTGGGGAAGTTTAGAGATTGGTATTTGGATGTATTTTTAGGCGCGAATATGATCGTCTGTCTGTTTGGAATAACTGACTATTTTAAGATGGATATTTTACATTTTAAAGCAGATATGATCGAATCTCAAAAGTTTATATTTACTTCAACGATAGGAAATATTAATACATATACGGCCTTGGTTGGTATGGTTGTAGCTGTGGCTGCCGTATTATTTAGTATTGAAAAAGTCTGGAAACGAAAACTTTATTATTACATTTGTATGGTTATTGGTTTTTTTGCGTTGATAATGGGAATTAGTGATAATGCCTATTTATCGCTAGCTGCACTGTTTGGTTTACTGCCGTTATTCTTATTTAAAAATAAAAAAGGCATAAAAAACTATATGATTATAATCGCAACTTTTTTTTCTGTTATACAATTCATTGATTGGATTAATGATGTGATGGGAGAAAAAGTGTATGGTATTGATAGCGCATTTAGTATTATTGTAAATTATAAAGGACTTATATGGATCGTCATAGGTCTTTGGCTTATAATAAGTATTTGGTATGTTGCTGAATATAGACGAAAAGAACACCACGATTTAAAAAATAATTTTATGTGCTATGCGTGGTTCGGGTTTATCATAATCGCTATAATAGTTTTTATATATGTTCTTTATGATGTAAATGTTAATGGTAACGTAGATCGTTATGGTGCATTAAAAGGATACCTGTTGTTCGATGATGACTGGGGAACGCATCGGGGGTATATCTGGAGAAATGCCATGGAATGCTTTAGCGATTTTAGTCCAATAAAAAAGTTAATTGGTTTCGGACCGGATACTTTTGGCATAATTTTATTAGATAAAACTCAAAATAATATATACGGAGAAATATATGATACTGCTCATAATGAATATATTCATTATTTGTTAACCGTAGGTATTGTAGGTGTTACTTCATATATAATTTATTTATGTTCCTTCATTGTTAATGGTGTGAGGATATGTAAAAAAAATCCCATAGTTATAGCTATTGTTATGGCAGTCATATGCTATTCAGTTCAGGCGTTTGTTAATTTGAATCTACCAATTGCTACACCAATTATGTGGATGCTGCTTATGCTTGGAGAATTAAAATGTAGAGAAGTTAAGTTAAAGGAAGAGTGAATTGAAAAAGTACGAACAGATAGAGCGAATGTCAAATGAAAAATATAAACGCATGATAAAATTGTTGTTCTCATCAGTTATGCTGTTAGGACTGTGTGGTATTTATGCATTTGTTTGGATTGGTTATTATAACAAATACATAGTTCAAAGCGGTTTTGGCTTTTTCAGACGTGGAAATTGGCTGATGGTTCTGTTGTATGGTGTATTATTGACATTTTTTATGAAGACTTATGGGGGATTTAAGGTTGGATATTTAAAAAATGGTAATTTAATATATTCTCAGATAATATCAGTAGTGTTTACAAATTTATTTACCTATTTTCAAATTGCGGTAATTGACAAGCGCTTTGTGGGACCAGCCTATATTGTTATCATGACAATTGTGGATATAGCATTAATTGTATTTTGGACACAAACTTTTCAGACCTTATATAAAAATATATTTCCACCCCGCAAAATGGTGTTGATTTCAGGGGAAAGAGAAGATTATCATTTACGGAATAAGATAAATTCCAGAGAAGATAAGTATGAAATATGTAAGACGATTTCCTGTAAAAATGAATTGAGCATTATAAGTCGTGAGATTGAAGAGTACGATGGAGTTATTATAGGTGATATACCTTCACACGAACGTAATGTTTTGTTGAAATTCTGTTACGAAAAGGGTATTCGTTCATATAGTGTACCTAAAATATCAGATATTCTTTTAAGAAGTTCTGTAGAACTAAATTTATTTGATTCGCCATTATTATTATCAAGAAATACGGGACTGACCGTTGAACAGAGCTTTTTTAAGCGATTCGAAGATATCGTTGTAGCTTTTATAATGTTGATCATATTTTCTCCAGTATTTTTGATTACAGCTGCTTGTATTAAGCTTACTGACCATGGTCCGATATTTTATAAACAGGATAGGCTGACTCAAGGAGGCAAAGTTTTTCAAATTTATAAATTTAGAACAATGGTGATGAATGCGGAAGAATCTTCAGGGCCTGTACTTGCAGAAGAAAATGATCCGAGAATAACTAAAATTGGACGATTTTTACGTCGACTTCGATTGGACGAAGCACCACAGATTTTAAATATATTAAAAGGCGATATGTCGGTAGTAGGACCAAGACCGGAAAGACCAGAGTTAGCGGCACAGATATGTGAGGAGATTCCAGAGTTTGAATATCGTTTAAAAGTTAAAGCTGGACTTACAGGGTATGCTCAAGTTTATGGTAAGTATAATACGACGTCTTATGATAAATTGAAGTTGGATCTGACATATATTAGAAACTTTTCTTTTTTATTAGATTTTAAACTTATTTTGATGACACCCAAAATTATGCTTATTAAAGAAAGTACTGAAGGTGTTAAATCAAGAAATAATAAACACAATTGAGGTTAATGTAAAGGTGATGAAAAAAGCAATATTGATTACCACTGTTAGCGGTTTTGTTCCCCAATTTGAAATGAATAATGTGCGGATACTACAAGACATGGGGTACGAAGTGCATTATGCAAGTAATTATCATAATCCAAGTTATGGCAAAGATAATCATAGACTAGATAATACAAATATTATACGCCATCAGGTGGATTTTGTGCGCTCTCCATTTCGGATTATAAAGAATGTTAAAGCTTATGTACAATTACAGCAGATCTTACAAAAAGATAACTATAAGTTGGTTCATTGTCATACGCCGATGGGAGCTCTATTAGGGCGCTTGGCAGCAAGAGGGTACAGGAAACAGGGGTGTAGGGTATTTTATACAGTTCATGGGTTCCATTTCTATAAAGGTGCATCGCTGATTAACTGGCTTTTTTATTATCCTGTAGAGCGGTTTATGATGAGATATACAGATGTTCTTCTTACCATCACAAAAGAAGATTACGATCGGGCCTGTTGTTTTAAAAGAAAATCTAATCAAAAGGTCTATTATATACCAGGAGTGGGTATTGATACGAATCGATTTATGCAAATAGAGCAAGGACGTACAGAAACGGGGGGAACGCAAAAGGTAAGGCTGCTTTCAGTTGGAGAATTAAACAGTAATAAGAATCATATTGCTGTTATTAGAGCATTGGGGCATTTAAAAAGAAATAATATAATTTATATGATTTGCGGTGATGGGGTTCAGAAAGAAAAGTTGAGAATGGAAATACAAAAAAGGCATTTACAAAAAAAAGTATTTTTATTAGGATATCGAGAGAATATTGAGGAAATATTAGCTATAGCAGATGTGTTTGTATTTCCTTCACAAAGAGAAGGGCTGTCAGTAGCTCTTCAAGAAGCAATGGCGGCCGGATTGCCGGCTGTGGTTTCTGACATTAGAGGAAATAGAGAATTGATTGACGAAGGTTTAGGAGGATATAGAGTTGATGCGAAAGATTATAAGGCGTGGGCAGATACAATTGATAAAATTATAAAAGCAGATAAGAAAAAGATGGGGAAATATAATCAAAATAAAATTAAGAGTCATGATTTATCTTGTGTATCAACATTAATGCGTAAGGTATATTCTGAAAATCTGGTATAATAATGAGATAAAAATTTGAAAGGATATTAAGATAGATGATAAAAGGAATAGAGGAACGGTTAAATGTATTTCTGAAATACAAGAATTTATTGAGGGAGCTGGTGGCTAGAGACATTAAGGTAAGATACAGAAGATCTTTTTTAGGAATGCTATGGACTGTATTAAATCCGTTATTGATGATGGTAGTTATTACTATTGTATTCTCCACGTTGTTTAAACAAAATATTGAGCATTTCCCAATCTATTATCTAGCAGGTTCGTTAGTATTTTCCTTTAATTCAGAAACAACCAGCAATGCACTATATGCAATTATAGGAAATTCGTCATTGATGAAGAAGGTATATATACCTAAATATCTATTTCCTCTTTCTAAGACTGTGTCGGGATTAGTTAACCTGGGATTTTCTTTAATTGCTATGTTTATAGTCATGATTATATTGAGAGTTGAATTTCGGCCAACATTGCTTCTGCTTCCAATTCCGCTTTTCTATGTCTTTTTGTTTGCTGCGGGATCGGGATTATTTTTAGCTGCAGTTACTGTATTTTTTCGCGATGTTGCCAATTTTTATGGTGTGTTTGTAATGGCCTGGACGTATTTTACTCCTATTTTCTATCCTACAAGTATTCTTCCGGAAGCAGCTCTAAAATTAATGTATCTTAACCCTATGTATCATTATGTAGAGTATATGAGACAGTTGATTTTATATGGTCAATTTCCTGGAATGAAGGAAAACTTGGTATGCTTTTTGTTTGGAGTGATTTCACTGGTGATAGGCGTTATTGTTTTTTATAAAAAGCAGGATAGATTTGTACTGTTTATATAAGAGTAGGAGAGATTAATGTGAGCACGATGATACGTGTGGATGATGCATCCATGATGTTTAATATGAGTAGTGAAAAGATTGATAATATAAAAGAATATGTCATCAGATTTGTTAAACATGAGTTAATGTTTAAACAATTTTGGGCATTAAAGCACATTTCCTTTGAGTTGGAAAAGGGAGACTCGTTGGGGATTGTTGGATTAAATGGTGCTGGAAAAAGTACATTATTAAAATTAATCGCCGGGGTTATGAAACCCACGGAAGGGACTGTATATACTGGAGGGGGAATTGCACCGCTTATTGAGTTGGGCGCTGGCTTTGATGACGATTTATCAGCAGAGGAAAATATATATTTGAATGGAGCCATATTGGGATATTCCAGAGAGTATATGAAGGAGCGATATAACGATATAATAGAATTTGCCGAATTGAAAGACTTTACTCAGATCCCTTTAAAGAACTATTCATCAGGTATGAAAGCAAGACTTGGATTTGCAGTGGCAACTATGAACGTTCCTGATATTTTAATTTTAGATGAAGTCTTATCTGTTGGAGATTACAAATTTCAGGAAAAGAGTTTTGCCAGAACAAAAGAGATTTTAAATTCCGGAGCAACTGTTATGTTTGTATCGCATTCGGTTTCACAAGTGAGACAAGTCTGTAAAAAGGCGTTGTGGTTGGATAATGGAGAAATGAAAATGTATGGAGATGTAGAAGAAGTTTGCTCTGCATACGAAACAATGGCTTAATGGAAGCGAGAATATGAAAAAAATACTATTTGTCATCACACAATTTTATAAGGGCGGTGCAGAGGTAGCATTGCTAAATCTCTTTCATCAGTTGCCACAATCGGAATTTGAGATTGACTTTTTAATTTTTGATCAGATGATTTTAAAGGATGCGCAGTCCTTAATACCTCAAATTCCTTCATGGATACATGTCTGCAATGCGGCTGAAAAGGAAGGTAAATACGCAATTATTAAAAAAGCGTGGTTTAAAATTTATAGGAAATTTACCAAACACCAGTTATATAGAAAGAGTGCCTATAAGTTTGTTAAGAATAAACAATATGATGTTGCTTTTTCATATGGGGAGTGGATGTCGCCGGAATTTGTAGCTACAAAGGTTAGTGCTAAAAAGAAAATGGTATGGATTCATGCAGATATAGATAAGGCCAATTATGTGGATGAAAGAATTTTATTTGGATATGACAATCTATATAATGGTTATATATTTGTGTCCGAATGTTCACGATTGGCAGGTGAATGTGCATTTCCACAGCTTAAGGGAAGATCATATGTTGTACACAATATGTGCAATGATGATGCCATACGAAGATTAGCATTAGAAAGTATACCAGACGAAGAAATATATCCTGCACCTTGGCTGGTGAGCGTTGCAAATCTCCGTGAAGAAAAAAATTATCCTCGTATGGTGGAAACCATGAAATGCTTAAAGGATCGTGGAATGGATATTAGGTGGTTATGTATTGGATCTACTGCAAATCCATTTTTATTTAATAAAATTAACACGATGATTGCGAATTATGGATTACATGATAATTTTATTTTAATGGGAGTTGACCAAAATCCTTATCGCTATATGGCAAAGAGCCGCGCCGTATTGGTTTTGTCTGATTTTGAATCGTGGTCATTAGTTATTACAGAAGCGAAACTCCTTCAGATTCCAGTAATAGCAACAAGAACATCCGGTGCTTTAGAACAGATTGAAGATAATAGAACAGGACGGTTTGTTTCCTTTGAGCCTATGGAAATAGCAGATGTGATTGAAGAATATTTACGCGATCCTGAAATAGAAAAAGAAATGAGCCACCAATTGGAGGGCTTTTCGACAAACAGTACCACACTTAAGGAGTTTTATGATGTTATAGGAGAATCGTAAGTTGAAAAGAATATTGTATGTATTTGATGATATTAATTATATGAGTGGGGCACAGAAAGCGACATTTTATCAAATGGATTGTTTACGTAAACAATATATAATAGATGTTTTATCGCTCAGTAAACCAAATAAAATGGTTGAAGTACCAGGGCGTGTTCTGGTTCTTAAACAACTATGGGAAGAGACAGATACTTATACCTGTAGTTTTCGAGAAATAATGCTTAGTAAAAGGGCATTTCTTTTAAAGATAAAGCGAGCTTTGTATGTATTAGCCATGAGGTTAGGATGTGGTGAGTATTTCTTAGAACACTTTCTTTATAATAAAATTGAATATGATCTGGAATCTTATGATGTGATTATTGTGGTGAGTGAAGCCTCGAAGCTTAAAGAACTAATTGGAAAATTAAAAAAACCAAAAAAATTACAGTGGATACATACAGATTATGCAGCGTGGTCAGGTTTCTCAGAATGGACTAAAATGGTAACGAAAAAGGACCCGGAAATTTATAAGCGTTTTGATATAATCGTGGCTTTGTCAGAACACTGTAAACAAGGCCTTATTAATAAAATTCCGAGTATTGATAATAAGGTTATTGTTATTCCCAATTTGGTTAATATTAAAGAAATTTGCAAGAAGGCAGAAGAAAGCAGCCAGATAAAATTTCCGGAGGTTGATTATAAGTTTATTACTGTTGGAAGAATTGATAGAGAGAAAAACTTTGATGGTATATTAAAAGTTTGTAAAAAGTTGAGAGATGACGGCATTGATTATTGTTGGTTTATTGTTGGAGATGGACCAATGAGAAAAAACGTAGAACAGAAAATTAAAGAATATAATTTGAGTGATAATGTTAAGATGCTCGGTCGGCTGGAAAATCCTTATCCACTTATGAAGAATAGTGATTACTTTATCCTTCTTTCGACATATGAAGGTACCCCAGTAACTATTGATGAGTGCGCAGTACTGAAAGTGCCAGTGATTGCAACCGCAGTCGGCGGAGTCCGGGAGCAGATGGAACGTTATGGCACTGGGGAGGTGTTGGAGTTGGTTGATGATATTTATGAGAAGTTCTTAAATGTTATTACAACTCATAGAGAAATAGAAAAAGGTATTTCTATTGAGACTCTTAATAGGATTAACAAAGAAAAAATTGTGCGGGTTTTGGAAGATAGATAGAATAATAAATAAATGTGAACTGAAAATGATTTGTGTAGGTTGAACTAACATTCAAAGTATGTTAGTATTATTTAAAGTTTAGAATACAACATTATAGTATATTTTGTTGCGTTTTGTAATAAAAAGTTACATTAATATTTCCTTTGGAGGGTTTATGAAAAAATTACTTTTTGTAATTTCTCAATTGTATAAAGGCGGTGCCGAGACGGCGCTGATAAATCTTTTGAATACGTTGGATTATGATACTTACCAAGTGGATTTAATCGTATTAAACCAACAGCCTGAAAGCAATGCTGTTTCAATGATTGAATTTGTAAACTCACATGTAACAGTATGTAATGCATTCGAGGAATATCAAAAGATTACTTTTGGGGACAGAGTTCGTGCAAAACTAATATATTCAACCGAACAAAAGGGGGCATATTGGTTTACTGCTTTGGACTTTATTAAAGGGAAGATATATGATTGGGCATTCTTTTGGGGCGAATGGTGTGCCCCTTCCTTTGTTGCCCAATATGTTATAGCGCATAAAAAGGCAGCCTGGATTCATTCTGACATTTCATCTGCATCTTTTTTTGACAGTGAATTATATTTTTATTTTTTTGATGATTTTAACTATTTTATTTTCGTTTCTCAAAAATCAATGGAAACAGCATTGGAAAAATTTCCGTTTTTAAAAGGGAAAGAAGTGTTGATCTATAACATCAGCAATGTTCCTTATATAAAATCCCAAGCAGAAAAAATTACCGAAGGTTACAGAAGACCAGATGATAGGAAAGTGATTTTGACCTGTGCTAATATCAGGGCAGAGAAAAATCATCTGCGCCAAATTGAAGTGATGGCAGAGTTAAAGCGTCGTGGTGTGAATTTTCAGTGGATTAATATTGGATCGACTACAGAAGAGAAACGCGTCCAACATTTACGAGAAAAATGTTCAGAAGAGAATCTTGAAAAAGATTTTTTGTTTTTAGGCCCCAAAGAAAACCCTTATAAGTATATGAGACAAGCGGATATGATAGCAGTTTTATCTGATCATGAATCATGGTCTATGGTAATCACAGAGGCCAAAATTTTAGGAATCCCCGTTATAGCTACTAAAACCTCCGGTGCATTAGAACAATTAATTGATGGGGAAACGGGCGTTTTAACAAATTTTGATGTAAATAGTATTGCGAACCGCATAGAAGAATATTTGAATAATGAAGAAAAAATAGCACTAATAAAGTCTAATCTCCAGAATTTTGATAATACAAAGGAAATTCTAGCTAAGTTTTATCAGCTATTAGAAGAGGCAGATACAATTAAGAAATCAAAGCAAAAGCTGCTATATGTAATTGATGATGTAAACTATTTGAGTGGCGCTCATAATGCTACATTTTCCCAAATTCAGGAATTACAAGCTGAAGGTAGACTAGATATAACTATTTTTTCCTTAAAGACACCTTCCTGTAATATACGTTCGAAAGCTTTAGGTGTCAAATTTACTTCTTGGCGGAATATTCGTGCTTATAAAATTTTCTCGAGTAGTTTTTTAAACTGCATGTGCAGTGATTCCTTTACACGAAAAGAAAAACGGTACAGACTCAAGCTTACATATAAGTACCGGGTTAAGAAGGAACAGGATATTGTTGATCGGTACATTGTCCCAGCTACAAAAGATTTTTTTTCAAACTATGATTTGATTTGTATTATGTCAGAGGCCTCAATTTTCAGAGAAGCAGCAGCCAATTCAGCCTGCAAAAAGAAGATCCAATGGATACATACCGATTATTGTGCATGGCGGGAAAAAACAGACTGGACTCGAAAAGTAACTGCTGAGGATGAAAAAATATATCAAAAGATGGATACTATCGTCACTTTATCGGAAAGAATTCGACAAAAGATGGCTACTTTTTATCCAGAGCTTGCCAGTAAAATTGTTGTAAATAAGAATATTGTTCCAGTAGAGGATATCATAAATAAATCAAAGCCTAAAATCCAAAATAAAAAACAGGTAAATTTTATTACTGTAGGAAGGATTGATAATAGTTCAAAAGCCTGCTATCGGTTACTGCAAATTCTATCTGAGCTTGCCGATGAGGGGTATATATTTAGATGGACATTGGTAGGTGACGGCGAAGACTATGACAAAGTTAAAGATCAGGTCGAAGCCGGAATACTGAAAGACTATGTAATATTAAAAGGTTCTATGAAAAATCCGTTTTTGGAGATGAAAAAAGCAGATGTTTTTGCACTTTTATCAACTTACGAGGGACTTCCTAATACGATATATGAAGCCCTAATTTTAGGCATTCCCGTTGTCGCAACAGACGTAGGTGGTATTGCGGACCAGATTATAACTGGAGAAACCGGTTGGCTGGTTTCTGACAATGCACAACAGATTAAAAATATAATCATACACATCTTGATGCATCCTGAGGAAATAACAGAAATAGCAGAAAATTTGCGCGATTACAAGTATGATAATCAAAAAATCATGGAAATGAATAACACTATATTTAATTTGGGAGAATAGTTTAAATGTCAATAGTAATTGAAGGAATTGGGAATCTTATAAGTAGTGTTTTTTTAACATATTTAGTATCACGAAGTACGTTGACGACAAAACTTCAGGTAATTTTTGTGTTTTTGTATTTTGTATTTATGAATAGTATCTTTTGGGTGATTTATAAAAAAAAGATGAAAAAAGTGTTGTTAAAAAAGAGAGTGTTGTTAGGAATATTTGCAGCTTTTCTGGCACTTGCTGGGGCGTATTTGTCACTTGGAAGTATTTATCCTAATCAATACGATACACCTATATCACTTGTAACTTATGGCGAAAAAAACCCAGAAGCCTTTGGCAGGGAAATATGGATATCTAATATAACTGTAGATGATCAAAGTTTACTTTTGTCAGATATTGCATTGACAGAAGGTTGGGTGTATAAAGCGGACAATAATAGCATTTATATTAATCCAGAAGAAAATATGAAATATTTATTGGAATTATCATTACCGGAGGGCCAGAAAGTTTCTATTACCTTTGAAAAACATAACTGGTCTGGAATTATTAATGTAGATAATGAAGATTTTGTACTGACAGAAGATTTATATTCACAAGAACCGACACAAGTTGTTTGTGAAATTCAACGTCAATGTGCAGCACCTGGTGTTGAGACACAAATTTTATTATACCTCGCCTGTGCGCTGACATTATATAGAGTTTTTTCACTAATATTAGGATGGTTGAATTGTCATTACAGTCAAAGTCAGCCAACTATTTCGGAGGAATAAGTTTTATGAGTGACCAAAAGGTAAGCTTGTTATTTGTTATAACAGAGTTATATAGAGGTGGCGCAGAGGTCGCTCTGATTAACCTGTTAAAGAAATTGGATAGAGAAGCTTATTCCGTTGATCTTCTAATTTTGTCGCAGAAACCCAATAATCCTTCTTTAGTAGAAGAAGTTCCTTCGTGGGTGCAGGTGTGTGATGCTGGAATCATAAATTGGAAAAGTGGATTTAAAGGAGCAACGGAAGAGTTTTTAAATGGTGGAGATGCAGCCCAACGATTTGTTGAGCATAAGGAATATGACATTGCTTTTTCATATGGGGAGTGGTGCCGCCTGGGTTTTGTAGCGAATCATGTAAATGCCTGTGAAAAAGCTATATGGATTCATACTGATATTGCATCATGCCCTACATTCAGGGAGGAAGATTTTTTTGCTACCTTTACTCAATACCGCTATTATATTTTTGTATCGGAGACCACCAGAAAAAATGCAGTCTCAAGATATCCTTTTCTTGAAAAGAAAACGGTTATTATACACAATACCCTTGATTTGGAAGAATTAAAAAGACTTTCAAAGGAAAAGGTTGCTGACATTCCGTTTCATCCAGGTCCTAAACTCATTACAGTAGCTAATATACGTGGAGAAAAGGGTTATCAAAGAATCTTGGAAACAGCAGTGGAATTAAAGAAAAGGGAATTTGATTTTCAATGGCTGTGCATCGGAAAATTCTCCGACGAAACACTTACTCAGAAATTAAGAACGGAAATAGACCAAAATCAGTTATCGGACAATCTTCTGCTTTTAGGACCGCGAGAAAACCCTCATCCATATAGCGTACAAGCTGACCTATTTGTATTATTGTCAGATTATGAGGCTTGGCCATTAGCTATGGCCGAAGCGATGTTATTGGGGACACCCGCAGTGGCTACAAAGACAGCCGGTTCTTCGGAACAAATACGTAATAACGAGAATGGACTTTTAGTCACATTTGAGATTAAAGAAATCGCAGAAACAATAGAAAAGTATTTTAACAATACTCAATTGAGAAAAATTATAAAAGATGAACTGAAGCTTTTTAAAAATACTATGGCACAAAATGTAGAATTTACTAGTTTTGTCCAACATCAAAACAGGAGGAGGCAATCATCTATGATTGAACGTTTAGATTTTAGTCCCAATGTATCTTATAACGCGACTGAGGCATCCATTCATCTAAACAGATATGCGATGGTAAAAACTATTTGCAAAGATAAAAGGGTTCTGGATATAGCCAGTGGTGAAGGATATGGAAGCTTTCTAATGAAACGCTGGGGGGCCGCTCATGTTGATGCAATAGATATTGATGCCGCTACTGTAAAAACGGCGAAGGAGTTATTTGGTTCCGAAGATGTATGCTTTCAATGTCATGAAGCAGAGAATCTTCCTTTTCAGTCACATTCCTTTGATCTTATCACATCTTTTGAAACGATTGAGCATTTGGATAGGCCAGAGGATTTTCTGAATGAAATCAAGCGAGTGTTAAAGCCAGGAGGAACGATTATTCTATCTTGTCCTAATGATCCTTATTATTATAAAACAGAGGATAAATGTAATCCATTTCATAAACGAAAGTATACTTGGTTTGATTTCAAAGAATTGGCAGAAAAACATCTGGGAAATCATGTAAGATATTATCTTGGATTTGCTGCAGATGGTTTTTTAAACATACCGATGGAAAAATCCACCGAGCCTGACAAAAAAGGCTTACCTGCGCCCAATACAATGTTTGAACTACTTAATTATACTGAATGCAGCAGTTCCCTATTTTTGGAATCTGATAGGTTTATAAACCATTGGAACAGCAACTATTATGTAGGTATATGGGGAGCGATCCCCTCAAACTTTGATGTTAGTAGCGTTATTTTTCCTAGAGAATTTTTTGTAGAACATAAAGATGAAGATGTTAGCTTACGAAAAGAAGTGAAAATCTGGGAAAATGAAAAAAAGAAAATGGAAAATTTATTGGCTGAAAAAGAAGTTGAGATAAAAATAATGCAGGAAAATGCAGCTCTTGAATTAGATGCCTTAAAAGAATATCAAAATTACAAAATTCTAAAAGATTATAAAGATTTGAAGCAGGAATGCGAAACTGCTCATTTGGAAGCAGATCGGCTTTCTTTAATGCTGGAACTTGTTACCAAAGAAAAAGAATGTTTGAGCCAAAGTGCGTCTATTAATTATAACCAGTTTATGCAAGTAAAAACCGAATTGGATATTATGAAGTCCACTAAAGGTTACAAATTATTAAATTTAATTTATCGCATTCGGTGTAAAGTACGTGCGATTTTTCATTAACAGTAGATAAAGGGGTGGAATAATGAGTTGGGATACAAAGTTTTATAAAGGGTTCCATATTGAGGAGTTGAAATACTATTCGAGTCCAGAGCACAGTATGCTTGGAATTAATAACGGCAGTAGTGTTTCAGTGCAAAATATAGGAAAGAACGGAAACAATATGACATTTGCAGTTCTTTCTATGAATCGTTCAACCTTAACTATTCGATTAATGGATTCGATTAAAAAATGGATGCCTGAATTTGCGGGAGAGTTTTTGATTGGAGACAATGGCTCTGTCGAAGCGGAAAAAGCGAAGCTCCGAAAGGCAATGGAGCAAATGCCATATAAATGTCGCATGGTTGAATTCGGCAAAAATTATGGTGTAGCTGGAGGACGCAACCGGTTATATGCGGAGGTACAGACAGAATGGATCCTTCAAGCTGATAACGATGTGTATTTTGTAGGAAATCCGCTAGAGAAAATACAGCAGGATGTGGCTCGTTTAGGCTGCCATTTTATGAGTGTTCCTGTATTAAATCAAGGGAAAAATGAAACTTTTGTATATGGTGGACATCTATATGTTGAGGATATGCAACATAGGGTAAGTGTTGGAGGCGGCTCTGTTTTGATATCGCCTTCGGTAGAACCAAACAGAGAGCATGAACCGTTCTTATGTACATTTCTTTCGGGATGCGTCAGCCTTATAAAAAAGAGTACATTCTTTCAAAGCGGTGGCTTTGATGATGGAATGTTTGTCGGTTTTGAAGATACTGAATTTTCTGTGCGTTTATTTCAACAAGGCTATAAAATTGGTACTTGCGGTGTGGCCTGTGTAATACATGACCATCCGAAACCGGAAAAAAAATCCGATTCCGATTATGAAAAAAATCGTTTCTCAAAAAATCATCTTTATGAAGCTGCAAAATATTTCGAGAAAAAGCATGGATTTTGTGTATGGAATCCGATGGTAGAAAGTTGGGTTGATAAACGTATAAACGAATTAGTTCCAGGTACAGGAATAAGTAAAATTGCAGTAAAAAAGAAAATTGCCTTGGTGGTTGACCGTCCACATTGGGCGTTAGACCATATAGCCGATCAAGTTATAAAGATGTTGAATACAACTTATGAATTTAAGAGAATATATCTGAGTCAATTTGATAATCTTGCAGATATATTATTATTAGCCTCAGAATGCCAACTAATTCATTTTTTATGGAGACCCATAGTAAGTACATATTTTGCTGATTATACACAAAATAAAATTTCGGCTTTAGGTATGACTAGTGATGATTTTTCTAAAAAATACATTGATAATACAGTCATTTCTGTCGGAATATATGATCATTTGTTGTTAGAAGGAAAAAATAGAGAGATTACTCAAAATCTTTTCAGTAATGAGTGTTCCATCGTTGATTCTTATACTGTTTCAACATCTAAAATTAAAAAAATATATGATGCGGATCCAACTATTATAATGAAACCGGCAGCCATTATACCGGATGGCGTGGATCTTACAGCTTTCAGACCTAAAAATTTAGAGCGATTTGAAAATCCCCAAAGTAGAAAGTATAATATAGGGTGGGTAGGAAATAGTAAATGGGAGGTCATGGATTTAAAAGGAATTAATACCATTATACGACCCGCAATAAAGATATTGAGGACACAAGGATATAATGTGGAATTGGTGACCTCTGATCAGCAAGACATGCCTATTCCTTTTGAAAATATGCCGGACTATTATGCAATGATAGATATATATGTTTGCGCTTCTTTGCATGAAGGAACCCCTAATCCAGTTTTGGAGGCAATGGCATGTGGAGTACCAGTTGTGTCTACTGATGTAGGACTGGTTTCAGAATTGTTTGGAAATCAGCAAAGCAATTATATACTGAAAGAGCGTTCGGTTAAATGTCTTGTCGAGACATTGAAATTATTATTGGATAAGCCAGAGCGACTAAGCATATTGTCAAAAGAAAATCTCAATAGCATCCTAAGCTGGGATTGGGAGATTATGACAGATAACTTTAGTTCATATTTTGAAAAATGTTTTAATATTAAGCCAATAACATTGTAAAGGATATCGGAGGTTAATTATAAATAATGCTTTTTAATTCATACGAATTTGTGCTAGCTTTTCTTCCGCTATCAATTATGGGATATTATTTTTTCAACTATTGCGGAAAATATAGATTGTCTAAGATATATTTACTGTTTATGTCCCTGTATTTTTACTCGTACTTTAATCGAATATATTTATTGGTAATTTTAATTAGTATTATTTTTAACTTTTTAGTAAGCTGTTTACTTGCTCATTTTCAACCAGAAGGAAAAATGCTTAGGATACGTAAAATGATTTTAGCGATTGCTATCCTTTGCAACTTAAGCAGTATCTTTTATTTTAAGTACTATGATTTTTTTGTGAGCAATACTAACATTTTATTTCATACAAATTTTAACCTTCATTATTTGATATTGCCTTTAGGCATTAGTTTTTTTACTTTTCAGCAAATCTCATTTCTTGTGGATTGCGAAAAGGAAAACTTCAATTGTGACTTTTGGGATTATGCACTATTTGTTTCTTTTTTTCCCCAACTAATCGCTGGTCCAATTGTTACGCACAAAGAAATATTGCCTCAATTTGCGGATAACAAAAATAAATCCTTGAATTATCAAAATCTTGCAAAAGGATTTATGGCTTTTTCTATCGGATTGGCAAAAAAAGTGTTAATTGCCGATTTTTGTGGAAATATTGCTAATATAGGTTTTGCGGAACCTTCTGAATTAAATACTATAAATAGCTTATTGGTTGTCTTTTCATACACTATGCAAATATACTTTGATTTTAGCGGATACTGTGATATGGCAACTGGTATTGGTTATATGTTTAATATTGTTATGCCACAAAATTTCAATTCACCGTATAAAGCAATAACAATAGGTGGCTTTTGGAAAAGGTGGCATATTACGTTGACAAGATTTTTAACTGCCTACATTTATATTCCTTTGGGGGGAAACCGAAAAGGAATTCGCCGCACTTGTATTAATATTTTTATTGTATATTTAGTAAGTGGTATATGGCATGGAGCAAATTGGACCTTTATTTTGTGGGGGATGATGCATGGCATGGCATGTGTCTTTGAGCGTTTGGAAGAAAAAAGAGTTAAAAAGATCCATCCAGCACTTTTATGGCTTATTACTTTTTCGTTTATAAATCTTACATGGGTTTATTTTAGAGCGGATTCAATATCCATAGCAAATGAGTTAATTAAAAATATTTTTGCATTTGATTTTGGCCCGATTAATGCAAATATTTTAGCACAATATAACACGCCTTTTATACAATTCCTGAATGAAACTCTAAAATTACCTGCAACGAATGCTTTTAATTCACTTAACGTTGCAATGATATTCAATATATCGCTACTTTTTATAGTCTTAGGCACTCAAAATACTAATGAGCGAATTAAAGATTTCCGTCCTAATATATTAAACGGTGTTTATTGTGTAATGTTGTTTTTAGTAAGTGTGCTTTCTTTCTCCAATGTCAGTACATTTCTTTATTTTAATTTTTAGGAGGCAATATGGCTAAAAAGTGGTGTATAGCAGTATGTTGTATCTGCTTGCTTATTCTGAGCGGATTTGCAGCAATAGTGTATACAATTGATCCTTTTTTTGTATACCGTGAACCTACGAAGGATTTAGCTTATAAATATACAAACGAGGCTTATCAAGTGCCTGGTATTGCGAAAAACTATAAATATAGTAATATTGTAACCGGTTCTTCTATGACAGAAAATTTTTCGACAGATTTGATTAATCAACAATTTCAGAGTGATAGCACCGTTAAGTTATGTTATAGTGGCTCTTCATTAAGAAATCAGAAGGAGATTTTGGAACTTGCTCTAGATCGAAAGGACAATTCCACACAACATGTATTTATGTCTTTAGATCTCTGGAACTTTATGGGTGATTATAATGAAGTCAGTAATTCCTCCCCACAATGGATATTGGATTCCAATGTGTTTAATGATGTACAATATTTATTAAATAAAGATGTCTTATACAAAAATATTATACCTATTATAAAAGATACTATACATGGAGAAGAAAAGCAGACGATGGATTCAGCCTTTCGTTGGTATGGGTTTGCATATGGTGATTATGCTATTTTAAATCAATGGATGATTCCGGACTTTTCGAACGCAACACCAACTGATACTAATCATTTCATTGAATCAGCGGGTCAAAATATTGAACATAATTTAAGGCCAATATTTGAAAAGCACCCAGATGTAGATTTTTATGTTTTTTTCCCACCATACAGTATTTTATATTGGTATGAACAATCGCCTAATATGGAA
>ERZ791895.549-NODE-549-length-24815-cov-2.714418_pt1 | contig 24815 bp, 26 predicted proteins | sample MGYA00510153_ERZ791895 | MGnify/ENA primary metagenome ERZ791895 (study PRJEB30046, sample SAMN00792064) | human gut metagenome | study: EMG produced TPA metagenomics assembly of the A metagenome-wide association study of gut microbiota in type 2... | reverse complement strand
CCGCCGCAGGCGGAGAAGCTCGCTTGCGAGCTTCTTTCTTGTAGGAAATTACGTTCTGTTTTTGAGAAATAGTTTGACTTATGAGAATAATTAAAACAATTTGAAAAATTTCAGAAAATATATAATATTTTAGATAAAAAGAACAAAACTTTATTTTACTAAGTTCATTTAGAAGAAAAACAGGTTTTTGCGGAAGAAAATAAATTGACATTTAATAAAATTTAGTTTAAAATGGCACTTACACAAAACGAAGGCGTTTTGAAGTTTATACTTCAAGGCGCCTTTGTGCTTTTCCGGGTTTGCAGAGACAGGCGGACGAGGGAAATAGAAAGTTTGGGAACCGGGAGGGAGAAAAATCATGGCGATGATCAAAATGGAGCATGTGAATAAATATTTCGGCGATCTTCATGTGCTGAAGGATGTGAATCTGGAGGTCAAAGAGGGAGAGAAGCTGGTTATTATCGGCCCGTCAGGTTCTGGAAAATCTACTACGGTTCGCTGTATGAATTTTCTGGAGGAGCCTACCAGCGGCAAGGTCTGGGTGGATGGAAAGGAACTGAACCATAAAAACAAGGTTCATGTGATTCGGGAAACCTCATCCATGGTATTTCAGCAGTTTAACCTGTACCCTCACATGACGGTTTTGAAGAATCTGACTCTGGCGCCGATGAAGCTGCACCACAAGAGCAGGGCTGAGGCAGAGGAGCTGGCTTATCATTATCTGGATGTAGTAGGACTGAGGGATAAGGCTCATGTGTATCCCACGACTCTTTCCGGCGGACAGCAGCAGAGAATTGCGATAGCAAGAGCGCTCTGTATGCAGTCAAAGATGATTCTGTTTGATGAACCCACATCAGCGCTGGATCCGGAAACCATTCAGGAGGTTCTGGATACGATGATCAAGCTGGCAGATGAGAATATCACAATGGTGGTGGTTACTCATGAAATGGGATTTGCCAGACAGGTGGCAGACAGGATTGTATTTATGGATCACGGGGAGATTATTGAGGAGGGAACTCCGGAGCATTTCTTTACCAATCCCCAGCATGAGAGAGTAAAGCAGTTCCTCGGAAAAATTATAAGATAGAGAATTTTTGAAAAGAAAAGGAATATGATTTAGGGCATATCTTTTATGCTTTAGATAATCTCAGGACGGCATAACTGAAAACAGGAAACGGCCGGACAGAGCAAAGAAAAAGGAAAATGAGGAGGAGACATTATGAAAAAGAAAATCGCATTATTACTGGCAGGACTGATGACAGCAGCTATGGTGACCGGATGCTCAGGCTCAGGAAGCGCAGATACCACAGCGGCAGACACAAAGACAGCTGAAACTGCAGCAGCAGATACTACGGCAGCAGACACAAAGGCAGCAGACACCACAGCGGCAGATGCAGCCGGCGACGTTTCCGCAGATGTGCAGGCCATTAAGGACAGAGGCGTCCTCCGTGTAGGCGTTAAAAACGCAGTTCCCGGCTTTGGTCTTCAGGATGCCCTGACCGGTGAATATACAGGAATGGAAATTGATCTGGCGGCAAAGATTGCCGAAGAGCTGGGTGTGGATGTAGAGTACACCACCGTTACCGCAGCAACAAGAGGAGAGCTTCTTGATTCCGGCGATATCGATTGTGTTCTGGCTACCTTCACGATTACAGAGGAGAGAAAAAAGACCTGGGATTTCACAACCCCGTATTATACAGATGCGGTTACTGTTCTGGTTGAGGATGCCTCCGGAATCAAAACCCTGGCAGACCTGACTGACAAAAAGGTAGGCGTTTCCTCCGGATCCACTTCTGCAAGAGAGCTGACAGCAGCCATGATTGAGGCCGGCGTGTTAGACGGCGAAGGCTTTGACCGTGATACCTTTGATGCAGCAACCTGGACCAAGGGAATCAGCTACCGTCAGTACGAGGATTATCCGGCAATCTCCACCGCTCTCAGCGCAGGTGAGATTGATGCCTTCTGTGTTGATAAATCCATTCTGGCAATCTACAAGACAGACGGACGCTCCTACATTGAAGATAAATTTGCTCCTCAGGAGTATGGCGTTGTAACGAAGAAGGATTCCGGCTTCTCCAAGGTCTGCGAGGATCTGGTAACAAAATGGCTGGATGACGGAACAATCCAGGGTCTGGTTGACGAGTACGGACTCAACTAAAACAGTGATTATGAAAAATGCCGGCAGGTGAGGCAGGGGAGGTAAAAAATGGCAGGTTTATTTTCAGCTGATGCATGGGAAAAGGTGTGGACCTTTCGCGGAACGTTTTTTCTGGGAGTGGAGCATACGCTGATGACCGCAGTGTTTGCGCTTTTCATATCCCTGCTTCTGGGAATTGCGTTTGGACTGATGTCCACAGGAAGAAACAGGGCACTGCGGGCGGTTGCCCGGGTTTACGTGGAATTTATACAGAATACGCCGCTGCTTCTGCAGGTTTGTTTTCTGTATTACGCCCTGGCATTTTCCGGAAACAGCATAGGCATTATTGCAACCGGAATTGTTTCGCTGGGAGTGTATCACGGAGCTTATGTGGCCGAGGTTATCCGGGCGGGAATCGAAGCGATTCCCAAAGGACAGTTTGAGGCAGCCGAGTCTCAGGGCTTTGATTATTTTCAGAAAATGTATTACATTATTCTGCCTCAGAGCGTGAAGATTATTCTGCCTCCCATGGTGAATCAGGTTGTGAACCTGGTGAAAAATACCTCCTGTCTCTATATTATCGGAGGAACGGATTTGATTTCTGTTACCTACAGCTTTGTAACAGGAGCCAGTACCGGCGGCGCTTACGCGCCGGCCTACCTGCTCAGCGGCCTGCTTTTCTTTGTTATCTGCTTTCCGCTGTCTACACTGGCAAGTGTGTGGGAGAACTCGTTAAAGAAGCGGGATGCAAGAGTGACTGTGACAGAAGAAGCTGCAGCATAAAAGAAAGGGGAGAATGAGTCTATGAGTACAATCGAAGGAAGTCTGCGGATTATTACCAATCCGGCAGTTCTGAAGTTTATTATGAAAGGCGTGGCATTTACCCTGATTGTTTCTGTAGTGGCAGTGCTTCTGGGAATTTTTGTGGGATCGATTCTGGCTCTGGTGCGGAATTACTGCAACAGAGGTCCGGCCCGGATTTTCAAATGGATGGCAATTGTGTATATTGAAATATTCCGGAACACTCCCCTGCTTTTGTGGATTTTTGTCTGCCTGATTTTCTGTCCCTGTCCGTCTTTTCTTCAGAGGAAAATGTTCGGGCTGACCTCTGTAGAGGTCAAGCTGCTGTTTAAGGCTGCGACAGCGCTGGTTCTGTTTACCTCTTCTGTTATTGCGGAGATTGTAAGAGGCGGACTGAATTCGGTTGCGCTGGGCCAGTTTGAGGCAGGCCATTCTCAGGGCTTTCATGTAGTTCAGGTTATGTATTATATTGTACTGCCGCAGGCGTACCGCAATATAGTGCCCACTCTGTTAAGCCAGGTGGTGACAACCATTAAGGATTCCTCTTATCTGGCCAATGTGGCAGTGATTGAGCTGATGGCCAGAGTGCGTCAGGTTATGAACGCATCGTATCAGTATAACGGGCTGGGAACGACCAATGTATCAGATGTTTTCGTTCTGTTTGGTCTGGCGGCCATGATTTATTTTGTTATTAATTTTACCCTGTCCTGTATCGTAAGAAGCATGCAGCAGAGAAGAATCAAGGCGGCTCCGGCAGCAGGAAGGGCAGCCCAGGCTGCGATTCGTACATCAGAGGCCTGATGGATACAAGAAATGCAAAAGGAGGGCCTGAAGGCAGAAATGAAGGATTCATACGTAATTACCATATCGCGGCAGTTTGGAAGTATGGGAAGGCCGATTGCCTGTGAACTATCGCAGCGGCTGGGAATCCCCTTTTATGACCGGGATATTGTAGAGGAAACTGCAAAGCGCATGGGACTTCCGATTTCCGTTGTCAGTGACAAAGAAGAGGTTTCCAATTTTCCCTACCTGCGGTATTTGTATCCTCTGGGAATGGTAGTGCCCAGTATGCAGGATGAGATTTTTCAGATTGAGAAAAATATTATTATGGATCTGGCGGATAAGGGGCCGTGTATTCTGGTAGGCAGATGTGCGGACAGTATTCTGGCAGAGAGAAAGAATCATTTCAGCATTTATATTTACGCATCTTATGAAAACAGGCTGAAAAACTGCTGTGAATATTTTGAGATGGAAAAGGCTGCGGCAGAGAAGATGATTGTAGATGCAGATCATTCCAGAACCCTGTATCACAAGAGATACAGCAAGGGATATCACAGTGCGCTGGATTATAAGGATGTTGCCTTAAACAGCGGTTCCTTTGGGGTGAAAGGAAGCGCGGAAATTCTGGAGACCATGATTCGAAACTGGCTGAATTGTTGAAGTTCATAAAAATCGTTAAAGAGAATCCTGCAGGCCGGGATTCTCTTTTCCTATGAATTGCCTTTTTGAGGTTCCTATGATATAGTTTAGTTATAAAAAAACGGTGTGGAAACCGAAGAATCTGAGGGAGAGAAAAGATGAAAGATACGACGTTGGTAATTATGGCAGCTGGTATTGGCAGTCGTTTTGGCGGAGGAATCAAGCAGCTGGCTCCGGTGGGACCGAATGGTGAAATTATTATGGATTATTCCATTCATGATGCGCTGGAAGCAGGCTTTAATAAGATTATTTTTATTATTCGCAAGGACCTGGAAAAGGATTTCCGGGAGATTATCGGCAACAGAATTGAAAAGATCGCTCATGTAGAATATGCCTTTCAGGAGCTGGAGGAGCTTCCTGCGGGATATCAGGTTCCGGCAGGACGGACAAAGCCCTGGGGTACCGGTCAGGCGGTGCTGGCAGTAAAGGGCATGGTTCACGAGCCGTTCCTGGTAATCAATGCAGATGATTATTACGGCAAGGAGGGCTTCTTCAAGATTCATGATTATATGGTTCATGAGATGGATACGGAGTCTGACGTTTATGATATGTGCATGGGCGGATTTATTCTGGAAAATACGTTAAGTGACAACGGAACCGTGACACGCGGCGTGTGCCAGGTGAATGAGGACGGCACGCTTAGGGATGTGACAGAGACCTTTGATATTGAATGGAAGGATGGCAGCTTAAAGGCCAATGACGAGCAGGGAAATCCTGTTTCTGTAAATCCGGATCAGCATGTATCCATGAATATGTGGGGACTTCCGCCCCGTTTCCTGGAGGAGCTGGAGACTGGTTTTCCGGAGTTCCTGGATCAGATTCCGGAGGGCAATTTAAAGGCGGAGTACCTGCTTCCCAGAATTATTGACAAGCTGATCAAGAGCGGCAAGGGCAAGGTAAAGGTGCTGGAGACAAGAGATAAATGGTTCGGTGTTACCTACCAGGAGGATAAGGCTGCTGTTGTGGATTCTATCCGCCGTCTGATTGAGGAAGGTGTTTATAAGGAGAAATTGTATGACTAAATTGATTTCCTGGAATGTGAACGGAATCCGTGCCTGCGCAGGCAAGGGCTTTCTGGATTTTTTCCGCCAGGCAGATGCAGATGTGTTCTGCCTGCAGGAGACGAAGCTTCAGGCGGGACAGCTGGAGCTGGATTTGCCCGGATATTATCAGTACTGGAATTATGCAGAGAAAAAGGGTTATTCCGGTACTGCGCTTTTTACCAGGCAGGAGCCTCTGTCCGTGACCTATGGAATCGGGATTCCGGAGCACGACAGGGAGGGGCGTGTGATTACGGCAGAGTTTCCGGATTATTATGTGGTAACCTGCTATACGCCTAATTCCCAGAACGAGCTGGCACGCCTGGACTACCGCATGGAGTGGGAGGACGCCTGGCTTGGCTATTTAAAGGGGCTGGAGGAGAGAAAACCCGTGATTTTCTGCGGGGATCTTAACGTGGCCCATCAGGAGATTGATTTGAAAAATCCTAAGACAAACAGAAAGAATGCAGGCTTTACGGATCAGGAGAGGGAGAAGTTTACCCGGCTTCTGGAAGCGGGCTTTGTGGATACCTACCGGTATTTTTATCCGGATCAGGAAGGGGTATATTCCTGGTGGTCTTACCGGTTTAAGGCCCGGGAGAAAAATGCAGGGTGGAGAATTGATTATTTCTGCGTGTCGGAGGTATTAAAGAGCCGGCTGGAGAGCGCGGCGATTCACACAGAGATAACGGGATCGGATCATTGCCCGGTGGAACTGGTGATTTCTTAGTTTTTGGGGGTTCCTGCGGCAGACCGGGGGCTGTCGCGGGAATATGTTTTCTTCTTTGTAACTTAATAACGGGGACGTGAAATGGAAAGGTGGAAGGATGAGACAGTATCAGATTCGCATAGACAGCGCAGGGATATATCCGATGGGGCTTACACCAACGGAGAAAGGAATTCACGTATCGGTTGCAGTGGCTGCAAAGGAGTGCAGCCTCCTTTTGTTTTCGCCGGAAAAGGGAAAGGGCGAAAAACAGGAAGCGGCAAAAATCAGATTTCCTGAAGCAGGACGTCATGGCCAGGTATGGGAGATGACTGTGGAGGGAGAAGATCTGGAACAGTATGAGTATGCATTTGAGGCAGACGGAAAACGGTTTTCCGATCCCTGCGGCAGAAGTTTTTCAGGAAATGAAACATGGGGCTGTCTGGAAAACGGAGAACGGTTTCTTACCACTCCGGTCAGCCAGCCGGAATTTGACTGGGAAGGGGACGTCTGTCTGAGGATTCCCTATGAGGAGTGTATTGTATACAGGACGCATGTGCGCGGGCTGACAAAGGACAGCTCCTCCGGTGTCCGGAATAAAGGAACCTTTGCAGGCGTTGTGGAGAAGATTCCCTATCTGAAAGAGCTGGGAATCACGACACTGGAGCTTATGCCTGCGGCAGAGTTTCAGGAGATTGAGATGCCGGATGTGGCGGACGGCAATCCTTATGGAAATGGTCCGAAGCCTACGGGACGGCTGAATTACTGGGGCTATGGGGCGGCCTTCTACTATGCGCCGAAGGCTTCCTACGCCGGCACGGGAAGAAATCCGGCTGTGGAATTCAAGAAGATGGTAAAGGCTCTTCATCAGGCAGGAATGGAAGTGGTTATTGAACTGTTTTTCACAGGCAAAGAGACGCCTGCGGCAGTTCTTGATGTGGTACGGTTCTGGGTTCGGGAATTCCATGTGGACGGAGTTCATCTGACGGGACAGGCACCGGCCTGGATTCTGGCCAGGGATCCCTATCTGACTGATACAAAGCTTTGGGCTACCTACTGGGATGACGGAGAGAAGGATCCGGGATATCAGAAAAATCTTGGAGAATTCAACGACGGTTTTCTGGTGGATATGAGGCGCGCTTTAAAGGGAGATGAGGATCAGATGAAAAATCTGATTTTCCGCAGCCGCCGCAATCCGGCCGGTCATGGTGTGATCAATTATATGGCTACCAACAACGGATTTACGCTGATGGATATGGTTTCCTATGAGCGAAAGCACAATGAGGCCAACGGAGAAGAAAACCAGGATGGAACGGATTATAATTACACCTGGAACTGCGGGGAGGAAGGCGCCAGCCGGAAGAAAAAGCTGGTTCAGATGCGCAGACAGCAGCTCCGCAATGCGCTTTTGATGGTATTTTTAAGTCAGGGTACACCTTTGATCCAGGCGGGAGATGAATTTGGCCAGAGTCAGGGCGGAAATAATAACGCATACTGTCAGGATAATGAGATTTCCTGGCTGAACTGGAAGATTCAGAAGAATAACCGGGATCTGCTCGCCTTTGTAAAACAGGTGATTGCCTTCAGAAAGGCCCATCCTGTGTTTCATATGAAGGAGGAGCCGAAGGTAATGGATTACCGGGCTGTGGGAAAGCCGGATATTTCCTATCACGGAGTCAACGCCTGGAAACCGGAGTTTGAGAATTTCCGCCGGCAGATTGGCATTATGTACTGGGGCCCCTATGGGAAAAAAGCAGACGGAACGGCGGATGAAACCTTTTTTGTCGCATATAATATGCATTGGGAGCCGCACGAGTTCGCACTTCCCCATCTGCCCAGATCCCAGCAGTGGAAGATTGCCTTTGATACCAGTGACAGCAGAGGATATTATGAAGCGGGACAGGAAAAGGAGCTGGAAAATCAGAAGCGGTATATGGTTCCTTACCGTTCGATTATTGTATTTGTAGGCAAGCCTGCGCCGGATCAGGGGAAAGAGGAGAAACGCAGGAAGAACGCAAAGCCGGGAAAAACGGGAAAGCCCGCAAAAGCAGAAGAACCTGAGAAAACGGGAAAGTTCGCGAAAGCGGAAGAGCCTGAGAAAACGGAAAAGTTCGTGAAAGCGGAAGCGCCTGGAAAAACAGAAAAACCCGTGAAAGCGGAAGAGCCTGGGAGAACAGAAAAACCCGTGAAAGCGGAAGAAGCTGCGAAGGCGGAAAAGCCTGTGAAGATGGAAGAAGCTGTGAAGGCGGAAAAGTCTGTGAGAGCAGAAGAACCTGTGAATGAGGCAGAACCGGGAAAGCAGGAGGGGGAGGAAGATGCGCACATTTGAGGATTTGAAAGAGATCGTTGCGGTATTGCGTTCGGATCACGGATGTCCCTGGGACAGAAAGCAAACCCTGGAGAGTCTGAAGCCTTACCTGCTGGAGGAAAGCGGGGAGGTGCTTGCGGCCATTGATCATCACGATATGGAAAATCTCTGTGAGGAGCTGGGGGATGTGCTTTATCAGGTTATGATTCAGAGCCAGATTGCCAGCGAGCAGGGACTCTTTACTGTAGAGGATGTGATCGATGGCTTATGCGAGAAAATGATTCGCCGCCACCCCCATGTATTTGGAGATGCAGTAGCCGCGACACCGGAGGAAAGTCTGGATTTATGGAATGAGATTAAAAAGCAGGAAAAAGCCAAAAAAACTTGACAAAGAGCAGTAAACCATATATAAATGGAAGAGTACATTTTTTATTTGATTAGTGTCCGGCAGGGCGTGTCGGACCATTGCAGGAGGAATTAATAATGAACAAGACAGAATTAGTTGCAGCAGTAGCTGAGCAGGCTGGTCTTTCTCGTAAGGATGCAGAGGCAGCAGTAAAGGCTTTCACAGATGTGGTTGCTGATGCTTTAAAGAATGGTGATAAGATTCAGCTGGTAGGCTTTGGTACGTTCGAGGTATCTGAGAGAGCAGCAAGAGAAGGAAGAAATCCGAAGACTGGTGAGAGCATGAAGATCGAAGCCTGCAAGACTCCGAAGTTCAAAGCAGGTAAGGCTCTGAAGGATCTGGTAAACGCATAATTTATGAGCCTGGACGTAACTAAAAAAATTTTTTTGGTGAAAAACAGGAAAAACGTACAAAATCAAAGACGTAACTAAAAAGTCGATTTTACAGATTTAAGCGAAAAACGTACAAAATAATTCCCCCTAAAATGCATTTGCGTTATAGGGGGAATTTTACCCAATAGAAGGAGAACACGGTATGCGTCTGGATAAGTATCTGAAAGTATCCCGCATCATCAAGCGGAGAACGGTAGCGAATGAAGCCTGTGACAGTGGTCGCGTGATGCTCAATGATAAAGTGGCAAGAGCCAGTGCGGACGTGAAGGTTGGAGATGTGATTGAAATTGCATTCGGCAATAAATCCGTCAAGGTGCGTATCACAAGTGTGCAGGAGACAATCCGCAAGGAAGATGCAAAGGAAATGTTCGAGTATCTTTAGATGTTATGTAAAAAGCCTGGAAGCTGATCACAGAAGTGAGCTTTCAGGCTTTTTGTGTGTATATAGGTTTTATACGAAGTGCCAGAGTTTTATACGAAGACCTTTGCACATAGGGCATGACTCACGTTCCCGATGCTGGAACATAAGTCTGGTAGAAACAGACATACGGTAATGATGGGCGGGATTATTCCTGCAAATCCACCAAACGGGCGTCTGGTCGGAATCTCCGATTTGATCTGGATCTGCAAGTACGTAATTGTTAAGAGTATACCATTCGTCCATTAAGTCACTGTGCTTGGCTTTGAATGAGTTAAATCCCGGAAGAACTTTTTTATCAGCACAGAAAGGGACATTCGAAACTGCAGAAACACCTTTCTCTTTGGTCCCGTTACACTGCTTCAGAAGCTTACCCACATGATGCTTGGAAAAAAACTTCTGGACACAGTCAAGTAATGCTACCTCATCGGTATGATTCTGTGGTAAAATGGACATGGCATAAATCTCCTTTTCTATTTTGGTTTCTGGACAATTCCATTATACCAAAGGAACGTATTTATGCCTTTTTTATTGGCTGAAATATTGAATTTTCAAGGTTCAGCACACCTTATAGGTGTGGGAAGTTTGAGTAAATTTATATTTAACGCTTGGCTATCCTTTTTTGCCCTCGGCATTTCCTATCTCCTACATAAATCCATATAAATATAGATAACTTTAATTTTATTTTACCGCACAGCCAGGCATTAGGCAAGTCTGGAAATCAATGATGGCACAACAGAAAATAGCAGATGACGGTATTACATCACCTGCTACTTTCTGTTGTATTAATTTTTCCACTCATTCTGCCTTTATGGCATCTGCCAGTGTCAGATAATTATTGGACTGTGCATCCGCAATCAAGTCATTACAAAGGATAGATTCCCCTGTAACCACAGAAATATCTTTCACCACTTCAGCATCCGCAGGATTACTGTAAGCGCCATCCTCACAAGCCAGAATCCCCGCCGCTTCCACTGGTATATGGTCCCATGACAACAGCAAATATTTCATCACAACCGTCATCGTTTAAATCTACATAGTTATAATAATACTTTGTTTGCTCCCAATATTCCTCGGGAATCTCATATTCTTCCACAATCGCTTTTGCAAGCTCTGGCAGCGGTTCCGTTTCGGCCATGACCTGCCTAACATCAGAGGGAAGCCATGCAGTAAACTGATTTCCGCTTTCGGTCTCATCATCTATTTCCAGTGTATCCGTTGATTGTTCCATTTTCCGGACATCCATTGAGCCGGATGCATTGTCAACCGACTCGCTCTGCTGTCCTGAAATTCCACAACCACTTACTGCAGTTGCCATAAGGCCGACCAACAACCCTACATTCCATTTTTTCATTTTACATACTTCTCATTTTTACTCACGCCCCCAGATTGTCTGGCGAAGCGGTGCCATATCATTCAGCCATATTCCCGTATCTCTGTCATAAAATTTCGTATCTGAATTGACTGCAAATGGAATCCCTGCAGCTTCCAGGGAATTACACATAAATGCTGCAAATTCCATTTGCTCCTTCAAACTATAATCGTTCTCATCATTATAATTTCCAGGCATCCAGGCGCCTACCCAGGTAGGAATTCCTGTCTCTCTTTGCCATTGCAGTGCACACTCAATTTTTTCCAGAATTAATTGCCGTTCATGTTCCGTACCTGTAGTCCAAAGTTTTCTGTCATTTGTTTTACTTGGGCCAGATGCATAGAAATGCCACTCGGCCATCAGATATCCATTGGTCATTGTTGGAATCCTCAGTTCTGACAAATAGGTTGGATCTGACCTCAGTCTTGGAGACATCATAAGAATCCGATCCGGATTACTTTGACGGATCGCAGTTACAACCTGTTCAATCATCTGGTTCAGAACCTCTGGTTGTTTATTCAGTTTGTCAGAACACTCAATCATCAAATCAAAGGATAACATATGAGATTTTATCTTATAATGCTCTGCTGCCGTCTTCCACCAGTTTACAACCTGATTGATTGTTTCCTGACACGGGTTATTTTTAAATGCATCTGCCTGATAAGCTAATACAGGTATCAGACCTTTGCTTAAACAGTCTTCAATCTGCCGATCAAGACCTGCCAGGATTTCAGGAGTTAATTCATCGCGTACACGTATTCTCACATGATCCACGCCGGCCGCTTTAAAATCATCCACCGTTTTTGTCTGATATGCTTTTCTTCCCTGCGGTGTTTTCGTCCAGTCTACATCCATTCCCCGGCCCAAAAGCTGCTGATAATCCCATGGCGCCACCGATGAATCTCCGTCCTGCCACATCCCCGGAATATAAGCACCGTTTCTGTCAGTAACATATCCATCTGGGGTGACACAATTCCGTACCATGGTTCCATTTTGATCCAGATAATACCAGCTTCCGTCATCATCCCGGATCCAGCAATTTTCCGCCATGGTTCCGTCATCCTGCTGATACTTCCATGTTTCTCCTTCCTGTTTCCATGTTCCCGCTTGTGCTGGTATTACCATATTTATTGCACAAATAAAAGATATTGCTGCTAATTTCCAGTTTTTCATTTTTCTGCCCTTTCTCATTTTGCGATAACATAAATTTTGTAGTCAAACAACCGTTCCATTATCTGGCTGTTTTTATCATACTTGATTTTTTCAGGACATTTGAAGTTATTTTATGTGGCAGAAATGAGGCTGTCTCCTACAATTTAGAAACATTTTTATGAACATGGAAAATACAAACGATAAAAAGCTCCATGCTGCGGAAGAACCAGGTTTCCAATTTCTACCCTGCCTCCAAGATAATCGATTCCAGATTTCACAACCGCAAGACCAATACCAAAGTTTCCGTTCTTTCCCTTATAGAACCGCTCAAATACATGCGAAAGTTCTTCTTCCCGAAATCCAGCTCCATCATCCTCTATTTGTATCACGGCATAATCCGCATCCTTCCAAAGCTGTACAGAAACCTTCTCCTTTGCATAACGGATACAATTGGAAATAATATTCTGAATAATGCGGCTTAAAAGTTCCGCATCTGTTTGTATTATCACATTTTCGCACTGCACCTCCAATTCCAGACTGCAGGATCCAGCCATCCCTTTCAGCGCCTCTAATCGTTCTTCCAGAAATTCTTCCAGATCAATTTCCAAAATCTGAAGCTTCAATTCCTGATTATCTATTTTTGTCAATGTTAAAATACTCTCAACCAGATTTCTCATACGTATGCTTTCCGCCAAAATAATTTCAGCTGCTTCCTGGGGATTTTTCATAATACCACTCTGGATTCCCTGCGCATAACCAATAATTGAAGACAAAGGTGTCCTTAAATCATGAGAAACATTCTGAAAAAAACGTTCCTTCGATTCCCGATTCTTCCGAATTCTCCTCTCCATTTTATTATAAGCATCTTTCATAATTTTCAGTTCAGTAAGCGAATAATTTCCCTTTATCGGTCCACTGTCTTCACTTCCTGCTGACTGTACCTGCAGACAAAACTCTTTCAATGGACGCGTAATGCTTCCTGCCACAAACCACACAAGTACAACTCCGATAACAATGGCCGACGCCGTAATTCCTATCAGCAATGTACGCATATACCTCCACATTCTGGATAAGTTTGGAAACTGGGCTGCTGTCACAAAGTATTTTGCTCGTATATGATACTTTGTGTCCAATGAAAGTACTCGTATGTACCAGAATTCCCCATCTATATTACATGTTTCTTCCATGTTTCGGCCTCCGGCATTTTCTGCCAGGATACTTTTGCACGCCTGCTGAAGTCCGTCCGGTACTTCTCCATCTTCAGGTGCCTTTGGATACACCTGCTTCATTTTTGAATTAAATACTAACAGCTTCCCGTCCGTTATCCCTGTTTTCATCTGTGATTTTACATATTGCAGCAATTCTTTGGAATATTCCCGCGCCATCTCTTTCTCTTGTAATTTCATGGCTTCCCCGGAAATTTCTCTTCTTCCCGCCTCAACTATATGAAGCATTTCCCTTGCATTTTTTTGAGCTGTGTAAGATGCATACCATTTTGATGTAACAGCAAAGGCCCCCCACACACCAATCACAAGAAACAGGATAACTGCCAATACTGGCCAGAAAATCCTTGCGCGCATATTCCGTCCCATTTTCCATCTCCCATTAAAGCATTTTTGCTGTCATCCTGTATCCATATCCCCACACAGTTTCTATTCTGGCAGTAGAAGCATTCCCTTTCAGTTTTTTTCGCAATCGTTTTACCAGGTCATCCGTCATCCTTTGTTCCTCTTTCGCCCCTCTATATTCCCACACACGCTTCAGCAGTTCCTCTTTCGATACAGCTGTATCCTCACGTTCAATCAAATAATTAAGGAAGTCAAACTCCATTGGCGTTACAGGAAGCTCCTTATCCCCTACAAAAACTTTCCGTTCCTTTTGGCAAAGTTCCATATTACCACAATGGTACTGCTCATACGTTGCTTTCGTATTTTCGACTACAGACAATTCTGCCCTTCGGAATAATGCCTTTACTCTTGCAATCAGTTCCAATGGCATGAATGGTTTCGTAATATAATCATCACTCCCTAATGTAATCCCCGTCACACGATCCAGAGGACTGTCTTTTGCAGACACAATAATAATTGGGATTCCGCTTTCTTTGCGAAATGAAGTACATAAACTGAACCCATCTTCTCCTGGCATCATTACATCTAAAATAAGCATATCTGGAATTTTCTTACGAACAGCCCATCGTAGCTCCATCCCATTGCTGAAAGTCTCAACTGCATATCCTTCACTTTCCAAAAAAGTCTTCATCATTTGCCGAATATTTTGTTCATCATCTGCTATATAAATCAACTTCTGCATTTTTCCCTCCATAACTGTATTCAGATTATATTTACTTTTATCTTATCACCTTGACAGAAAACCGTAAATGGATGCCACATTTTTGCCACGTTAATACACTGTAAATTCCTGTCTGTAAATTGCTATAATCAGTTTGTATCGATACACAGCTTACCAGAAAGGAGTTACAATCAAATGAAAAAAAATTTTAAAGTATTCTGTGCTTCACTGCTTCTTGGCTGTCTTATGGCATTCCCCTCTCAGGCCGCTGAGACAAAGGCGGAATATAAAGAAGCTATCACTCCAATCCGCTCCGAAATACAAGAAATCAATCATAACTTAAAAACTCTTCGGGAAGACAATAAGGCTTCCGCGGCAGCATACAAAGCGGTGCGTACCTCAAAAAAAGGAAATGGTTCTCTCCCCATTGACAAAGCAAACTGGAAAAAAGCCAAAGAACTTCATAGTCAAATTACAAGCATACGTAAAAATATGGAAAAATCTTCAATCAAGGCACTTCATCAAAACGCACGTACTGCTGTGAAGCAAAAAGACTATGATGCAGCACTTCAAACTATGGAAAACATATTAGATATAAAAGAACAAAGGCTGAAAGACGTAAAACAGATGCATGAAATCTGGCAGGAAATCGATGAACTTCTGACTCAATAAAATCTTCCGTCAAGAAATGCCCGGCACTATTATCGTCCGGGCATTTTTAAACTTACGCAATGTGCTTTTATTGATTGTTCTCTAATAATCCTGAATTATTCACAGCAAAGCTGTGAACGTGGCTAAAAGCCACATAGTTACTGTATTTTAATTGTATATTGCTTTTCACTTATTAAGTGAATGAAAAAAGAGCATCCATTTGTGGTAAAATTAAGGTGTTCAAAGTCTTAACAATCCCAAACAAAGGAGCCCTTTATGAGTATTGTAAACACCTTTTCACTTCAAAGCAATAGGCAAATTAAAATAAATTTTGATGGAGGCGATTTATCCTCCGATGCAGGCTTACTCTCATCAAAGAGTTCGTAAGCAAACTTGGCATTGAACGGCTTTTAAATCGTTCATTTAAGACCAATGACTCTGCAGTGTTTCGATATCACGCGGACAGGGATAACCTTCTCCAGATGATATATATGATCATGGCCGGTTACTTCGAAGATGATACTTCGGATGAACTGACCAACGATCCGGTTTTTAAAGCTGTACTTGAAAAACCTGTGTTAGCATCCCAGCCAACGGTATCAAGATTTTTTAACCGAATGGACGAAGAAACTTTAAAGCAGTTCCTGGAAATCAGCCGGATACTTAGAAAAAGGATCTACCGCATTCAGATGCCCCAGGCAGTGATCCTGGATCTGGATTCCACTCTTCTTGCAGCATACGGCAAGCAGGAAGGCAGGGCATTTAACTTTCATTATCGGTATGCAAATCATAATGTCTGTATTTGTATTATGTATGTTTCTACAAAACGTACAATACTGCTCAACCTATGATAAATACAGGGCTCGTCACCCATAAACAAAATGTATTATATTTTTTAGTTACGACAAATATCTGAAGGTTTCCCGACTGATTAAGCGCAGGACGGTGGCCAATGAAGCCTGCGACGCAGGACGTGTGCTGCTCAACGACCGGCCGGCCAGGGCATCGGCCAGTGTAAAAGCCGGGGATATTATTGAAATACAGTTTGGAACAAGCTCCGTAAAGGTGGAGGTTCTTGATGTGCAGGAAACCGTGCGCAAGGACGATGCCAAAGAACTGTACCGTTATCTTTAAAAGTCATTATCATAAATTTTATAATCTCCCCATATACTGAACCAGAGGTTCGGATATGGGGAGGTTTTGATTTATATGGAAGAAAAAGAGGGAATCCGTCCTCATTCCTGTCAGGTTCAGAACCGTTCGTCTGTCAGGCTGACAGGAATCCGCGAGGTGGTATCCTTTGACGAGCAGCAGGCTGTGATGGATACGGATATGGGACTTCTGACAATAAAGGGAAAGGATCTCCATGTAAGCCGTCTGACGGTGGAGCAGGGAGAGGTGGATCTGGAGGGAACGGTGGACAGTCTGGTTTATTCCTCCAATGAAGCATACCGGAAGGCCGGAGAGTCTTTGCTTTCCCGCCTGTTTAAATAAAGTGTCAGGAGCGTGAAGCATGAGTCCCAGTATTCAGACAGAGGCAAGGCTGATTCTGGTCAGCGCAGCAGCCGGAGCAGGGCTGATGGCAGTTTATGACGGTCTGAGAATTTTTCGTCTTCTGGTGCGCCACAGCTGGCTGTGGGTGGGACTGGAGGATTTTTTATACTGGATTTTTGCAGGCTTTGCCACATTTTACCTGCTTTATCGGGAAAATGACGGAGGTCTGCGTTTCTGTGTGATTGGCGGAGTTTTGGCAGCGATGCTGGTATATGACCGGGTTTTCAGCGCAAATTTTATGAAGCTATTGAAAAAGACCGGGAGATGGATTAGAATAAAACGTAAGAGGTAACAGGGCAACAAGGATTTAAAGCTGGTGATAGTATGAGAGGACGCGGAAAAACCCGGAGAAAGAAACGGGATCGATGGGGCAACCGTATGGCCATTATGGGTATTACCCTGGTGGTGGCCAGCCTGGCGGTTGTAGTGAATTTGAAAAGCACCTCTATGAGGAAGAAGGAGCTGGAATATCAGATCCGCGAGGAGACTCTGGAGAAGCAGAAGGCCGAGGAGGAAAACAGGGCCAGAGAGCTGGAGGAGTACCGGGTGTATGTACAGACGAAGCAGTACATAGAGGAAATTGCCAAACAGAAGCTGGGGCTGGTGAATCCGGATGAGATTCTTCTGAAGCCGGCGCCAAAAGAATAAGGACAGGCATAGAATCCCCTTCTGCCGCATATAATGTGGCTTAGGAGGGGATTTTTGTGTGGAAACGGACAAGACGCCGCGATATGGCGGATGTGAATGTATATACAGCAGGACGTCTCAGCGAGATGGCCCGCTCGCTGGGGCTTTTGGCAAGATCCTGTACAGACAGTCTGGGGGAGGAAAAGGGGCTTACCAGGGAGGATGCGCTGGCAGCCATGCAGATGGCGGCGGCTCTGGTATGCGGGGACTGCAGCAGGTGCAATCTGTACCGGGACAGTGAAAAAGAGGACAGTTATTATATTTATTATCTGCTTCGGGCCTTTGAGCAGAAGGGACGGGTTGAGGAGGAGGACATGCCCAGGCTGTTTCTGGAAACCTGCCGTCAGAAGGATGATTATATGATGCATCTGAACAGAAATCTGGGCAGGGCAACCATGAATCTGGAATGGAAGAACCGGTTTCTGGAAAGCCGTGATACGGTGATGGTGCAGTTTCGGGAGCTGGCTCTTATACTGGATGAATTTGCCCACCAGATGGAGCAGGCCACCGATATTACGGAGAGAAGAGAAGCGGCTGTCAGGAGAGTGTTCCGGCTTCATCAGGCAGTGGTAGAAAATATGCTGATTCTGGAATATGAAAACAGACGCAGAGAGGCCTACCTTACTGTCCGGATGCTGGGAAGCAGATGCATGACCTCCAGGGATGCGGCAGAGCTGTTTGGACAGGCTATGGGAAGCGGAGTCTGGTATGCGCCTGCGGATACGAGAAATCTGATTACCAGGCAGTCTGGAACTATCCGGTTTGCAGAAACAGGACAGTACCGGATGGTCTGCGGAGCTGCCCGGATACCAAAAGAAGGAGAACAGGTATCCGGAGATAATTATACCTTTATTAATCTGCCGGGGCAGGCGGTGCTGAGTCTTTCAGACGGTCTCGGAAGCGGAGAAACCGCATGCAGGGAAAGCGGCCGCGTAGTGGAGCTGACTCAGCAGCTTTTGGAGGCCGGTTTTTCTGCCAGATCCGCGCTGAAAATGGTAAATACCATTCTGCTTCTGACAGGAGCCCAGCAGCATCCGGCTACAGTGGATCTGTGCTGTGTGGATCTGCATACAGGAGTGCTTGAGGCAATGAAAATGGGGGCTGTGGCGGCCTTCGTGCTTCATGAGGGAAGCGCTGAGATTCTGGAGGCAGGTCAGGTTCCGGCCGGTGTGATTGGACAGGCAGAGCCGCTGCTTTTATCGAAAAAGCTGTGGGACGGGGATCGGATTGTCATGGTAACAGACGGTGTGCTGGATGCCTGGCCGGGAGAAGACAAGGAGGGAGCAGTGAAGGAATATCTGGAGGGGATGATATTAAAAGCCCCTCAGGAGATGGCTGAGGAAATTCTTCAGTTTGCCTGTCAGTGGGGAGACGGTCCTCAGGATGACATGACGGTTCTTGCAGCAGGGGTCTGGAAGCGGTAAAAGGGGCTTTACTTTGCGTCCCGTGTCGGCTATAGTGGGAGTAGAAAAGACAGAGGGCGAAATGACGGGATAAAGGAAGATGGAGAGATACATGCAGAAATCAATCGTAACGGAAATCAGGTCGTATATGAAAATTTATGAAATGCTGAGGCCGGGAGACAGGGTCATTGCGGCAGTGTCGGGAGGGGCAGATTCGGTCTGTCTGCTGTGGGCATTGCAGAAAATTGCCCCTGAGCTTCCGGCATTTCTGCGTGTGGTTCACGTTCATCATGGACTGCGGGGAGAAGAGGCGGACAGGGATGAAAGATTTGTGGAGGATCTGTGCCGGAAGCTTGAAATTCCGTTTCAGACAGTGCGCTGCAATGCGGCCGAGTACGCCAAAGACCATGGAATGTCTACGGAGGAGGCCGGGCGGGTGCTGCGCTATGAGGCCCTGGAAGAGGCCGCAAAAACCTGGGAAAAGGAAGCCGGGGCTGACTTTGACCGTCCGGTGAAAATAGCAGTGGCCCATCACCGGGAAGACAGTGCGGAGACGGTTCTTCACAATCTTCTGCGGGGCAGCGGACTGAGAGGACTGTCGGGAATCCGCCCGGTACAGGGGCGGCTGATTCGTCCCCTTCTTTTTGTCAGCAGGGAGGACATCTGCGCATGGCTGGAGTCTGAGGGCGTTTCCTGGTGTGAGGACTCCACCAATCAGTCAGAAGCTTATACCCGCAATGTGATCCGGCGCAGGATTCTGCCGCTGATGAGGGAAGCGGTGAATCAGAAGGCAGAGGAAAACATTCTGCGGGCAGCGGACATTATGGCCCAGGCAGACCGGTACCTGGAACAGCAGGCAGAGCGGGTCTGGGAACAGGGCGGCAGGCTGGAGCAGGCAGAGAACGGAAAACCGGAGGCGGACAAACCGGGGGCAGAAGGCGGCGAATCGAAGGCAGAAATCGGCGAATCGAGAGCAGAGGAACGCAGGACGGGCAAAACGGAGGACGGGACTTGCAGGGTGTCTGCAGAGATAGACAGCGGACTGTTTCTGGAGCAGGAAGAGATTATTCAGACTTACCTTCTCCGGCGAATGCTGGATGCGGCAGCGCCGGGCTGGAAGGATATCACCAGCCGTCATTTTGCAGCTCTGACAGCTCTGGCCCGCAATCATGCGGGAAGCCGGATGGATCTTCCCTGCGGTCTGGCAGCAGAAAAAACGTATGAGACGCTTCGCATTTATCGAAAGAGCAGGAGTGGAAAAACGGCAGAGGAAGGGAATTTGCTTTTCACGGAAAGAAGATATATCAGGGAAGGAGAGGAGCTGTGCCTGGAAGTGGAAATTCCTGCAGAAAGGATTCAGATCTGCACATTTTCCAGGGAAAAAGCAGGAGAAATTCCCAAAAACCAGTATACGAAATGGTTTGATTATGATAAGATTAAAAATATGCTTTCTTACAGGCACCGGCGTCCGGGGGATTTTTTAGTGCTGGCAGGCGGAGGAAAAAAGACCGTGGCCCGCTGTATGATTGACGATAAGATTCCCCGCGGTGAGAGAGAGCAAATTCCTGTGCTGGCTGAAGGAAACCATGTACTTTGGGTGGTGGGAGGCCGGATCAGTGAATATTATAAAATAACAGACCAGACAAAAACCATTTTACAGGTCACATATAATGGAGGAGAAGAACATGGCAGATAAAATCAGAGTATTGTTGTCAGAAGAAGAAGTAAACAAACGAATCAGCGAAGTTGCAGAACAGATCACCAGGGATTATCAGGGGAAAGAAATTCACCTGATCTGCATTTTAAAGGGCGGAGTATTTTTCACCTGTGAACTGGCTAAGAGACTGGATCTTCCGGTTACTCTGGACTTTATGTCCGTATCCAGCTACGGCAATGACACCAAATCCAGCGGAGTTGTGCGCATCGTGAAGGATCTGGATGAGCCGCTGGCAGGTAAGGATGTGCTGATCGTAGAGGATATTATTGACTCCGGACGGACTCTGTCCTATCTGATTGAAGTATTGAAGCAGAGAGGGCCTAAGAGCATCCGCCTGTGCACACTTTTGGATAAGCCGGAGCGCCGCGTGAAAAAACAGGTGACAGTAGATTACACCTGCTTTACCATTCCGGATGAATTTGTTGTAGGATACGGCCTGGATTATGCCCAGAAATACCGCAATCTGCCGTACATCGGAGTTGTGGAGCAGTAAGGAGGAAAATAAGTGAAACAGCAGACCTATTTTCGCAGCAGCTGGTTATTTATCCTGCTGCTGTTTGGAATGTTCGCATGGATGCTTTACACATCCGGCGGAAGACAAAATGAGCTGAGCAGTCAGCAGTTCCAGGAGGTTCTGGAGCAGGATGAGATTATGGCGGCAGAGATTAAGCAGAACGAGCAGGCGCCGACAGGTGTGATTCGGATGATGTTAAATGACGGAAATTATTATGAAGTCAATGTGCCGGATGTAACAGCTGCTCAGGAGCTTCTGGATGAAAAGGGCGTTGATTACGTTACCAGAGATGTTCCGCGGGTGAATTACTGGCTCAGTCTGGCGCTGCCGGTGATCATGATGGTGGGAACCGTGGTGGTCCTGGTGCTGATGATGAATATGAAGGCGGCCGGAGGCGGCGGAGCCAATGCCAAGATGATGAATTTCGGCAAGAGCCGTGCGCGAATGACTCATACCAGCAATATCAGCTTTAAAAATGTGGCAGGACTGATGGAGGAGAAAGAGGATCTGGAGGAGATGGTGGATTTCCTGAGGAATCCTCAGAAATATACCAGTGTCGGAGCCCGGATTCCCAAGGGCGTTATTCTGGTAGGCCCTCCCGGAACAGGTAAAACCCTTCTTGCCAAGGCAGTTGCAGGAGAGGCGGGAGTTCCGTTTTTCTCGATTTCCGGTTCTGACTTTGTGGAAATGTTTGTGGGAGTGGGCGCATCCCGTGTCCGGGATCTGTTTGAGGACGCCAAGAAAAATGCTCCCTGTATTGTATTTATCGATGAGATTGATGCTGTAGCCCGCCGCAGAGGAAGCGGAATGGGCGGCGGCCATGATGAGAGAGAGCAGACCTTAAACCAGCTTCTGGTAGAGATGGATGGTTTCGGGGTAAATGAAGGAATCATTGTTATGGCGGCTACCAACCGGGTGGATATTCTGGATCCGGCTATTCTCCGTCCGGGCCGTTTTGACCGGAAGGTAATGGTGGGACGTCCTGATGTGAAGGGACGCCAGGAGATTTTACAGGTTCACTCCAAGTCAAAGCCTTTAGGTGAGGATGTGGATCTTCATCGTGTGGCAAAGACCACCTCGGGCTTTACCGGCGCGGATCTGGAAAACCTGCTGAATGAGGCTGCGATTCTGGCAGCCAAGGAAAACAGAAGCTTTATCCGCCAGTCTGATATTGACCGTTCCTTTGTCAAGGTTGGAATCGGCGCGGAGAAGAAGAGCCGCGTGATTTCTGAGAAAGAAAAGAAAATTACGGCATATCATGAGTCCGGACACGCAATTTTGTTCCATGTTCTGCCGGATGTGGGACCTGTGCATACGGTTTCCGTTATTCCTACAGGAGTAGGCGCGGCCGGATATACCATGCCGCTTCCAGGGGAAGATGAGATGTTTAATACCAAGGGAAAAATGCTTCAGGATATTATGGTGTCTCTGGGCGGCCGGATTGCCGAGGAAATTATTTTTGATGATGTGACAACCGGCGCTTCTCAGGATATCAAGCAGGCAACCAAGATTGCCCGGGCGATGGTAACCCGGTATGGAATGTCTGAGCAGATGGGTATGATTGATTACGGCGATGATGATGAGGTATTTATCGGCCGTGACTTTGGACACACCAAGGGATACGGCGAAGAGGTGGCATCCATGATTGACCGCGAGGTGAAGCGGATTATTGATGAATGCTACAAAAAGGCCAGAGAAATCATTGAGCAGCACAGGGAAGTGCTGGATCGCTGCAGCAGCCTGCTGATGGAAAAAGAAAAAATCGGTCAGGATGAGTTTGAAAGCCTGTTTGCAGAAGCAGAAGGGGAAGCGAAGGAGTGCTGAGTTTATGTGGAGTGCAGGAAAATTTCACGGAAAATTTATATGTGAAATACTGTTTCGTCATTCTGCATAAAAAATAAAATGAAATTTATAGAAGTTTGTGCACACTTATTTTCATCTTTATGGTACTATAATTAGCGTAAACCCCCCAATACATTATATAGTTTTTGCTACACCCCATAAGAAACGAAATACCTTCTCCTGAAAGAGCCGACTGCCCCGTTGGCTCTTTCTCTTTGTGTGAACGCCTGTTTCGGCTGCGCGCCGGCGGGCGAGTCCTGAAGGTGAAAGCTCTGTGATATACAAATGCTGCGCGAAGAGGTGAACGGCGCTTTGATGTCTTCCCTTCGCGTGAAAAAACAGTTGTATCTTGTCGGGGAATGGGATAAAATAACAGTAACGACACGGAGGGAGTATAGATGATGCCAGAACAACAGATGGAAAGACTGAATAAGCGGGCGCTGTTCGCAGACGAGACTCTGGACTACCGGATACCGGAAGAGCCTGATGCAGGAGACAGTGTAGTCCTCCGGTTCCGCACAGGAAAAGATAATATTGATCATGTGTATTACATTACGGATGAGGGAAAAATAGAGATGAAAAAAACCTCATCCGATTCTTTGTTTGATTATTATGAAATTCGGATAACAGCAGGGGAAGAGCCCCTTTACTATTATTTCCAGGCAGAAAAGGGTGAGCAGGTCTGCTTCTATGACCGTCTGGGGGCTGATGCGGATTTTAAAGGAAGCCATGCCTTCTGTATTACTCCGGGCTTCCATACACCGGAGTGGGCCAAGGGAGCGGTTATGTATCAGATTTACATTGACCGTTTCTGCAATGGAGATCCGGACAATGATGTGACGGATGACGAATATATTTATATCGGCTGTCCGGTACAGCAGGTAAAGGACTGGAATGCAGAGCCTGAAACGATGGATGTGGGAAGATTTTACGGCGGAGATCTGCAGGGAGTCTGGGATAAGCTGGATTATCTGCAGTATCTGGGGGTTGAGGTGATTTATTTTAATCCTCTGTTTGTGTCTCCGTCGAATCACAAGTATGACAGCCAGGATTATGAGCATATTGATCCCCATTACGGCGTGATTGTCCGTGACGGCGGACAGGCCGTTCCGAAGGGGGCTGTATCCAATGAGGATGCGTCCCGCTACAGACTCCGCAGTGCAGCTCCGGAAAATCTGACGGCCAGCGATGCGTTTTTCGCAGAATTTGTGGAAGAGCTTCACCGGAGAGGAATGCGGGTGATTATTGACGGTGTGTTTAATCACTGCGGTTCTTTTAATAAATGGCTGGATCGGGAAAAGATTTATGAAAAAACGGGCGGCTATGAGGCCGGGGCATATGTCAGCAAGGACAGTCCCTACCGCAGCTTTTTCCGGTTTAATGATGAGACGGCATGGCCGGATAATGATTCCTATGACGGCTGGTGGGGCCACGATACCCTTCCCAAGCTGAATTACGAGGGTTCTGACCGGTTATATAACTATGTAATGTCTATTGCCCGCAAATGGGTGTCTCCGCCCTTTAACGTGGACGGATGGAGACTGGATGTGGCAGCAGATCTGGGCCACAGCAGCGAGTATAATCACAAATTCTGGAGGGATTTCCGGAAGAATGTAAAGGAGGCCAATCCAGAGGCAATCATTCTGGCAGAGCATTACGGGGATCCGGGAAGCTGGCTTGCCGGGGATCAGTGGGATACTGTGATGAATTATGATGCCTTCATGGAGCCTCTTACCTGGTTCCTTACGGGGATGGAAAAGCACAGCGATGAGTATAATGGAATTCTTTTGGGGGATGGAGTGAGCTTTTTCCGTTCTATGAATTACCATATGGCGAGAATGAAAACTCCCTCTCTTCTTACATCAATGAATCAGCTTTCCAACCACGATCACAGCCGGTTTCTGACCAGAACCAATCAGACTGTGGGACGTCTGGCTACAGCCGGGG
>ERZ791895.544-NODE-544-length-25129-cov-39.368868_pt1 | contig 25129 bp, 17 predicted proteins | sample MGYA00510153_ERZ791895 | MGnify/ENA primary metagenome ERZ791895 (study PRJEB30046, sample SAMN00792064) | human gut metagenome | study: EMG produced TPA metagenomics assembly of the A metagenome-wide association study of gut microbiota in type 2... | reverse complement strand
CAGTATCCCTGGCAGCCTGTACACCTACCACTGAAAAACAGAAAAAAGAAACCACTGCTGCGGCAGCAGCTAAATCCCAGGAGGATATGGTTCCCCCAAGCACAGGCGGGGCCAGCGATAAAGTTCCGGATCCCAACGTTATGCCGGTAGCTGTGATTTCCATATATCACGGAGGCGGCGGAAGCCTGGTGCAGGATATGGATTCCCTGGACACGGAAGGCCTGGACGCACAGCTGCTGGTGGACAAGCTGATTGAATATGGTGTGCTGACTGACGGCACAGAGGTCCTCAGCTTTGATATTGAGGGAAAAGATGAGAACGCGGTTGGAACCCTGGACTTAAGTCAGGCTGAGAGCGCAGAGGGCTGTTCCGACAAGATGTTCCTCACTGAGATTGGCAATACATTCACTGAAAACTTTGAGCTGTCCAAGCTTAAGCTTAAAGTGAACGGCGGTAATTATGAAGGCGACGACATTAAGCAGGGAGATAGCGACTATCTTACCTATAATGCGGACTATGAGTCTGTTGAATAAAGAAGTGAAAGAGGCGGCTGTCCTGTAAGTGGAAACTCCACTTAAGGGCAGCCGCCTCTGTTTTGCCACAGGTTAAAAAACCATGCCCCTTTCTTTGTCTGGAAGGAGGCATGGTTTTTATAGTATAAGATTTCCAATGATAAATTATCATTATTAAGTATGCAGGTGAAGCAGGCCTGATTTTATAATTTAGCCATGGCTGCTTCGTCTGCAACAACTATTACATCGTTATGCAGCTGAAGTACGGATGCGGGAACATGAGGAGTTACAGGGCCGCAGAGCACATCATGGAGAATCTGAGCCTTGTCAGAACCGCTGACAACCAGAAGGATTTTTTTAGCCTTCATAATGGTTCCGATACCCATGGTATAAGCCTGCTTCGGAACATCATCAATGGAAGCAAAGAAACGCTTATTGGCCTCGATGGTGCTCTGGGTCAGGTCCACACAGTGAGTGGTCTTGGCAAATTCTTCGTCCGGCTCATTAAAGCCGATATGGCCGTTATGCCCCAGGCCCAGAAGCTGCAGGTCAATGCCGCCCAGGCTCTTAATCACGTCCTCATAGCGTGAGCACTCCTTATCGCTGTCAGGCTGGGTGCCGTCGGGTACATTGGTGCAGTCCATGTTGATGTTAATATGCTTAAAGAGATTGTTATACATGAAGTAGTAGTAGCTCTGGTCATTATCCCTGGTAAGTCCTCTGTACTCATCCAGGTTCACGCTCTTTACACCGGAGAAATCCAAATCACCTTTGTTGTACCATTCGATCAGCTGCTTGTAAGTGCCGATTGGGGTGGATCCGGTTGCCAGGCCAAGGACACATTCAGGTTTCATCAGGACCTGGGAGGCGATGATGCTGGCTGCCTTGCGGCTTAATTCATCGTAATCTTTTGCTTTGTAGATTTTCATAATAATTGCCACCTTTCCATACATTATTAGTAGTTGCGGTGCCCCGGATTTCCAGAGGGTCACTGCTTTGGAAAAAATTTTTATTAATCTTTAAATACAGGATAACATTTTCCTAACATACTTTCAAGGGGTAAATGCATAAAATATTTATAAAAGCAGATAGGCCGTGTTCAGGGCAGCTGCAGATTATGGGTGCGAGGAGTGAAAGTATGACCAATTATCGGAGATTGATATCTTATATCTACGCCTATGAAGGTGAGGTAAAAGGAAAGAATATTGGGTTTGCCAAGCTGGAATCCCGGAATGGGCAATGCAAACTCAGCGTAAATGTAAAGAAGGTTTACGTTGGAAGCAGCGACCTGGGGGTTTATCTGCTGGCTTCGGGAAAGGAGATTTTCCTGGGCAGTATATTTATCCGCAGCGGATGCGGTGAGTTCCGCGCCGTGGTAAATGTGGAAAATGCCGCTGATTCCGGCTGCAGCATGGACCAGTGCTACGGTCTGACCATACACGAACAGGGGGATACATGGCGGGCATATACAACCATCTGGGAGGATGCGGTGGCCCATGCAGCGGAAGTGGAGCTGGCGGATGTGACCTCCAGTAAAGTAGGAGATGCAGAAGCGCAGATACATAGAAAAGTGGAAGAACTGAATCAGGAGCTGCGGTCCGGTGAAAAGGCAGCAGAAGGCGGAGACGGCCCTGTGCTCAGCAGTTCTCCGGCAGAGGCGCGTCAGATGAGTGCTGGTCGTGGGGCTATGAAGAACGCGGAGACACCGGAGGGTGCGGAGGTTGTGCAGGAGACAGAGGTATTGGCCCAAACGTCAGAAGAAGTATATCAGACGGAGAATGAGGCCAATCAGATGACAGAGGCATTGGATCAGGCTGCGGAAAAAGTAGTCGGAGCGGAAGAGATTTTACCGGAGTCAATAGAGGCAGATACGGTCGAAATGTCCCAAAAGCAGGAGAATCAGGATGACAGGGACGATTTGGCGCTGGAACCAGAGCTGTTGCCGGATGATAAAGACAGTATGGAGTTGGAGCCGGAATCCCTGACAGATGGGATGCCGGATGAAATGTCAAATGAAATAGAGGAAGCGCAGGAATCAGGAGGTATCCCGGATTCCCAATTAGAGAGCCAGTCAGAGAATACGGCAGAGTCAGAGATAACGGCAGAATTGGGAAAAGCGGCTGAAGAACATAAGGCAGGTTTTCAAAATAGCGGCCTGGCAGGAATCACACCAAAAAGAGATATGGAACAGATGGATGGTATGATTACGCCAAACATGGGCAGAGAGCAGGAAACAGACCATAGAGCCTGGAGCGGCAATGGGGATTTTGGTGAACAGCCGAATTCTAAGCACGGCTGGGATGAAAAGAATGTTACATCTATCAGAAAACAGCTTTATGAGGAAAATGAAAGCGTGCCCCGTGAGCTTCAAACCGCTCATGATCCGTTGAACATGGGACTTCCCAGACAGGAAGGTATGGTTCCTGATACCCGTATTCCCCTGCAGCCAGATAATATGCCGGAAAACAGGACGGTTCCCAGACCAAACATTATGACCAGGCCTGGAATGCCCCGCAGGCATATGCCTGCAGGGACAGTGCGTACGGGTTCTTCCGGGGGTCAATCGGACCAGGAACAGATGATGGACCAGTGTCCGTTGAATCAGCAGCCAATGCCAGGACAGCAGCCAATGCCAGGACAGCAGCCAATTCCAGGTCAGCAGCAAGTACCGTGTCAGCAGCCAATGTCGAATCAACAGTCAAGGATGCTCCGCCAGCTGATGCCAAGCAACCAGACTATGCCGTCACGTCAACAAACGCCGGGGCAGAGTTCGCTGGGCCAACATCCAGTTACAAATCGGCAGCCAGTGCCGGGTCAGCAGGCGATACAAAACCAGCAGCCGATATCAAACCAACAGCCAATGCCAAATCAGCAGCCGATATCAAACCAGCGGCCGATGCCAAACCAGCAGCCGATGCCGGGTCAGCGGCCGACATCAAACCAGCAGCCAATGCCAAACCAGCAGCCAATGCCAAACCAGCAGCCAATGCCAAACCATCGGCCGACATCAAACCAGCAGCCAATGCCAAACCAGCAGCCAATGCCAAACCATCGGCCAATGCCAAACCAGCGGCCAATGCCAAACCAGCAGCCGATGCCAAACCAGCAGCCGATGCCAAACCAGCAGCCGATGTCAAACCAGCAGCCGTTACCCAACCAGCGTCCCGGAAGCCAGATACAAAACCAGGGCAGACAGATGCGGCCGGCCGGACCTGAGGCAGGTGATAACAGCGAAGCAGCTGGGCAGGCGGAGGAAAGAGTGCCTGTGGTTGATGCAGGCGAAGAAACTCTGATACTGGGAAATCCTCAGGATTTAGAACGGCTGGAGCAGGAAGAACAGCAATCTGACTTCCCGGGCAGGCTGTGGGAGGGCTTCCGTAAGCGGTATCCCAAGATACAGGCCTTTGACAGTGCAAATGGGTGTGAGATTCTGACAATTAAACCCCAGGATATCGGACTGCTTCCAAGGGAGAACTGGAATTATGGCAATAACAGCTTTCTGCTGCACGGATACTACAATTACCGTTATCTGATATTAGCCCGCATCGGCGATGAAACAAAGGGACGCACCCGGTACATACTTGGGGTTCCCGGCAATTATTACAGCAATGAAAAATACATGGCATCCATGTTCGGCTTCCCGCATTTCGTGCTGGCAAGAAAACAGCCGTCACAGGACGGCCGCTTTGGATATTGGTATACAGATGTGCGGCTGGAAAACCAGGATTAAAAAAGTCACCCCTACCGGTGCAGTCAGACCGCGCCGGAAGGGGTGAAAATCAAGGATACATTAGATTTAACACTGTACTAAACTTTGCGGGAATCCGTTAATTTGCTTAGGACGCGTTTGAAAATTCATTCCAGCTGTCTGCCATAAGGAATCCGCCGGAGGTATGACCCTCCCTGCATCCTCAGGACAAAGCACGCTCTAGTAATCAATTCCCCTCAGGGAAACCTGCCCCACATAGGGGCGCACCAAATCAGCGAATGCCATCATTTCATCTTTTGAAAAGTCTGAATAGAGTCCGGGAACAAGTACTTCCCCGGACTCCGTGAAGCACTGCAGGTAGTAATCCGGACACCCCTTAATCCACGGTCCAATCTGTCTGAAATCATCAGAGGTGTGAATACCGCGGACAACGGTTGTCCGGAATTCATAGGGGATGCTGCCTGACAGAAGAAATTCGATGCTCTCATCTATCCGTTCCATGGAAAGGCCGGAAACTCCGGCTGCTTCTTCATAGTGATTGCGCCCGGCTTTAATATCCATTGCCACACAATCCAAAAGCCCTTTGGCGCACAAATCTTTTAATATTCCAGGCATGTAACCATTGGTATCCAGCTTCACTGCCAGTCCCAGGCTCCGCACCTTCCGTATGAACTCCTCCAGGTCCGGCTGCAGGGTGGGCTCGCCTCCGGTGATACAAACACCTTCCAGTACCCGTTTGCGTTTTTCCAGGAATGCCAGAATATCCTCCTGGCATTCATATTCTTCTGCGTCTGAACCCAGAAGCCCGCTGTTATGGCAGAATGGACACCGGAAATTACATCCTCCTGTAAATATAGTTGCGGCCACTCTGCCCGGAAAGTCCAGCAGCGTAGTCTTTTGCAGTCCGCATATTTTCATGGCCTCTTAACCTGTCCCTTTTCAAATTTTGGTTTATTCTATATAATAAAAAAGTATAACATACATAAAGCTTTAAAAAAAGAGGAATCAATTCATGGCAAAAGGGCCATCTGATATAGGAGAGAAAAATATGGCATTAAAACAGGAAAATATGGCGTCAAATCAGAAAAGAATAGAATTAAATCAGAAAACCGTAGAAACAAGCCAGGAACCCCTAATGCCAAACCGGGAAAACCGCAACAGAGAAGCAGCAGAAATAGAAGCAGCCCGTTTAAAGGGGCAGGAAACACGGCGCAGAAATTATGAAAAGAGAATGGAGAAGCAGCGACTTGCAGCTCTTGCGGCAGAAGAGCAGCGATTGAGGCAGAGACAGAAGGATGAGGGATTTATGAGGGAGGCGCTTCGACAGGCCCAAAAGGCGGCCGCCATCGGAGACGTGCCCATCGGATGCGTGATTGTCCGCGGGGATAAGATTATTGCCAGGGGATATAACCGGCGTAATGCGGATAAAAGTGTGCTGTCCCATGCCGAAATTATTTCCATTAAAAAGGCATGCAAAAAAATAGGAGACTGGCGTTTGGAGGACTGCACCATGTATGTAACGCTGGAGCCATGCCCCATGTGCGCAGGGGCGATTGTGCAGGCGCGCATACCCCGGATTGCAGTGGGCTGCATGAACCCCAAGGCCGGCTGTGCGGGGTCTGTGCTGGACATGCTCCATGTGCCGGGCTTTAATCATCAGGCGGAGGTGACCGAGGGGGTGCTTGAGCAGGAGTGTTCCAAGCTGATGTCGGACTTCTTCCAGAGCCTGCGTGAACGCAAAAAATAATTTTCTTATTATAACCGTGCAGGACGGCATATCTCCCTGAACCAAAAAACCGGATAAGGAGTGCCGTCCTGAACCATTACTATTTATTCTGTGATTTTTTTCATTGCCTGGTTTGCTGCGATGAGGATGGGATCATAAACAGGGGCTGCAGGAGGAGCGTAAACCAAGTCTAACTCATTTATCTCTTCCACTGTCATACCGCAAGTAATTGCAGTTGCCAACACATTAATTCTTCCGGCGATACTTTCGCTTCCGATGCCCTGGGCGCCCAGAAGGCGGCCTGTTTTTTTATCAACGATCAGGCAGATGTGATTATCGCGGCCCCCAGGATAGTAGGAAGCGCGGTCTGCCTTCGTAATGCTGACCGATATGGCATCATAGCCCTCTCCGGCTGCCTGCTCCTTAGACAGGCCGGTCGCGGCGATAAAGAGCTCAAACACTTTTGTGACCATGGAACCCAATATTCCCTTAAATGTATCATGTCCGCCTGCCACGTTACCGCCTGCAATGCGCCCCTGCTTGTTGGCGGTTGTGCCCAGGGGGACGTAAGCTGGTTTTCCTGTAATCCTGTTCTTCATCTGCACGCAGTCTCCGCAGGCCCAGATATCCTTGTGACTTGTACGCATCTCGTCATCTACGATAATTCCGCCCTTTAGCCCCAGCGCAAGTCCGGCTTGCTCTGCCAGTGCACCGGCCGGTTTTACCCCAGCTGATACAAGGATTATATCGGATGGTTCGATCTCTCCAAAAGCGGTTCGGATTCCGCTGGCTTTTCCGTCTTCAGAAAGGATTTCGGCTATCTGTGTGCCTGTGTGTACGTTTATGCCGTGCTTTATAAGCGTATCCTCCAGGGCCTGGGAAAAGGCGTTGTCTAAAAATGGAAGGAGCCTTGGAAACTGCTCATAAACGGATACTGAAAGCCCGGCGTTTCTTAGCTCCTCGGCGGCCTCAAGTCCGATAGCTCCGCCGCCGATGATGCAGACCCGCCCATGTTCTCTTGCGGCAGCTTTCAGGCGGATGCCATCTTCCATGTTCCTCAGATAATATACCCCATCCGAGTGAATTCCGGGAATAGGAGGCACCACTGGTACTGCGCCTGTGGCAATCACCAGTTTATCATAAGAATGTATGCTGACCTGGTCTGTATCCAGATTTTTTACAGAGACCTCCTTTTTTTCCGGGTCAATGAGAAGCACCTCATGGTGTATCCAGGCGGATATATTCCGCATGTTTTTTAACGATTCCGCATTGATTGCCACCAAGTCATTGATATCATGAATTAGTCCTCCTACAAAATAGGGAAGACCGCAGGCTCCATAGCTGACAAATCCGGATTTTTCAAAGACTTGAATCTCCATGTCAGGTTTTTCTTTGCGGGCTCTGGATGCCGCGCTCAGGCCGGCAGCGGTCCCTCCTATAACAATTAGTTTCTCTGCCATGTTGAACCTCCGGTTTTTAATTCTTTACTCCATATTTGTCAATGACACCCATTTCACCCATCAAATTTTCAAGATCCTTTAATTTGGTTCCGGCATAATCCTGGTAAGGTTTTCTCAGATGTCCTCCCGGAAGGCCGAGAATATTTAAAGCCGCTTTAATCACAACCGGATTAGAGAACGTATACAGCGCCTGAAGAAGAGGAAACCATTTAAAATAATTCTCTCTGCATTCCTCAATGATGTTCATATCCGTCCAGGGGCGGGAATACAATGCCGCTTCCTCCGGAATAATGTTACCGCCGATATTGGCTGTTCCGGTTCCGCCTACAGCCAGGGTTGGAAGTACAATCGAATATTTCGGGAAATCGCAGCACATAATCTTAACTTTGCCCTGGCAGAGGCGCTGTACCTGAACCAGCTGCTCCACATTTGGAAGGGCTTCCTTATCCACTACAAAATTCGGATGTGCGTCGGACAGCTTTTTAATTGTTTCCGGCATAATCTGAACGCCGAGTCTGGAAGGATTGTTATAGATACCGCAGGGTATGCTTACGGAGCTCATGCAGGTATCCATATGAATAAAAGCGGCTGTCTGGTTAATCAAAACATAGGGCGGAACCGTAAAGATGACCCCGTCAGCCCCCTCCTGTTCACAATACCTGGCAAAATCTACGCTTGCCTGCGTGGTCATGGACGCTGCGCTGAAAAATACAGGAATTCTTCCGTTTACAATCTTAATCACTTCATGTACAATGGCTTTTTTCTCTTCCAATGTAAGCAGGGTTACCTCTCCTGCTGAACCAAGAATAAAAATTTGTGAAGTTCCATACTTTATTTGACGGTCAATCAGGGTTTCAAAGCCCTTAAAATCAATTCTGTCATCCTCTGTAAATGGGGTAGGCATTGCTACCCATGAGCCGTGTAATTGGACCATTGCTTATCTCCTTTTTTATTATTCAAAATCCACATCAAAGAAATCCAAAGCAATACCAGCAAGTGTCAGGATACCTGTGGTGAGAGCTTTCCGGTCACAGTAAAAGTGGGGGCTGTGGAGCCCGCCATAAGGACCGCCTTCGCTTCGCGAACCAAACCTAACGAAAACCCCAGGTGCCTTCTCCATTACAAATGCAAAATCCTCGGCGCCCATACTTGGATGAGCCAGTTCGATTACATTCTCATGACCTAGAAGTTTGCTGCCGCAGCGTTTTACCCGATCGACCCATTGGCTGTCGCTGACCAGCGGAGGAGGCCCCAGTTTGATGTTCACCTCTGCATCACCGCGTCCGGCAGCGGCTATACCCTTGCATATTTCCGGGATTCTTTTTAGTATATGCTCCCGGACTTTTGGGTCCAGGGCACGGATGGTACCCTTTAATACAACGGAATCAGGTATGATGTTAAATGCATTTCCGCCCTGGATGGAGCAGAGGGAGACAACACCGGATTCGTCTGCCGCAAGTTCACGGGAAACCAGCATCTGCAGTGCCTGTACGATCTGGGCAGCTAACAGGATGGGGTCGATAACTGTGTCAGGATGGGCCCCATGACCGCCCTTTCCTTTTACGGTAATGGTGAGTTCGTCTGAACTTCCAAGAATTGCGCCATAGCGTACCCCGATTTTTCCGGCACATAAGTCAGGTGTTACATGCAGGGCAGCCACACCGTCAATGGTATGGAAGTCGATTTTGGGGCTTTCAGCAAACAGTTTTCCGCCTTGCAGCGTTTCCTCTGACGGCTGAAAAAAGAACAGAATGGATCCGGCAATCTGATTTCTGTAATGCTCCAGAACTCTCACTGCTCCCAACAGGATGGATGTGTGTACATCATGTCCGCATGCATGCATTATGCCGTCTGTCCTGCTCCGCAGTTCGTGGCTCTCGTCTTCTTTTATGGGGAGGGCGTCCATGTCTCCGCGAAGTGCGATGCAGTGGGCGGTGCCCGGTTTCGTTCCCTTTATTTCCACCAGAAGTCCGGTTTCACCGATGTGCTCTATTCTGTCAACATGAGTTTTTTCACGCAGTTCTTTTTCTATGAGAGCGCTTGTATTATATTCTTTAAGGCCCAGCTCGGGATTTTCGTGGATTTGCTGGCGGACTGCATTAATTTCAGGTTCTAGTGAAGCTACTAATTCATGTATTGTCATGTGATTCTCCTTCTTGCTGCCTTTGTATCTTCAATACTTAAAGTCCGGTCCAGCCTATGCTCTGTAAAAACATGAGTGTAAAGAACGCCAGCGTAATCTGAACAAGAATAAGAGGCATTGCCTTCTTTAAGTATTTTCCATAAGAAATACCTGCAAAACCAAGACCTCCCATCAAGGTACCGATGGTAGGAATGACACAGTTTGTAAATCCGTCTCCGAACTGGAAGGCCTGTACAGCAACCTGTCTTGTAATACCCGTTAAATCTGCGATTGGAACCATAATTGGCATAACAGCTGCAGCCTGGCCGGAACCAGAAGAAATGAAAAAGTTAATAAGAGCATTGGCAAGGAACATGAAGCCGGCGCCTAAGACAGCACCCATGTGGCTGATTGGCTTTGCCAGCCAATATACGATTGTATCCAGAATCATGCCGTTGCTCATGAGGACAGTCAGGCAATTTGCAAAGCCTACGATGAAAGCAGCGCCTACCGTACTTGCGCAGCCTTTAATGAAACGGTTGAAACCCACGTTTATATCCTTACAGCTTACACATCCGATCAGGAGGCAAACCACCAGAAATGTTGCAGAAATTTTGTCCGCGCCCCATTTAAACTTCAATGCGCCGATTACAACCGCAGCCAGACCTGCCACCATACACAGCATAGACAGCACCTGAACCTTTGTTACAGGGGCATCGCCTAACTCGCCGTCCTGATAGCCCATGATATCATTTGTTTTCAGGCCCTGCTCATAATTCAGGCTTTTGCAGGGGTCTTTTTTGATCTGGTGAAGATAGAAGATAACAAACGCATAACTCAATGTAAAGTTTACGATATGGAAAATTACCCTGGCACTAAAACCGGAAAACAGCGGTACCTCTGCGATTGCCTGCGCCACGCCCAATACGCCCGCATTTGCCCAGCCCACATTGAAACCAGCGAACTGTCCGAAGAAAATCATGAAAAATCCCAGGGTCTTATCAAATCCCATGGCCTGTGACAGGAAAATTCCAATGGGAATCAAAACAAGGGTTGCGTTTCCGAACACACCTGTGGCACCGCCCATGGACATGAAAAACATAACACAGAAAATAGCTATTTCTTCTCTGCCCTTTACGGCCTTTGCCAGTTTCATAAAAATTGTGTCAATTGCTTTTGTTTCTGTAATCATGTAAACAGCTGCGCCTACAAACAAAATCATATAAATAAGGCTGGACTGATTTTTAAAACCTGTTACCAGGGCCTGAAAGATTTCCCATGGCCCCTGAGGATTCTGACCAATCACATGATAAGTGCCGGCTACAACCTTTGTTACATTTTCTTCTGTCACACGCTCGTAGCTTCCCGCGGGGACAATCCATGTTAAAATGGCCGATACAATTGCTAACAAAAACAAGATTGTATATACGTTCGGGAACCATGATCTTTTATTGCCTTCTTTCATACCATTTCCTCCTATTGTCAACTGATTTTTGAAATTATTAATTCTACCCACCTTTCTGTCAAATAATTATGGAAATAATTCTAGCATACATTTAGTAATGTTACTGCTTCCTAAGTTACAATGAAAAAACATATAAAATGCATCTTTTTGTACATTGATTTAAAAACAGTTCACACAAAAAAGACTCATGAAAAAGTACATGAGTCTTTTGATGTATAATTTGATATATTTTTACATTTACTATACAAAATATTTATAAAAGTTCGACAGATTTACTACTGCATCACCTTATTATATGCAGCAGCATTAATCTGTGTATTCCGGTTCAAAATACGAATAAAATCCTCGTTGCATAATTCCTTTATGGTTTTGCTGATTGTGATTCTGGAGCTGCCGATAATTGCGCTCAACTCCTGCTGTGTGTAATGTACCTTCAGATTATACCACTTGTTTTCTAACAGACAGGACGTATCAGCTGTGGAACAGAATAAGCGTTTTAAGCGATCTTTACAGGAATTAAAAGCCAGGCTCTCAATTTCATGGCGCATAATTAACATTTTTTTTGAATAACTCTCAAGAATGGCTTCACGGAAAACCTTATTAGTATCAAGCAGTATCTCATAATCCTGATAGGGAATAATACGGACACGGGTTTCCACTTCTGCCTGAGAAAATAATCCGGTTGACTCCCGAAGCGACAGCGGTGTTTCGCCGTAAAACCACCCGTCAGAAAGCGTATACAGTATCTTCTCGGTTCCGTCTGTTCCAATCATGTAATGGCGTGTTCTGCCTGTGATGATATAATATACCCCTTGAAGTGTTTGGCCTGGTGTCAGAAATATCTTTCTTGCAGGATATACACATGTTTCTCCATGACATTCAATGAGTCGTTCTAATACCGCGTTTCTTTTATTTGGCAGAGTAAAACTAGAATTATCCAACTGCATCTCCATTCACTCCAAGTATAATAATGGCATATCCCTATAGAAGCTGCGATTCGTGAGTTTATAAAAGAACTAATTGCTGTAAATTATAGCACAAGCACTGTTCACCTGTAAAGGGGGTTCTTTTTGGGCCGGCTCATCACGGGCCGCCGGCCCATCATGCAAAATTCTGACAGTGTTTTAAAACGGACAGGAAAATGGAGTTGTATAATATGCATATATAATTAGGAAACAACACGAAGATATAATTCATTATTGACAATACATGCCATAGGTGGTAAGGTTAATATTATAAACTTGAACAAAAAACATCATGAGAGTGAGCAGAATGAACAGTAAAATACAGCGTACATCTCTTCAATCAGAGATAATCCGATATATACAGAATTATATCCAGGAAAATGGTTTAAAACCAGGTGACCGCCTCCCCTCACAGGAAAAACTGATAGAGATGATGGGGGTCAGCAGGACGTCCCTCAGGGAAGCCATGAAGACGCTGGAAGCCAGGAATGTGCTGGAAGCTAAGAACGGAAAGGGTATCTATGTGGGAAGCCAGGAGGTCAATGACCTTTTGAGACTGATTGATTTTGCCAAGGAGAAGGAGCTTCTCCTGGACACCCTGGAGGTACGCAAGATATTAGAGCGGGAGATACTGCGCATGGTGATCCATTCCGCAACCCGGGAGGAGTTAGAAGAACTGGGAGCCATAACAAGGGTGCTGATGGCAAAATTCCGCCGGGGAGAGCAGCAGACAGCAGAGGATAAGAAGTTTCACTATACCATCTACCGTTTGTCCCATAACCAGGTTATGTATCAGCTGATTCTGTCCATCAGCGGTGTCATGGATAAGTTCTGGGAATTTCCTTTGAACATGGAGGACCCGTTTTTAGAAAGCCTTCCTCTTCATGAGGAGCTTTATAATGCAATCTGCGAAAAGAATGTCAAAAAGGCACAGGCGATCAATGAAAAACTTTTGGATGCTGTGTACAGAGATATTCGGAATCAACGCTGATACTTTATAAGTATATCCCAACCTATATTATAGCATATAGCATATAGGATTGTATATTTTTTACAAATAGCCAGGGAGGAGAGAGGTAACAATATGACAAATCAGAATGAGTACCTAAAAAGTACAAAGCTAATCACGGCCCATTATGGAGAAGAGTACGAGCATTATTACAATGCTATCGTTCCCCCGGTATTCATGAATTCCCTCAATGTATTTGAGACGCTTGAGGATTATTACGACTTTGACCGGACAGACAAGCACAAATATTGCTATGGGAGGGTGCAGAATCCTACGGTGCGCATACTGGAGGACAAGATAGCGGCTCTGGAGCACGGCGTGGGAGCCCTGGCTTTTGCGTCCGGTATGGCGGCTGCCACCACGGCAGTCCTTACAGCCTGCAAGGCAGGCAGCCATGTGGTATGCCTTCACAATGCATACGGGCCTTTAAAGGATTTCCTCAGCAAATACTGTACGGAGCACTTGGACATTACCCTTACGTATGTGACCGGTGACAGGGTGGAGGAATTTGAGGAGGCTGTGACAGATGCCACGGACCTGATTGTGTTGGAGAGCCCGTCCTCTGTGCTGTTTTCCCTTCAGGACATACGGGCCGTGTCCCGCATTGCCAGGAAACACCAGGCGCTGGTATACATAGACAATACGTTCTGTACCCCGATCTACCAGCAGCCCCTGGATATGGGGGCGGATATCGTGATGCACACCACATCCAAGTACATTGGCGGACACAGCGATATCATCGGAGGTATGCTGGCGGTAAAGGACCAGGAGCTCATGAAGAAGCTGACGGCCAACAGGGAACTTTTGGGCGGAATCGTGGGCCCTATGGAGGCATGGCTCATGATAAGGGGCCTGCGGACCATGGAGGTCAGGCTGGCGGCGCACCAGGCCGCAGCCATGGAGGTGGCAAAATTCCTGGAGGCCCATCCAAAGGTACAAAGGGTGAATTACCCCGGACTCCCCTCTCATCCCCAGTATGATCTGATGAAGCAGCAGCAGACTGGCAACACCGGGCTTATGAGCTTTGAGATTCACGGAACCACAGAGGATGCAATCAAGGTGGCAGAGAGCCTTAAGATATTTAAGATAGGCGTATCATGGGGCGGGTTTGAGAGCCTTGTGTTCCTGCCTCACGCCAGACTGGATGAGGAGACATGCCGGGTACTGGGGGCAGCACAGAATGTTATCCGCATCCACTGCGGACTGGAAGGTACAGAGGCCTTGATTTCAGATTTGGAATCAGCTCTTGCTAAGATATAGAAGCATAGAGGAACAGCAACAAGAAGCAGTGAAAATCAAGCAGTAAAAAGGAGGAGAACAGATGAAGAAGAAACAATTAGCAGCAATGGCATTGGCGGCAGTGATGCTGACAGGATGCGGAGGCGGCAGTGCTGCTCCGGATGCCACAAAAGCAGCAGACAGCGGGGCGTCCACGGCGGCAGACGCAGGCAAAAAAGAGGCGGACAGCCAGAAGGCAGAATCCGGTGAAGCCGTCACCATCACCCTGGTGGAGTCCCTTACCAGCCCTGAGAGGACAGCTGTTCTGAGGGAGATTGCGGACAAGTATCAGGCTGAGCACTCAAATATTACCATTGACATTATTTCCCCGCCGCTGGAGAATGCAGATGCCAAGATTACCCAGATGCTTATGAACGGCAGCGGCGCAGACATCGTGGAGGTGCGTGATTCCACTGTGACCCAGTATGCCACCAATGAATGGATTGCCGATCTTCAGAAGTACATTGACGCGTGGGATGAGAAGGACACCCTGACAGAGTCGGCCGACGAGGTAATTCATTATCTCAAGGGAGGCGCTTATCTGATTCCTTACGGATTCTATCAGAGAGGACTGTTCTACCGCGCGGACTGGTTTGAGGAGAAAGGGCTTGATCAGCCGGAAACATGGCAGGATATCTACGATGCAGGCCTGGCCATTACAGACCCCGCTAACAGCAGGTTTGGCTACTCCTTCCGCGGCGGCCCCAGCGGCTATCAGTATGCGGATACCATTTACTGGAGCTGGATTGGTACGGATAAGGTGGCGGATCCCAACGCGGCTTATTTCTTAAAGGATGGGGACGGCGCCACGATCTTTACCCTGCCAGAGGTAAAGGAGGCACTGCATTTCTACAAAGACCTGTTTAAAAACACCTGCCCAACTGACTCCATTGCGTGGGGATTCTCAGAGATGGTCCAGGGCTTTGTGGGCGGCACCACAGCCATGCTGATTCAGGATCCGGAAGTAATCGCCACCTGTTCCGCCGACATGCAGGATGACCAGTGGGCACTGGTTCCGTTCCCCAAGGGACCGTCCGGCCAGGCGGTATTCCCCAACGGATTTGCGGGCTGGGGCATGACATCCTTTACAGAGCATCCGGATGAGACCGCGGATTTCCTGCTGTACTTATCTAATTCCGAGAATAATACCTACTTTGCAAAGAACTACTCCACAATCCCGATTCACAACAACGCTGCCGAGAAGGATACATATTTCTCCGAGGGACGTTTCGCGATGTATATGGATATGGCAAAGGAACCGGATGTATACCGCCATGCGGCATACCCGCAGATGTACGAGGCATTTGCAACCTACAAGACAGAGGTTGATACCATGTATCAGAAATACCTGACCGATGAAATTACGGATGATGAGCTGTTACAGTGGTTAGATGAGTTCTGGACCCAGGCTTACAAGGATGAGGGCCAGAAGTGGTAAGGACGGATTGACCGAAGAACGTATGAAACACAATCAGTAAGGACCGGAGGGCGCCGGGAGCGGGGGACCTGCTCCCGGCACTTCCGGATATAGAGCTGTGCGCGCCGTGCCGGGGAAGCCGGCACACGCAGCCGGCAAGGAGGTGATGGCATGAAACAAACGTCGAAATTAAAAATGAGGAGAGCCCGGTTCATCTTTATCATGGTTCTTCCTGCCATACTGTTTCCCATGATATTTACCTACTATCCGATGATAAAGGGGTCCCTGATGGCATTTCAGAGCTACAACCTGATGAATGTCAAGAATATCAAGTGGGTGGGTCTGGATAATTTCAGCAAGCTGTTTGCCCACAACACCAGCAATACCTTCTATTCCACCATGCTCAACACGGTTAAATGGGTGGGAATCTCCCTGTTTGTCCAGTTTACGGTGGGATTTGCCATGGCATTGCTTCTGAAGAAGAAATTTAAGGGTTCCAGCCTTTATCAGGGGCTGATTTTCTTTCCATGGGCTGTTTCGGGATTTATTATCGGCATCATGTGGCGCTGGATGTTCAACGGAACCTCAGGGGTTATCAATGACCTGCTCATGAGGATACATTTAATCAGCCAGCCGGTGGGATGGCTGGCCAGCAAGAACACGGCCCTTTACTCCTGTATCATAGCCAATATATGGTACGGAATTCCATTTTTTACTATTATGATTACGGCAGCCTTAAGAGGCGTGTCGGAAGACCTGTATGAAGCAGCGGATGTGGACGGCGCCAGCCCGTACCAGAAGTTTACCAACATCACGGTGCCCTGTATTCGTTCCGTGCTGCTTTTGACGGTTCTGCTGCGGGTTATCTGGATATTCAATTTCCCGGATTTAATTTACTCCATGACCCAGGGCGGGCCTGCGGGGTCCTCCAACATCATTACGTCCTACATGATGCAGCTGGTCCAGAGTCTGGATTACGGTCTGGCGTCAGCGGTGGGCGTGCTGTGTATCCTGTTCCTCATTGTATTTGCAGCCATTTATCTGGTTGCCGCCAAGTATACGGACGAAGAGGCATGATATCATGACAATGAAAAATAAGAGAAGGCTTAAAAGCCTGTTAAAATATTTTGTACTGGCATGTTTCCTTGTACTGACCATGTTTCCCTTTGTGTGGATGCTTCTCACATCCTTAAAGGGGTCCCAGGGGGAAATCTATGCGTTTCCGGTCCGGTATCTGCCCAATCCGGCATCCGCTGTCAACTATGTGGCCATGCTGTGGAAGGGCAATTTCGGCCGGTATATGCTGAATTCCTTTTTCTCCTCAGCGGTGGCAGCCACCTGTGCGGTGTTTATTGCCATACTGGCCAGCTATGTCATAAGCAGGTTCCACTTCCGGTTTAAGAACGTACTTCTGCTGTTTTTCCTGGTAACGCAGATGATTCCCATGTTCATCATGCTGGCGCCGTTATACCAGCTCCTGGCAAAGGCGAAGATGCTAAACGACCTGCGCAGCCTGGCCATGCTCTACACAAATATGATGATTCCCTTCTCCGTGGTGACATTGTGCGGCTTTTTTGACAGCGTGCCAAAATCCCTGGAGGAGGCTGCCTGGATAGACGGATGCGGCTATTTCAAGGCATTGTTTAAGGTGGTGGTGCCGGTCATCATGCCCGGCATAGCGGCTACATTTATATTTGCATTTATCAACTCATGGAATGAACTTTTCATGGCAGTCATGTTTATAGATGTGGATAAGTTCAAGACCATACCAGTGGGACTTAACGGCCTGATTCTTAAATATGATATTAAATGGGGCGAGATGGCGGCAGGAACCGTCATGTCACTGGTACCTACCATGTGTCTATTTGCCTTTGCCCAGAAATATATGATAGAAGGGCTTACGGCAGGTTCGGTTAAAGGTTAAGCGTGCTGTCCCGCACAGGAAGCGGCCGGGGCCGGCGGACAGATATTTAATTTGTCCGCCGGCCTTAGTGGTAAAATAAGGACATAGATGATTTGGGCCGGGATAAGGAGGAAGAGGATGAGCATATTATTTGAACTGGAACGGATGGAGCGTCTGACGGTTGATCTGGACCAGCTTCGCAGGCCGGTGAGGATTCCGGTCAGCTGTTATAAGCGGATGGAAGGAAAGGAAAAAGGCAGTCCCTGGTGCAGCACCCTGGATTGGGAGGACTGTTCCATAGAAGAACCATGGGCGTGTCTGGACAGCCACAGGTGGTACAGGACAACGGTTGAGATACCGCCACATCTGGACGGGGCCCATGTGGAATTCCTGATCACCACGGGAAGGGAAGGACAGTGGGATGCCACCAATCCCCAGATGCTGTTTTATCTGAACGGAAATATTGTCCAGGGAGTAGATGTAAACCACAGGGAAATTTTAATAAGTTCCGGGGCCAAAGCAGGAGAGCGGTATGATATTGCCATTCTGGCCTACAGCGGCAGCGTGCCGGGAGACCTGATAATCCGCACGGAGCTGGTCCGGGTGGATGACGCGGTGGAAAAAGCTTACTATGATTTTCTGGTGCCGGTACAGGCAGCCAGGCTTCTTAAAAAACCGGATGAGGAAAATTACAGGCGGATTCTGGTAAAGCTGGGGCCGGCTGCTGATGCCCTGGATTTAAGGGAGCCGTATTCATCCCGGTTCTACCAATCCATAGAGGAGATGGAGAGAATCGTGGAAAAGGAATTTTACCAGAAGGTGAATGCAGCCTCGCCTGTGGTAAGCGCAATCGGCCATACCCACATTGACATTGCGTGGCTGTGGACCGTGGAACAGACCAGGGAGAAGGCTGTGCGGAGCTTTTCCACGGTACTGGAGCTGATGGACCGGTATCCGGATTACAAATTCATGTCCAGCCAGCCCATTCTGTACCAGTTTGTAAAGGAACAGGAACCAGAACTTTATGAGTGCATCCGGGAGCGGGTCAGGGAAGGGCGATGGGAGACAGACGGCGCCATGTGGCTGGAGTCGGACTGCAACCTGCCCGCAGGGGAATCACTGGTGCGTCAAATCATAAAGGGAGAGCAGTTTTTCCAGGAGGAATTCGGCATTTCCAGCAGGTGTCTGTGGCTGCCGGATGTATTTGGCTATTCCGCCGCCATACCGCAGATACTGAAAAAGTGCGGAATTCCCTATTTCCTGACAACTAAGATTGCCTGGAACCAGTTTAACCAGCTGCCCAACGATACCTTCATGTGGAAGGGAATCGACGGCAGCAGGGTGTTTGTATTCATGCCTACTGCCTGCGACTTTGATAAGACTCTGGGATTAAATGTGTCATTTACCGACACCAGGAACACCACCACATACACGGGCATTGTCAATCCCAATATGACGCTGGGAACCTTCAAGCGGTTCCAGAACAGGGACCTGACAGAGGACACGTTAATGCTCTTTGGATTTGGCGACGGGGGAGGCGGACCCACAAAGGAAATGTTAGAGGAGGCAAAGCGTCTGCAGTACGGGCTTCCGGGCATTCCCAGACTGGTCCAGGAAAATGAACGGACCTTTTTTGACCGGATTCATCACGACATTGGGTCCAGACCGGACATGCCGGTATGGGATGGGGAGCTTTACTTTGAGTACCACAGGGGTACGCTGACCTCTATGGGAAAAAACAAACGCTATAACCGGAAAAGCGAGCAGATGTACGAACAGCTGGAGACTCTGGGAGTCATGGCGGAGCTTAAGGGTTTGGAATATCCTGCCGGCGTCATAAAAAGGGGGTGGGATATCATCCTGTTAAACCAGTTCCATGACATTATTCCCGGAAGCGCCATCGGGCCTGTCTATGAACAGACGGACCGGGAATATGAGGAAATACTTAAATCCGGCGCAGAGACAGCCCTTCATCTGGCAGAAGGCATGGGAAGCAGGATCTGCGGTCAGGATAAGGATACCAGCCGGGAGGAGCCGGAAGAACAAAAACCGGAAGAACATAAGATTATTGTTTTCAATACACAGGGATATGAGCGGGAGGACACGGTAACAGTGTCCGGTGTGGCCCGGGGGGAGGCGGCATATGCCTGCGACTGCCTGGGATACAGGGCTCCGGTCCAGTATGTGGGGGAGGATACGCTTATATTCCACGCAAAGGGGATTCCTTCCTGCGGTTATGCTGTGTACAGCCTTGTGGGGGCAGAGGATAGTGTGAACCAGGGAACGTCCGGGTCTGCCAAAGAACATCCTGTGCTCGCCGCAGAACACCCCGGGCCTGACCCGGAACCATCCGGATTTGACGCAGAATGCCCGCGCCCATGGCCCGGCTTCTTTGAAAATGACTGGTACAGGGCTGCGTTTAATGATAAGATGGAGCTTGTTTCCCTGGTTGAAAAGGAGACAGGCTGCCAGCTGTTAAAAGAGGGGCGTGTGGGAAACCAGCTCCTGACCTTTGAGGACCGCCCCATGAACTGGGACAATTGGGATGTGGATATGTTTTATCAGAGAAAGCCGTACAATGCAGACCATGTGACAGCGCCGGTTTTAAAGGAGTGGGGGCCGGTGCGGACGGTGATGTCCATCTCTCACCGGTTTGCGGGCTCCCTTGTGGAGCAGGATATCGTGTTCTACCCCAATCTGCCCAGAATCGACTTTGTGACCCGGGCAGACTGGAGAGATCATCATGTTCTGCTGAGGGTTTATTTCCCGGCCCGGATTAACGCCACCAAGGCCGCCTATGAGATACAGTTCGGCAATGTGGAACGGGAGACCACCAGCAACCACAGCTGGGATACGGCCAAATTTGAGGTATGTGCCCATAAATGGGCGGATCTGTCGGAAAACGGCCTGGGACTCAGCCTGCTTAACGACTGTAAATACGGACACAGCATCAAGGACGGGGAAATGGGGCTGACCCTGATTAAATCAGGGACCTATCCCAATGAGAACGCGGATATAGGCTTCCATGAATTTACCTATTCCATTTATCCCCACAAGGGAAGGTGGCAGGAAGCCAGAACCGTGGAAATGGCCTATGACCTGAATTCGCCCCTGGTATCCGCCCTGGTGCCCGCCAAAGGAGCAGGAGGGTTCTGGAGCATGGTGTCCGTGGACCAGCCGGACTGTTTTGTGGAAATGATGAAAAAGGCGGAGAATGGGAATGGATATATCCTGCGTATCTATGAAAACCGCAATACAAGGACGCCTATGACGGTAAAACTTGGATTTGAAATTTCCCGGGTGGAGGAATGTGATTTGCTGGAAAGGCCACTGAGGCCCATTGAGACAGATGGATACAGGTTTAAGGATTTCATAAAACCCTATGAGATTAAGACATACCGCATCTGTCCCGTCCGTGCGTAAGGTCCCGGATAATCAGGAATCGGAATGTAAGGGAGGATTCACATGGAAGAACAGAGGGCATGGTGGAAAGAATGCGTGGTGTATCAGATTTACCCCAGAAGCTTCCAGGACAGCAACGGTGACGGCATCGGCGACCTGAACGGTATCAGGAGCCGCCTGGATTACCTTAAGGATCTGGGAATTGATGTAATATGGCTCTCCCCGGTGTATCAGTCGCCGGGGGATGACAATGGTTATGATATCAGCGATTATAAGGCTGTCATGGATGTGTTCGGCACCATGGAGGACTTCGACAGGCTTCTGGCAGAGATACATGAAAAAGGGATGAAGCTGGTAATGGACCTGGTTGTGAACCATACATCGGATGAACACGCCTGGTTTGTAAAGAGCCGCCGTTCTCCTGATAATCCCTACAGGGATTACTATATATGGAAGGCTCCTGTCAGCGGAGGCCCGCCCAATAACTGGGCATCCCGCTTCCGCGGGCCGGCCTGGGAATACGATGAAGGGACCGGCATGTATTACCTTCATATTTATTCCAGGAAGCAGCCTGACCTGAACTGGGAAAATCCCCGGGTACGGCAGGAAATATATGATATGATGGCCTGGTGGGGAGACAAGGGGATTGACGGTTTCAGAATGGATGTGATATCCATGCTGTCCAAGGACCAGCGCTTTCCAGACGGGGTGTTGAAAGAGGGAAATCCCTATGGCGATGGTCTGCCCTATTATGCCAATGGCCCCAGAATACATGAATTCTTACAGGAGATGAACCGGGAGGTCCTGTCCCGGTTTGACTGGATGAGCGTGGGAGAGGGCGTGGGTGTGGGAACCAGGGAGGCAGTGCAGTATGCGGGATATGAGTCCCATGAGCTGAACATGATGTTCCATTTTGAACATGTGGAACTGAATCCCGGGCCATTTGGAAAATGGAATGACAACCCGGTCTGTCTGAGAGAGCTGAAGGAAGTGCTGAACAGGTGGCAGACAGAACTGGAGGGAAAGGCCTGGAACAGCCTGTTTTGGGAGAATCACGATTATCCCAGGGCGGTGTCCCGCTTTGGCAATGACAGCCCCGTGTTCTGGGAACTGTCCGCCAAAATGCTGGCAGTCTGTCTCTATATGATGAAGGGGACGCCCTATATTTACCAGGGACAGGAGTTGGGAATGACCAATTTTCAGGGCAGCAGCATAGAGGACTTCCAGGATATAGAAATTCATAATGTATACCGTGAGATGGTGGGCAGCGGGCGCATTTCCCATGAGGAGATGATACGCTACATCAACCATATGGGACGGGACAATGCAAGGACGCCCATGCAGTGGGATGATACGGCCCAGGCAGGATTCACAGAGGGGACGCCCTGGCTTGGGGTAAATCCCAATTATACCTGGCTCAATGCAAGGGAGCAGGCCGGACGCGGTGATTCCGTCCTGTCCTTCTATAAGCAGCTGATAAAGTTAAGGCATACCATGGATATCCTGGTGTATGGGACTTACCGGCTGCTGCTGGAGGAAAGCGGGTCCGTTTATGCATATGAAAGAACACTGGGGGATGAGCGCCTGACGGTACTGTGCAATTTTACGGACCAGACACAGAGTTGCGGTCTTTCCTGCCGGGACCTGGGAACAGATAACGTACTTATCGGCAATTACCCGGACCAGAGCGGCACGTTCCGGGGAAACGGCCCGGCCCTGCATGAAGAGGAGGATATCTGCCTCAGACCCTATGAAGCCATTGTGCTTACGCAATAATTGCTGGAGGATTCTATATGGGCATTATATACGAAGAAAAATCAAGGCAGTTCCATCTGTACAACGATAAAATCAGTTATATCATGACATGCCTTCCCAACGGTCAGCTGGGGCAGCTCTACTATGGGAAACGGCTGCGGCACAGGGAGAGCTTCGGCCATCTGCTGGAGTTTGCGCACAGGGATATGGCGCCCTGTGTCTATGAGGATGACACCACATTTTCACTGGAACATATCAAGCAGGAATACCCAGGCTTTGGAACCGGGGATATGCGGTATCCGGCTTATGGAATCAGAAGGGAAAATGGAAGCAGGGTCAGTTCTTTTGTATACAAAAACCACATCATACAAAGGGGAAAACCGGAATTGCCGGGCCTGCCAGCCACTTATGTGGAGCAGGATGAGGAGGCGTGGACCCTGAAGCTGTATCTGGATGACCCAGTGGCAGGTATGGAACTGGTGCTTTTTTATACAATCTATGAAAAGATGCCTGTGCTTACCCGCAGCGCACGGTTTGTCTGCCGTGGTCCGGAGCCGGTCTGCCTGGAGCGGGCCATGAGCCTGAGCCTGGATCTGCCGGATCCGCGTTACCAGATGGTTGATTTGACCGGGGCCTGGTGCAGGGAACGCTATGTGGACTGCCACGGACTTCACCAGGGAGTTCAGAGCATACACAGCATGAGGGGACACAGCAGCCACCAGTTCAATCCGTTCATCTGTCTGAAACGGCCTGATGCCGGGGAGGACAGCGGTGAGGTAATCGGCATCAGCCTTGTATACAGCGGCAATTTTCTGGCCCAGGCAGAGGTGGATACCATGGACACGGTCCGGGTGACCATGGGAATCCATCCCGAAGGATTTGACTGGCCCCTATGTCCGGGAGAGAAATTCCAGACGCCGGAGGCAGTGATGGTATATTCGGGGGACGGCTTAAACGGTATGAGTCAGGTGTTCCACCAGCTCTACCGGACCAGGCTTGCCAGGGGGTATTGGAGGGACAGGGAGAGGCCCATCCTGATTAATAACTGGGAAGCCACATTCATGGATTTTGACGAGGACAAGATTCTCTCCATTGCGGACAAGGCAAGGGAGCTGGGCATAGAGCTGTTCGTACTGGATGACGGGTGGTTTGGAAAGCGGGACGATGATACCACTTCCCTGGGGGATTGGTATCCGGACCTGCATAAGCTGCCCGATGGAATTACAGGGCTGGCAGGAAAAATCAGGGATATGGGAATGAAGTTCGGCCTGTGGTTCGAGCCTGAGATGGTCAGCAGGGACAGCCGTCTTTACCGCGCCCACCCGGATTGGATGTTAGGGAGTACGGACCGGCCGGTGTGTACAGGGAGACACCAGTATGTGCTGGATTTTTCAAAGGACCAGGTGGTGGAATACATAGGGGACAGAATGGAGGAGATACTGGGGGACGGCGGTGTGTCTTATGTGAAGTGGGATATGAACCGTAGTATTTCCGACCTGTTTTCAGCGGGCCGGGATGCGCGGTACCAGGGAACCGTGTACCACAGGCAGATACTGGGAGTCTATAAACTGTATGAGCGGCTCACCAGGGATTTCCCCCATGTTCTGTTTGAATCCTGCGCCAGCGGCGGCGCCAGGTTTGACCCGGGCATCCTGTATTACGCTCCCCAGGGCTGGGTTTCCGATGACACAGACGGGGTGGAGCGCGTGAAAATCCAGTACGGAACCAGCCTGGTATATCCGGTCAGCTCCATGGGAAGCCATGTTTCCGCCATACCCAACCACCAGACCCAGAGGAATGTTCCCCTGGCTTCCAGGGCAGCGGCAGCCTTTTTTGGTACCTTTGGGTATGAACTGGATCTGAACCTGCTTACAGAGGAGGAGCAGTACCAGGTAAAGGAACAGATACGGTTCATGAAGGAACACAGGAAACTGATTCAGCAGGGAAGGTTCTACCGGCTTATAAGTCCCTTTGAGGGAAATGAGGCTGCCTGGATTGTGGTATCGGAAGACGAAAACAAGGCCATTGCAGCTTATTTCCGGTTCCTGCAGCCTGTGAATACCGGTTTTAAGCGGCTGGTGCTAAAGGGACTGAATCCGGGGACCATGTACCGGGTCAGCGGAATGGACTATACCTCGTACGGGGATGAACTAATGAGTGCGGGGCTGATTCTTTCGGATGGGGCCAGCGGCGTACGGACCAGTCCGGTGCCCCAGGGAGATTATCTGTCCCGGTTATTTTTGGTGGAGGCACAGCCTTGACAAAAACCTCCGGGCAGGTTATACTTAACAGGCAGTTTTCAGCAGATATCCATGCAGGCATTTGCTGATACATCTGCGTATGTACGGCCTAATATGTCATAAAGTTTCCACGCAGCCGGGGAGATAGCGGTGCCCTGTACCTGCA
>ERZ791895.538-NODE-538-length-25351-cov-4.604127_pt1 | contig 25351 bp, 20 predicted proteins | sample MGYA00510153_ERZ791895 | MGnify/ENA primary metagenome ERZ791895 (study PRJEB30046, sample SAMN00792064) | human gut metagenome | study: EMG produced TPA metagenomics assembly of the A metagenome-wide association study of gut microbiota in type 2... | reverse complement strand
CCGCAGAAGTCTTGGACTGGCCGCCTGACCGTCCAAAAAAACATCCGCACCCCCGAGTGGGTCTCAGTGAGCATTTTTACAAAGACAAAGCTATTTAGCCGAGCGGCGAGCGGTGACGGCGTCGGCTAGGGTGTGCAGCAGTTCGTTGGTGCGTTCCCACGGCACGCAAGAGTCGGTGACGGACTGACCGTAGACCAACTGGTCGAGCGGGGCCGGCTTTTGGTGACCGCCGACCAAGAAGCTTTCCATCATTACGCCGGTGATGCCTTGTTCGCCGTGCGCCAGGCGCTCAGCGATCTCTTCGATGACTTCGGCTTCGCGGTTTTCGTCTTTGCCGCAGTTGCCGTGGGCGGCATCGATGACGAGGCCATGCTGGCTCGGGCCGGACGCTTTGGAAACCTTGAGGTCTTCCAGAGCTTGACGCACGGATTCGGCATCGTAGTTCGGGCCGTGGCTGGAGCCGCGCAGAACCAGATGGCAATCCGGGTTGCCTTTGGTTTCGGCGGAAATCACGCGACCGTCCAAGTTAATGGACAGGAAGTGATGCTCGAAGCCGGCCGCGAAACAGGAATCGGCGGCGGCCTTGATGGAGCCGTCGGTGGAGTTCTTGAAGCCCACCGGCATGGACAGGCCACTGGCCAGTTCGCGGTGGACTTGGGATTCGGTGTTACGCGCGCCGATGGCACCCCAGCTGATCGCGTCGCAGATGTACTGCGGGGTGATGGGGTCAAGCCATTCGGTGGCGGCGGGCAGGCCGAGGCTCAGCACGTCGGTGAGCACCTTGCGGGCCAGCCACATGCCCTTACGAATATTGAAGCGACCGTCCAGATCGGGGTCGTTGATGAGGCCTTTCCAGCCGATGGTGGTGCGCGGCTTCTCGAAGTACACGCGCATCACGATCACGAGTCGGTCTTCCAACTCGCGCTTGACGGCAGCCAGCTTTTCTGCGTACTCGTGCGCGGCCTTCGGGTCGTGGATTGAGCAGGGGCCCACGATGACGAGCAGTCGGTCGTCGCGGCCGTTGAGCACATCGCGGATTTCCTGCCGCGAGTGGAGCACGAGCTCGCTCATCTCATCGGTGAGCGGCTGCTCCCTGAGGAAAGCACGCGGCGCGGGAATGGGGTCAAGCTGACGAATGTTGACATCGACGGTCTCAGGAAAGACGGCCTGCTCCCCCAAACGACGTTCATCCTCGGAACTATCCGGACCACGTAGTGCTGCCATTGCTCGACTCCTTTCCTTGTATACGTACTGTCGGTATGTCGCCATAGACGCAAAAGCCCAACTATAGCAGTTTGTTACGGGGACTGCTTGTTGGGCCGGCAGTTATGGACTTTGGGTGGACTCGCCTGTGTGGACTCGCCTGCGGCGATGCTGTGTTGTTGTGCGGCCTGCGACCGCGGTCTCTCCCTCTGTCAGCGGCTTCGCGCTGACAGAGGGAGAGACCCTAGCAGCCGACAGGCTGCGAGAAAACACAGCATTGGCCGTCAGGCCGATTCCGGGAGGCTGACGAAGTCAGGCCAAAGCGCCCATCGGATCCCATGCGGGGAGCATGGTGGCTGGCTCTTCGAGGGCCTTCTGGTATTCCTCGGGCAACAGGGCCTTCGGGACGGCTACCTCGTAGACGTATTCGGTGAACCAGTCGTCGGACATGGTGAAGTAGCCCTTGTCGGCGATCTTGGCGCCCCAAGAGTTCTCCACGCGCCAGCGGCGGGTGGTGCCGTCGTCGGCCACGTCAACGCCGGCGAAAGCCATGGCGTGGTTCATGGCGGAGTCGCCGAAGCGCACGCGGGCTTCCTTGTCCAAATCGAAGTCCACGTCGTACACGCGGCCGTACTCGAACAGGTCGGTGGCCCAAGCGCCGTTCTCACGGTCCATGAACGGGTGGCAGTCGGCACCGAACCATACCGGAATGCCCTGCTCAACGAGAATCTGCTTGACGCAGTCCTTCATGAACTGGTTTGGCACGTTGAGGTACTCGGTGGCGTCGCCGCCAGCCACATTGCCGAGGTGCTCGATGCCGATCTTCTTGCCCTTGGCGTGCTCGGTGCGCGGATCGTCCACCAGGCACACGTAGTCCTCAAGATCAGCCGGACCCACGTACTTCTTCCAGAACTCAACCGGCGTAATCTCGCCGTCGCGGTGGAATTCGCCATCCTTGTCGGTCCATTCCCAGTCGAAGGAAACCGGCGGCTCGCCCAGGTGGATGGTCAGAATACGGTGGCCGGCAGCAGTGGCGTCGGCAATAATCGCCTCGACCTTGGAGGCATCGCCGTCAGCGGCGTACATGTGCGCCACGGCGGTGTGCAGCATGTGGCGCAGCTGGATGTTCATTTCACCGGTGTTCTTGGAGGATTCGGTCTCCGGGAACAGGTCCTTGGGCACAGCGCCGTACTTCTTGTACACGTTCATGGCCATGGTCCACTGGCCGCCATCGCCCATCACGTCGGCGAGCAGGTGCTGCATCAGGCGGGAGTCGGAAGGCTCTCCGGCAGCCACCAGAGCGGCCACATCCTTAAGGAAGTAGTTGACGCGCTCCAGCTTGTCGTAGTACATCGCGTAGTTCTGGGAGAACTCGAACTCCTTCAAGTTCATGTTCTTCTTGGCCACGAAACGGGCCACGTTCAGGGAGCTGAACAGCCAGCAGCGGCCGGAGCGATCCTGATGGGTGGCTTCGCCATTGTCAACGATGGTGGAGAAACGACGCTGCATCAGACGAGCGCGGTCATAATTGCGAGCCACCTTGTCGATGCCGGCGGCGGTCACCGCGTTCATGGCCAGACGGTTGGTGCCGCTCTGTGCGAAATCGCCGCGCAGGGTATTCAACGCTTCGTCGGTCAGAGGCGTCAATTCACTCATGTCATACTCCTTCTGTGATGGTGCGCTTGTGGCGCAGATTCAAACGAATACGGCACCTGGCTCGAAAGCGCAGGTGCCGTAATTCTTACCGCTAGTAGTCTAATCGAAGGCCTGTCATTCGCCGTTCTGCTCAGATACGGCCGGATTCTCCTGAGTCGGGGCCTCCGGTTCGCCCTGTGTCTGGTGCTCGGACGGCTCAGACGATTCGGACTGCTCATTCTGCGCAGCCGAATCAGCCGAATCAGCCGAATCAGCCGGTGCCGCATCTGTCTCATTGTGATCGTCGGCAGCCGACTCGTTTCCGCTCAACTCACCCGGCTGGTCATCGGCCTCGTTGTGTACAGGCTTGACTTCCGGGACGGGCGCAACCACCGGCAATGCCGCCGCGGCAGCGGCTTCCTGATCCCGGCCAGAGGCCGCCGCATTACCGCCGAAAGCGAATCCGGAGAACGCCTGCGAGAACATAGAACGCAGTTCCGAAACACGCTGGGTGATGACGGACTCGCGTTCCTGCAGATCGGCGATGCGCTTGGACAGACCGTCAAGCTCGCTTTGGGCGGCGGCGCGACGCTCCTCGATCTGCGCATCGGCTTCCTCGCCCGCCTTATGTACGATTGCGGCGGCCTGGATGTCCGCCTCCTCGCGCTTGGACGCGGCATACGAATCGGCTTGGTCGCGAGTGTTCTTGGCCTGACCGACCAACTCATCGGCTTCCCGCTTGGCCGCCACACGACGCTCTTCGAGGTGCTGCAGCAGTTCGTTGACCTTCTTCGTGGCCTCATCCTGCTGAGCGGCGATGTCGTGACGGATCTGCTCGACCTCGGCGTTGACCTGGCTCATCGTGCTGGTGCGCTTGACCTCGGCCTCATCAGTGATTTCCTGACCCTTGGTTTTGGCCGCATCAATGATTTCGCTGGCCTTGCGCTGGGCTTCGGTCATCATCTTGGACACTTGCTCGCGCACGTCGGCGAGCTTCTTGTTGGCCTCGGCGAGCGCCGCCTCAATCTGATCGTTGGAATCAGACTTAAGCTTGGTGATCTCCTCATTGGCGCTTTTGCGCATTGCGGCAACCTGCTGGGTCGCCTCCGCCTTCATGTCGGCGATTTCGCGCTCTTGAGTGGAGCGTTCGGAAGCCATCTTCTTGGTGTGCTCTTCGCGCGCGTTGCTGAGCTCAAGCTCGACGGTCTGACGCTGTTCGGTGATGGTCTTGGCAGTTTCGGAGCGCAGTTGTGCGGCATCCTCGTTAGCGGAGGTGGTCACTGATTCGGCCTGATTGCTGGCGTTCGTCAGAATCGAGGCGGCCTTGGCATTGGCGTCGTCAACAATATGCTGGGCATCCAGCTTGGCGTTGTTGATCAGTGTTTCGGCCTGAGCCTGAGCCGTGGTACGGATGGAGGACGCGTCCTGCTTGGCGCGTTCCAGCAGTTCGGTACTCGTCTGTTCGGCGGAGGCAAGCATCTGCTGGGCGTTCGCTCCCAAGGAAGCGAAGCTGTTGCCTTCCGGCTTCTTGTTCTTCTCTTCCTGAAGTTGGGCCTGCAATTGCAGAATACGGTCGTCATCCGCCGCAATCTGCTCACGCATGCTGGCCAACGTCTGCTGCGCACGCTTCATACTCTCCTGAGTAGCGTCGAAGGCAGCATCAACCTTCTCCTTGTCATATCCTCGCAGCACCACCGGGAAACGATCCACCATCGCTGTTTATTCCTTTCGCACACGCATAAAGCTCTTGGCACATCCTTGCAGCACTCTAGCGCATCGCACTGGCGCTGAGCGTTGAGCGACGCGCAATCGTTACAATGCGTGCGAACCATGTTCTATTCCGGCGTGGCGCACAGCGTGCTAGGCGATGAGGATGTCGGAGCTGGAGGGCTTGAGATAGTAGCGCACGGCTTCGCGCACCACATCACGGCCAGCGGCGATCTGCTGGTCGAGTGGTAGACCATGCTGGCTGGAATGCGCCGGAACGACCGGAGGGAAGCTGACGAATCCGCCCAGCACCCGCTCCTGGGTGGCGGTCCAGTTGAGCAAGTTGTAGAACAGCGAATTACATACGAACGTACCTGCGTCCGAACTCAAGGTGGCCGGAATCGAATCGTCCGTGAAATCATTCAGGATCGAGCGCAACGGCAGGCGGGTCCAATAGGCGGCCGGGCCATTGGGGTCGATGGGTTCGCGGCGTGGGATCACGTTGTCCGCGTCTGGCTTGATCGCGTCCATCAGGTTGGTGGCGCATCGTTCAAGCATCACGCCTCGGGCTGCGTGCTTGAGCCCGGTGGCGATGACGATATTGGGCTTGGTGGCCTCAATCGTCTCTTTCAGCGTGGGCCAGGCTTTGGCGAAGCTCACCGGGATGCTGACGGCATGAACGGTGACGGCGACCTGCTCCAACGGATCGTCCGGAGCAGAGGAGACGCCCAGTCCCTGCTCGGCGATGGCCTTGGGCACTTCGACGGCGGGATTGACCTCCACGCCGTCATAGTGGTCGAAGCCGGAGATCACAACATTGAGTTCACGCATAATGCCAGTCTAGCGATGCATCTGGCCGGCCGCTTGGGCCAGCAGGGCGTGCATGCGGGCGCGGGCCTCTTCCTTGGGATCACGACCGAGAATCTCCTCGGCGATACGCTCAGCTGTGGGAATATCTTCCAGCGTGGTGATCTTCAGGTTGGTTTCCGCACCGGAGACAATGGCGACGGGTTCATCAGGCAGATAATCGACCACTACGCGCGTGTCGTCGGTGGGATGGAAGTCCGGGTCGGCGGCAGCCAAATCGTAAGCGTGACGAATCGTCGCGAAGCGGAAGGATTGCGGGGTCTGCGCGCGGAAGGTGTTCGGGCGGTCCGGCACCGACTTGACCACTTTCAAATCGCCCAGATCCTCGGTCAACAGCACGGTGTCGGTTGAGGCGTAGGCCACGGTCGCGGCCGTGAACTGGTCGAGCGCATCAATCGAACCGTCGATGGCGGACTGTTCCACGAACGGACGGACGGCGTCATGGATCAGAATCTTGGCATCGTCCGGAATGCCAGCCGTAGCCAGCATGTCGAGCGCGGCGGCGGTACTGTCCACACGTTCGTCACCACCGTCAATGATGACGCGGACTTTGGTGTAGCCCATCTCGCCAACCAACGTTTCCACTTCACCGCGCACCTTGGGATTGACCACCACCACGATGTCGCTGACGCGATCGCAATGTTCAAAGGCATCAATGCTCCAGCACACGATGGGCTTGCCGCCCACGGAGACAAGCTGCTTGGGATTATCGGGGTCGAAGCGCGTACCGAAGCCGGCGGCCAGCACCACGGCCACCACCGGCACGGTTTGCGCCGGTTTGGCACCCTGAGCGGGGGCCGGTTGGACGGTAGGCGTCTCGACGGGGGTATCGAAATCTCTCTCAGTCATAGGCACCACCGTAAGGTGAGGGCTGGCCGTCCGTGAACTGCATCACATCTTCTCCACGGAATGTGCTCGCATTCTCCGTTTAGTCACGCACGATGAGGGCGAGGAGGCGGCCTTCGTGTGTTTTGTTGGCGAGCGCGGCGCGGCGGTGCGAGTACCACAGTGGGTTTTCGAGCGTGCACATGCTGTGGCTGATGTTGTCGATGCGCTCCGCGAGCTCGGCCGGGCCTTCGCCGTCCGTACGGCACAGTTCGGCGAGTTCCGGGTCTTCCTCAAGGTACTGGGTGGCGGCGTGCACGCGCGGCATCGAATCGACCACCTGATGTACACCGGCGAAGGCGAGGTCGATCATCGCGGCTTCGGCGATGTCGATGCCGGCACCGCCGAAACGGGTCTTCGTCTTGGTCAGCGGGAAGCGCTTGATGAACTGGTCGGCGATCTCGTCGCCCACTTCATAGCAGTCGCCGCAGATGCGCGGGCCGAGTGTGGCCACGATGTTCGCCGGGTCGGCACCCTTGCTCTTCATCAGGTCCACCGTGGCGCCGATCACGCCGCGCTCCAGACCACGACGGCCGCAGTGGGCCGCACCGATGATACCGGTGACCGGGTCGCCCAGCAGCACCGGCAGACAGTCGGCCGCGAACATGCCTAGGGCGATGCCGGATTGTGCGGTGACCTGGCCGTCCGCCTCGATGACGTGCGGAGTGTCAGTCTCACCATGTGTGCCGGACACGTCGAAGCCGAAGGGGGTGTTGATGACGAACGAGTCGTCCACGTCCACAGCCACGCCGGAATGTACTTGGGAGACCAGCGATAGGCGGGCTTGCACCGCTTCGGCGAGTGCGATGCGGTTCGACAGCACGGCCTCAGGTTCGTCGCCGGACTTGCCGCCGAGGTTCAGGTTGCCGTAATCGCCGGTGCTCAGGCCGCCCAGTCGCGTGGTGTACACCACCTTGATGCCGGGGGCCAGTGCGATGGGGATGGTCACCGGAATAGGGCGACCGGCTTTATCGGTAGAGCTGATGCTGTTGGAATCGAGGATTTCTTCGCTGTATTCAGGCATAAGGCATTCTTTCTTGGGTGCGGGCGGTGTTCATGATTTTCATGACCACCCCCAGTCAGCGGGGGCGGAGTGGTAGGTTATTCGGCTTTGAGGGTGGGCTTTTTGGTGCGCGAGCGGATGGCGGCGTTGATGGGCACCTGGTGCGGGCAGGGCATCGAGAACACGTGCGCCGGATTATTGATGGCGGGTACTGGCGCGCCATCGGCATCGCGCAGGCCGGTTTCCGGCACGGTAAAGACCAATGGTCTCTCGCCAGGCAGCAGGAATTCGACCTGTTGACCGGGCTCAATCTTGTTACGGCTCATCAGCGTGACACGTCCGTCTTCGTCCGCGCTCCAGCTCAGCACTTCGCCCACTACCAGCCATGAGCGGAAGTAGGCGGAGCGGTCGGTGTTCTGTGTGACCTTGTGCTCCGGGTAATAGAAGCCGGTGGAGTAGTCGCGGTGGGCCACCTTGTCGGTTTCCTCGAGCAGCCATTCGGGCAGTTCGACGTGTGGGGCCGGGCGAACGGCCGCATGTTTCCAATCGGTCTCAATCTGTTCGACCGCGGTGTTGGACTTGCGGCGCGTGGAACGGGCGTGAGAGCTCATGCCGTCGGGTTCGACGGCGGTGCCGGCCGGCGTACCAGAGGCAGTTGAGTCGACGGCATCAGCAACCGTCACGCGGTCACGTTCTGCGGCAACCGAGCCGGTGACCGAATCGGCAACCGCAGTATCAGAGCCACGGTCATATCCCTCATCGGCCACACCGGCGAACGCGGCATCAGCATTGCGCATCACTTGATCTTCGGTTCCTTGGCCAAAATCGGGGTCGCCCGGGCGAATCACACGGTCATGGAAAGGCTTCAAAACATTGCCATCAGCGTCTTCAAAACCGCGTTGAATCATGTATTCATTAACCGCGGTTTTGTAGGCGTTGGTCATGGCGGCGATATAGTAGGCGCTTTTCGCGCGGCCTTCGATTTTGAGGCTGGTGGCACCGGAGTCAATCAAATCATCCAAGTGCCCCAGCATATTCATGTCCTGCGAATTGAACAGATAGGCGCCGTTCTCGGTCTGCTCGATCGGGAAGTACTGGCCGGGGCGCTTCTCTTCCACGATCGAATACTTCCAGCGGCATGGCTGGGCGCATTCGCCGTGATTGCCATCGCGGCCGGTCAGATAGTTGGAGAACAGGCAGCGGCCGGAGAAGGCCATGCACATAGCACCGTGGACGAAGCATTCGATGTCGAGGTCATCGGGAATGTTGGCGCGAATATCACGCACGGCCTGCAAGTCCATCTCGCGGGCCAACACCACACGGCGAGCACCAAGCTCGTAGAAGGCGTTCGCAGCCTGATAATTAGTCACGCCGGCCTGGGTGGAGACGTGCAGTTCCAGATTCGGAGCCACCTGACGGGCCATCATCATCACGCCAATATCGGAGACGATCAGCGCGTCCACGCCGGTGTCTTTGAGCTGGCCGACGTACTCGCGCATGGCTTCGATCTCGTTGTTGCGCGGCAGCACGTTGCAGGTCACGTACACGCGAGCGCCGCGTTCATGGGCGTAGCGCGATCCTTCCTCGAAATCCTCAAGGCTAAGGTTTTTGGGGGCCGATCGCATGCCGAAGGCTTTGCCGCCGCAGTAGACGGCGTCGGCACCATAATCGACCGCGGTTTTCAGGCCCCTCAGGTTGCCGGCCGGGGACAACACTTCGGGCTTTTTGCGGGTGGGGAGGTTCATCGTCGTATTCATCACCGCAATAGTGTAGTGGTGGCCGTGTAATGCGGGAGGGGCTACCGTTAGGCTGGATGACATGAAGATCGATATCGTGAGCGTGTTCCCCGAATACTTTGAGGTGATGAACCTCAGCCTGATGGGCAAAGCCCAGGCCAAGGGATTGTTGGAGATCAAGGCGCACAACCTGCGCGACTGGACCCACGATGTGCATCATTCGGTGGATGATACGCCAGTCGGCGGCGGGGCCGGCATGGTGATGAAGCCCGAAGTGTGGAGCGAATGTCTGGACGAACTGCTGGGATTCTCGCAGCCGTCCGGCTCCCCCGCCCCATCCGGCGCACCGGTGCTCATCTTCCCGAACCCATCGGCCCCGTTGTTCACCCAGCGCGACGCCACCGAGCTCAGCCATGCCGACCATCTGCTGTTCGGCTGCGGCCGGTATGAGGGCTACGATGCGCGCATCCCGGACTACTACCGCGCCCAAGGCGTCGACGTACGCGAATATTCGATCGGCGACTATGTGCTGAACGGCGGCGAAGTAGCGGTATCGGTGATGCTTGAGGCCATCACCCGCCTGATGCCCGGATTCATGGGCAACCCAGATTCGATTGTTGAGGAATCCTACACCGGCGAGGGCGCACTGCTTGAACATCGCCAGTACACCAAGCCGGCCGTGTGGCGCGGTATTGCGGTGCCGGATGTGCTGTTGTCCGGCGACCACGGCAAGGTGGACCGTTTTCGCCGCGACGAAGCGCTGGCCCGCACCGCCGAGATTCGGCCAGACCTTATCGCGGCACTGGATTGCAAGGCGCTGGATAAGGCCGATCGCAAGACCCTGATGGCCTTGGGCTGGGAGGTCTCCGCCGCCCATCCGCGCCGGCTCGCCGATTAATTCACCACACGGTGGGAGATTCACTACGCGGCGGAATCGTCGGAACGCTCTATATCCGAGTCGTCATCCGCGGATTCGATGTAGAAGACGGCGGTTTCGCCGTAGTTGCGGCTTTCGGTGATTTGCCAGCCTCCGGGGGCAGTGGGATCATCCGAGCGTACCGAGCGTTCGAGCATGATCACCGTGTTCTCGTTGATGGCGCTGCCCGCCGCCAGATCGGACAGTAGCTGATTGCATTCAGCGGTCTCATAGGCATAGGGCGGGTCGATGAATATCACGTCGAATGGTTCGCCGAAGCCGCCAGCCACTTGCTCGGCTTTTTTGACCAGCACACGGGCCTTGAGCGAAGCATCCCACGAACGATTCTTCTGTAGCTGCGCCAAGGTCTTGGTAATCAGCGCCGCCGCAGGCCGGGAACTTTCCACGGCCACGAGTTCTCGCGCGCCACGGCTCAGCGCTTCGATGCCCAACGCACCAGTACCGGCGAACAGGTCCAGTACACGGGCATCATCCAGCACTCCCCATGAGTCGAGGTGCGAGAAAATCGCCTCTTTGGTGCGATCCGTGGTAGGCCGGGTACCCGTTTTCGGCGTAGCAAGCGCCACACCCTTGAATCGTCCAGAAATTACACGCATAGCTTTCACTGTACAGGTTCATCTGCGCATACCAATCATGAACAACAATGGGGTGCTCGAAGCGCACCAATGATATATGCACTTCGAGTACCTCATGTACGAATGGTCTTGCCTCCACTGAAGCACATTCGAGGGCTTCCCGACCGTGATTTCCTCACGATCGGCATACGGAAAAACTATATCGTGCGATTACGGGGGCGCAGCCCTAGCCTCAGCTGGAGGTGCCTCAGCTGGAGGTCAGGAAGGTTTCGTTGCCTCGGGTGAAGTCGAGGACGGCACCGGCGAGTTGGACCTCACCTGCCAGTTCGGGGTCGGCGGCCAGAAGCTGCCCGGCACGGGTGCGGGCGTCGGCGATCATGTCGGCGTCCTTGACCACGCGCAGGAGCTTCAGGCTGGACTTGCCGCCGGATTGGGCGTCGCCGAGCACATCGCCGGCACCGCGGAATTCCAAGTCGGCTTGGGCGATTTCGGCACCGTCGAGCGAGTGGTGAATCACTTCGAGCCGTTGCTCGGCCGGGGAGCCGGGTTCCGCACGGGAAATAAGGAACGCCCACGAGTTGGTGCCGCCACGCCCCACGCGGCCGCGCAGCTGATGCAGCTGAGAGAGGCCGTATCGGTCGGCATCAAAGATGACGATGCAGCTGGCCTGCTTGACGTCCACGCCGACTTCGATCACCGTGGTGGACACCAGGATCGGAGTCTCGCCGCCGGCAAAATCGGCCATGACCTGGGTTTTGACGTCATCCTTGTCGCGGCCGGTCAGAGTCGCAAACCGAATGCCTTGGAACTGTGGAAGTTTCTGCAACCGGTCGGCGATTTCCGCCACCGCATGCAATGGCGGGCGAGCCACGGTTTCGCCATTTTCGTCGAAGGTTTCGTAGGGGTCGTCGATGCCGATGGCATCGGCCGCCGCGCGCGTCACACGGCCGCCCGCAGCTGTGCGGGCACTGGAACCAGATGCTGCGGCGCGTCCGCGGGCAGAACCGGCTGCTGCCGAAACGCCGGAACCGCCTTCGTTCTCCTCATCATCCGCATCAATGCGCGGGCACACGATATAGGCCCGCTCCCCCGCGTCGACTCGCGCGCGAATGTGCGCGAACATACGCCCCATGGTGGCGGCGTCGGCCTCATTGACCACCACGGTACGAATCGGTTTGCGGCCGCCAGGCAATTCGGTGAGCCAGGAAATATCGAGATCGCCAAACCAAGTCATGGCGGCGGTGCGCGGGATGGGCGTGGCGGTCATCACCAGTAGATGCGGCGTGGTGCCGTCATCGGTTTTGGCGTTGAGGCTTTCGCGCTGTTCCACACCGAACCGGTGTTGCTCGTCGATCACCACCAAGGCCAAGTGCGGGGCTTGGAAGGTCTTGGAAAACGCCGCGTGCGTGGCCACGATAATGCCCGGCTCACCACTGGCGGCCGCAGCGAGCGCCTTACGCCGGGCGGCAAGCTTCATACCACCGGTCAGCAGGGTGACGGGAATTTCCGCAGTCACCTTGGAAGAAGAGACCGTCGAAGCACCGGACGCGCCCATCGCGCCCTCAACGTCGGCCGCGGCATCGGTCTCCTTGGCACCCGGCTGTGCAAGGGTCAACCCCGACACCATCTTGCTGATGGTCTCGTAATGCTGTTCGGCAAGCACCTGAGTGGGAGCCACCAGCACCGCCTGATAGCCGGCGCCGACCGCCTGCAGCATGGCCGCGAGCGCCACTACGGTTTTGCCGGAGCCGACTTCGCCCTGCAACAGACGCTGCATGGGCCAGTCACGTTCAAGATCGGACGCGATGTCGTCCACCACCTGACTCTGCCCGGCTGTCAGTGTGAACGGCAACGATGCGATGAAGCGGTCGCGCAAATTGGGCAAATTGGGCAGATCAGGCAGATCGGTCGCAGAACCGCGCTCCGATGCTTCTGGTTGCGTACTTGGCTCCGCAACCGCTTCGCCCACCGACGCTCGAGCTGTTTCCAGCGCCTCGTTCAGCGGGCAAGGATGCGCCGATGACTTGTGCGCGTGCTGTCGAGACTTCAGCAGCGAGGTCTGCGAAACGAAAGCCTCCTCATAGCGCAGGGTTTCGATGGCCTCCTTGAACCGGGCCGTGGAGGCCGGATCATGAATGGCCAGGAACGCCTCAGCCCGATGCATGAGGTTCTTGGCCTTGCGCACCGATTCGGGCAGCACATCTGGGATGGATTGGGAGAGCGCCTCAGCACCGGATTCGGCGGTCGTGCCGGACTTCTCTTCCCCGTTTTGGACGGCGATGGTGTCAGTCGCGGGAGCCACAATGCCGGCTGCCCCAGCGCCAGCGAGTTGCCCGTCAGGCGTGGATGACGTGCGGGCCCCCATCATCCACAGCAATCCCAGAATCGTCTCATGAATATGTTCGGACGAGATACGCGAACTGGCGTGATATACCGGGCGGGGCCGGCAGACGCGGGTAAGCGCCTCTTGCACGGTATCGGCGTCGTATTTCAACGCGGCCCCGGAAGGGGCAGTCGCGGCCGGCGGATACGCGGACTGCGCACTGGCATACGGATCGGCACTTCCCGCAAACGCACCATTGCCGGATGCCGCGCCCCGAGCGTAACCCTCAAGCCCCGCTCCTGCTCCGGCCGGCACGGGCGCGACAGTGAGGATTTCGGGATGGGTGAACTGCAGCTGACCCATGTATTCGCCGGGCATACCGGAGACCACCACAGACGTGCCGGCGCGCAGTCGCACGCTGACCCAATCCACATACGATTTACGATACGAGAAGAACGTGAGCCGGGCCGTACTGCCGGGTACGCGACGAGACCGGGCGAAGTCGGCGTCATCGACCGTCGCTTCGAGTCGGTAGCCGCGGCGAGCGTTCATCGGCACCACGCGCATATCTCGTATCACGGCGGCAAATGCCATCTGCTGGCCGGGTGCGGCCTCGCGGATGGCGCGAAGCGGCACCGGTTCGGTGACGCGGAAAGGATAGTAGGTCAAGGCGTCGCCGACAGTGACGATTCCCAGCGATTTGAGCGCGGACACGCGACGCTTGTTGGTGACCAGCGAAGCGAGAGTGGTGCCCATAGTGATGCTCATATTGGCCTATTCTATTCGCACGGCCTCTTTAGGCCGCAGAAACAACAAAACCCGCCAAGCCGAAGCTCAAACGGGTTTTGCTCCACGTTAGTACGCGATTCACGCGGCCACGCGCTGAACCTTGCCAGCCTTGAGGCACTTGACGCACACGCGCAGGCGAGTGTTCTCGCCATCAATCGTGGTGCGCACAGACTGCAGGTTCGGGCGGAAGCTACGCTTGGTACGACGGTGCGAATGGGAAACGGTGAAACCGGTCTGCGGTCCCTTGCCGCACACTGCGCAACGAGCTGCCATGATGGACTCCCTTAACCTTGATGTGTCAAGTCTTTCACGCATTCGACCGCCGGTTTCACCCGACATGCCGAACACATAACTTCACAAATATATAGCCCAATACCGACAACCGCAACTCTTGCGTGTATCATGGGCGAACCTCGGCGGTTCACGCGCGGTTCGAGCGTAACTTGCGAGTGGGCCATCAGCGGTTCACGAGCGGCTCGGCATTGGTTCGCCAGCGGTCCGCAAGTAGTTCGTCAGCAGTTCGCCAGCGGCGAATTACGCTGCAAATCATAGCGTTTACCCGATAAAACACGCCGGCCTTCCTTTTCCGCATCCAGCAAACTCTCATATAATCTCGGTATAAGAGACGGCAAGGGACGAAGGGGTCCTCGTGCAACTTACGACGAAGGAGGCTGTCATGTTGAATCTCAAGCGAGGTATCGGCACTCACGAGCCCAGCGTGATTTCACTGGGGCAAGTCTGGGTGGACATTATGCTCAATGTGGACAAGGTGCCGGCACAGGGCGGATTCGCCGTGGCCGATCATCCGAAGCCCTCCATTGGCGGCAGCTATCGCGTGCTGCAGGCGGCCAGCCGCATGGGCGTGCCGACCGAGCACGCCGGCATTCTGGGCAACGGCCTGTGGGCGCATTTCATCCGCCAGTCATTCCAAGACAACGGCATTACGCATATCGGCCAGGATCGTCTTGATGAGGATTCCGGCTTCCGCGTGGTGCTGAGCTCCGGCGCGCCGAAGAAGACATTCATCGCTTCCTATGGCGCCGAGGCTCATGGCGACTCGGACACGTTCGACACGCTGGAGCCGCAGCCCAAAGACGTGGTGCACATCAGCGGCAACACACTGATGGACCACACGGCCACCGGCGTGGACGGATTCCTGCTCAAGGCCGGTACCGACCCGGCTGCACGCGACTACACGCTGGTGATCAACCCCACCAATACGTTGCGTTTGGTCAACGACCATATGCTTGAGGACCTGGTGCTCGCACGCCCGGTCTGGTCCTGCAACCGTCAGGAGGCCATGACGCTGGCCGAGCGACTTGGTGCGCCAATCGACGACAGCAAAGTCACCATTGGCGGCGGACTTGACGACTTCATGCACCAGTTGTGCGACGGCTTGGGCGCTACACTGCGCGCGCCGCTGGTGGTGCGTGTCGGCGCCCGCGGCGCTTGGATTCGTGAGCCAGGTGGCGAGACGATTCATATCGAGGGATACCCGACCAAGGCCGTACACACCCGTTCGGCGGGCGGTTGCCACACCGGCGTGATGTGCGCGATGCTGGCAAAGGGCCATAGTCTGGCCGAATCGGTAAAGATCGCCAACGCGGCGGCATCCATCGCCATCCAGCACAGCCTCAACGGCGTGCCGCAATGCCCCGATTACGACGAGGCCATCGCGCTGATCGGCGAATAGTCGACTATAGGTAGCTCCCCCCAGTCCGCTTCGCGGCCAGCTCCCCTCAGCGAGGGGAGCTATTTTTGCTCTGGCTCCCCTTAAAAAGAGGCCCGGCATTATTCATCCGCCGTTCAACCGGAATGGCTCCCCTACCCTAGTCCGCGCTTCTACGATAGATTGAGTTGAATACTGTCGAGGAGTGTATATGACTGATCCCACGAATGTCCACGAACCGGTGCCGCAAAGCGCCAAACTGACCGCCCGCGAGAAGAAGTGGATCATCTACGACGTCGGCAACTCGGCATTCGTGCTGCTGTCCACCGCCGTCATCCCCATTTACGCCAAATCGCTGATGCCGGCGGACGGCAACATCGTGTCCGCCTGGGGCTACGCGCAAACCATTGCTTCCTTGGTCATCGCGCTGCTCATGCCGTTGCTCGGCTCCATCGCCGACGTGCAAGGCATGAAAATCAAGTTCTTCCTTGGCTTCTTCGGCACTGGCGTGGTCACCTGCTGCGCAATGGCCCTGCCCCTGACCTGGCTACCGTTCCTAGTCGTCTACATTCTGGCGACCATCGGCCTCAACGGCTCGCTAACGTTCTACGATTCGATGCTCATCGACGCCACCTCGAACGAGCGCATGGACAAGGTCTCCTCGCATGGCTACGGCTGGGGCTACATCGGCTCCACCGTGCCGTTCATCTTCTGCATCGCGCTGATCTTCGGCGGCCCGTCGCTCTTCGACTGGTCCACGGTGGCTTGCACGCGCGCCTCGTTCATCATCACCGCCATCTGGTGGGTGGCATTCACCATCCCGCTGCTTACCAGCTACCGCCAAGTGCACTATCGCGCCACCCGTGACCAGCTGGGCTCGGCCGTGCGCGGCACGTTCAGCGAACTGGCGGGCACGTTCGGCAAAATCGTGAAGAACAAGCCGTTGTGGATGTTCATGATCGCGTTCTTCTTCTACATCGATGCCGTGAACACGGTGATTTCGATGAGTACCTCCTACGGTGCCGAGCTTGGCATCGACTCCACCCAGCTGGTGGTGGCACTGCTCGTCACGCAGTTCGTGGCCTTCCCCTGCGCGATTCTCTACGGTCGTTTGGCCGGCCGGTTCGGCTGCAAAGTGATGATCACGGCGGCGGTCGTGGCATACATGTGCATCGTGTTCTTCGCCGCGTTCTTCCTGAAGTCGGCCGTGGAGTTCTGGATTCTGGCGATTCTGGTCGGCATGTTCCAGGGCGGCATCCAGGCGCTCTCCCGCTCGTACTACGGCAAGATCATCCCCAAGGATCACGCCAACGAGTACTACGGCTTCTACGATATCTTCGGCAAGACCGCCTCGATCATCGGCACCTTCCTGGTGGCCACCACCACGTCCCTGACCGGCAACGCCTCGCTCGGCGTGCTCTCCATCGCCGTCCTGCTCGTCGCGGCACTCGTCTTCCTGCTCCTGCAAAAGGACCCGACGCGGGAGTGATTTGCCGGCCCTCGGCAACTCTGTGCCGAGGGCGACATCTCGCAGCATAGAAATCCTCGACATAGGGATGCCGCCGTTTGAAGTCGGTATGTGACATGCCGCCCGGAATCAGCATCGCCAGCCCGATAATCACGCCCACGCAGATGCCCAGGAATGTCAGAAAATCGTTGAGTGGCGTCACGCCGAGAATGGAATTATCGGAATCGAACAGGTTGCCGATGCCGGCTCCCGCGATAATCGCCGCGACACCGCCGGCAATCAGTAGCGCGAATCGGCAGCGGTGTTCATCGTAGCCGGTCAGATCCTGCGGTAAGGCAGCCACATTAGCCAGCGTGCCGGGACGTGATGAACTGGTTCCGTGCAACATTTCGCCGGGCAATGCATTTGCGGAGCTCGGGCCATTGATGCCGTCACCGCCGGACCGCGCTGATTCACCGATGTTCCCATCAGCATCCTTCATATACGCGGGTTCCCCGGCTCCCTCCCCGGTTACGGTTCTGGCAGCCGAGCCATGGTCGCCCTCCGCTGCGCCGCGCGCGGCCGCACCCACGTTCACGCTCGCACTCACATCGCCAAGTACCAGGTCATCAAGCGTGCAACCGAACAGGTCGCAGATCATAAGCAGCTTGTCCATCTCGGGATAGGCCTTCTCGGATTCCCATTTGGAGATGGCCTGGCGCGAGACGCCGAGCAACATGGCCAGCTGTTCCTGGGGCATGTTGCGTTGTGCGCGCAGGTATTGCAGGTTGGCGCGGAAGCTCATCGGAGTGTCCCTTCATAGGTAATGCTCATCATGACATATTCGGCCGATGCCCTCACTATGCCACGGCAAACCAGTTCCGCGCCACCATCTTCAGGTTGCATATTCGCGCGCAACCACAGGTTGCATCGGCGGAATCCCGCCATTCTGCCGGCTCCGCGGCATTCTAGCCCGCACCCCGATTGGACCGGCATAATCGGAATACATCGATTATGAAAAAACGCTCGCGGCCACATGGCCAACGAGCGTGAATCTCGGGTGGGCGATGTAGGAATCGAACCTACGACCCCTTCGGTGTGAACGAAGTGCGCTAGCCGCTGCGCCAATCGCCCGAATACTCGGTTCTTCAGTTATATCCAGTCGAATTGCTTCGACTTTCGTGGGCGATACAAGATTCGAACTTGTGACCCCTTCCGTGTCAGGGAAGTGCGCTACCACTGCGCCAACCGCCCGGGTCATCATCCGGTCGAATCAATCAGCATGAATCAACCATCCGAGAGCGGACAACGGGACTCGAACCCGCGGTCTCAACCTTGGCAAGGTTGCGCTTTACCAACTAAGCTATGTCCGCATGTGTTACCTTCACAGGCAACAGGTGACAAAGATACGCCAATCTCAGGAAAAAGCCAAGCCCCCGCGTGTCCCACCGGTTTTCCAACGATTATCGAGCGCCGAAGTGAAGTTCCCGAACTACGCCGACGTGCCGTCCTTCATGGAATCAGGCACGGTATGGGCTTCATCCCTCAACGCGCGATAATGGCGGTATGACGCAACGACAACTGATGCGGGCCACAGTCGAAACGCCCATCGGCCGGATGATGATGGCCTCCGACGGCGAGGGACTTACCGAACTCTGTCTTGAAGACTGGTGGTGGGCCACCGATCACCAAGCCGTTCTCGATTCGAATCGCGAATCCGATAGTGAACCCGACGTATTCCGTATAACCCGCGAATGGCTGACCGCCTATTTCGCCGGCGAACGCCCCGGCTCGGATCAGGTGCCGCCTTTGCATCCCGCCGGCACGCCATTCCAACATGAAGTGTGGAATCTGGTGGCCGAAATCCCCTATGGCATGACGGTAAGTTACGGCGAACTCGCCGCCGAATTGGCCGAACGACGCGGCGGCGGCCGCATGGCCGCGCAGGCGGTCGGAGGCGCAGTGAAGCGCAATCCGGTTACCATCATCGTGCCCTGCCACCGCGTAGTCGGCTCGGGCCGCGCGTTTGGCGGCTACGGCGGCCGACTCGACATCAAGGCCGAGTTGCTTGAACTCGAGGGCGTGGATCTGGCGCGCTTCGATCTGCCGAACCTTTGACGGGCCCAGCGGTCCGCCTCGTCAAAAAGGATTGAGTGGTTAACCCTCCCGCCGGCGGGAGATGGCGCGTAGCGCCGGAGGGTGGTCGGCTGGCTGGCATCGCAACCCTGCTACCCGACAATTTTCGACAAGCCGACGGGAATCCTTCCACGAATTGTTCGCCGTCGGTGCAGTCTTGCTCGATCGCGCCGGCCAAAACCGTACAATCCCTACAATGGAATGCATATGGTTAATTGCTGCGCGCAGCCGCACGGCCGCACGCGATCGCAAGACCACGCAGCCCAAGGGGATATGCAATATCAACGGAAGCAGGAGGTGCGCATGACCGGCATTATCGATTACGCGCACACCGAAACGCGCTCCTTCGCCGACTTGCCGTTCAACGAAATCGACGCCTTGATCATCTCCACGCTCATCTATGAGGATGTGGCCAGTGTCTGTCCGACGTTGATGCTGGATGAGACGCGGTCAGGCTCGTTCGCCGCACGCATTCGCGCTTTCGAACCCAAGCATCCACTGATCTGGCTGAAGGGTATCTGGCATCCCGAGCTTGAATCGGTAAGCCTTGACGAGGCCAACCGCGAGCTGCATCGTTCGCCGGAAACACATGCCGACGACAAGCCGCACGAAGCCCAAATGGTTTCAGTGGTCAACCCGGACCTGACCCACGACCTGTTCCAGGCCGCAGGCGAAAACCCCCGCTACGCCAACGTTCGCCTGGGCGCGGTGGTCGAGCACATCAATCAGGGTGAGCAAACCCAATTCGCCGCCGCCACCTTCCAACTGCCCGACGGCCACAAGCGCCGAAAGCCGACCTACAAAGGCACGTTGGTTATTTCCTTCCGCGGCACCGATGATTCGCTCATCGGATGGAAGGAAGATTTCAATATGGCTTTCCAGTATCCGGTGCCGGCGCAACGTTCAGCCAGCGCCTATCTGGATATGGTGGCGCGACTGTGGGAGGGTCCGATTATTCTGGTCGGCCATTCCAAGGGAGGCAATCTGGCGATTTACGCGGCCATGAACGCCGATCCCAAGGTGCGCAAGCGCATTCAGCATGTCTATTCACTGGATGGCCCCGGTTTCCCGCCGGAGATTGTGACCAGCCCCGCCTACCGCACCATCCAGCCGAAGGTGACGAAAATCGTGCCGAGTTCGTCGATTGTGGGCATGATTTTCGAGACCCCGGAGCCTTGCCGCGTGGTCTCTTCCGATTCGGATGGCATCATGCAGCATTCCGCCTTCACCTGGCTATTGGATGGTGACCAGTTCATCACCGAGCCGGATTTGAGTTCCAGCTCGCAGTTGTTTAACGAGGAGCTGAACCATTGGATCGCCACGCTTACGCCCGAACAGCGCGAGCGTGCGGTGGATGCGCTGTTCACCGTGCTGCACGCCAACGGCACCACCAGCTTCAGCGAGGTGATGAGCAACTTCCCCGCTTCGATTCCGGCGATGCTTGGCGCGTACGTTGGGCTGACCCCCGCAGACCGGCGTCATTTGGTTGAGGCCCTGGCGATACTGTTCAAGGCGTCCACGGCCAAACGCAAGCCGACGCCCGCCCCGGCTTCCGCACCAAGTTCTGCGACCTCCAAAGCAACAGCCGAGATCCCAGCAGAAACTGCAGCAGGAGCAGATAGCGCAGCTCCGGCCAGAGCCGATACTGATGCCGATGCCGGCACCACAGCTTCGCCATCAGCGGAGGACGCAACTGAAATCGCCGATTAGCTCATAGACATGTCCACAAATAATAGTTATACTGCCCAATAAGTTATTAGACAGCGTGACCATATCACGCTGGTGCATCAGGAGGAAGAGATGCCACGTCCACGCCATGATTCCGAGGTGCTGCCCGCCAAAGAACGCCTCGAGAACGCTTTCTGGGAATTGCTCGCCGACCGCGACTATCGCAAGATCACCGTTACCGACGTGGTGCGTGAGGCTGGCGTGAACCGTAATTCGTTCTACTATCACTTCTCCAGCCTGCCCGAATTGGCCGATTCAGCCATCCTGCATCAGGTCGAATCGATTCCGATCAACCGCACCCCCGATCCGAACGGCAATCCCGAGGAACAATGGCGAGACCGCGTCACCGCCACGCTCTCCGATCCAGAGCAGCGTCAGAGCCTCGACCACCTGGCCCTGTTGGCAGGCCCGCACAGCACGCTTGAACTGACCGAATCGCTGCGCGACTTCTGCCGTCTGCAAATGCTCAGCACATTGCAACGCGACCCCAAGAACCTTGACCTGAAAACCGATCTCATGGTCGAGTTCACCGTGGGCGGCATGCTCGCCGTGCTGCAACGTTGGCCCGAATTGAGCGACACCATCGAAATCAAAGACCTGCTTAAAGAAGATGTGGCCGTGCTGGCCATGGGCATATACCTGGCCATGAGCCAAAAGGACATGCTTAATTACTGGAATCGCATCTTCGTGCACAATGCGCAGGATTCGACCGCCCCCGGCATGCCGGTCGCCGCCACGCATGCCGCGCCATCCACCATCTCATCGTCGAACGGCCCCGCAGGATTCCCCGGGTACACCGCTTGACCGAAAACCAGCGAGTCTGGATTGTTTCCGCCGCACGAACCTCGCGTGAGGTTTCTCACAAGGCGCAATCAGCCTCTCATGCTGGCGTTTCCAACCCACGCACAGGAAGATGGAAGCATGAGCGAAACATCGAACAAGACTCGTCTGGAACATGACTGCATCGGCCAGATGGAGGTGCCGGCGAACGTCTACTGGGGTATTCACACCCAGCGCGCTATCGGCAACTTCCCGGTCTCCGGCATCACCGATAGCCAACATCCCGAGCTGATTCGCGCCTATGCCACGGTCAAGCGCGCCTGCGCCATCGCCAATGAGGAATTAGGCCTGATCGACCCAGCCAAGGCCGAGGCCATTCGCGCCGCCTGCCTAGAAATTGAGGCCGGCAAACTGGCCGATCAGTTCCCGGTCGATGTGATGCAGGGCGGTGCCGGCACCTCGTCGAACATGAACATGAACGAGGTGATCGCCAACCGTGCGTTGGAAATCGCCGGCCGCCAGCGCGGCGATTACACATACATCCATCCGAACGACGACGTCAACAAGTCGCAGTCCACGAACGACACCTACCCGGCCGCCTGCAAACTCGCGCTTATCGACGCGATCGGGCCGCTCGCCGAGTCCACCAAGAAACTCGCCAAGGCCTTCCACGATCTGGCCGACAAACATATCAATGACGTGACGATTGGCCGCACGCAGCTGCAGGACGCCGTACCAATGACCTATGGTCAGGAATTTCATGCGTTTGCCACGCTGTTGAAGTCTGATTTGGCTGCATTCGATCGCGTGGTGCCGCTGCTGGCCCAGCTCAACCTCGGTGCCACCGCCATCGGTACCGGCATTTGCGCGGATCTGCGATTCCGCAAGTCCGCTATCAAGCATCTGGCGCAAATCACCGGGCTGCCGGTCACCGCCGCGCCCGATCCGGTGGCCGCCATGACGGATATGGGCGCGTACGTGGCCACGTCGGCTGCCATCAAGAGCCTCGCCGTGCACCTGAAGAAGGCCGCCGACGATTTGCGACTGCTCAATTCCGGGCCGCGCTGCGGTTTCAACGATCTCAACGTGCCGGCTCGCCAGGCCGGATCGTCGATCATGCCGGCCAAAGTGAACCCTGTGATCCCCGAATGCGTCAACCAGTGCTGCTTCACGATTTTCGGCATGGACGTGACTGTGAACTGGGCTGTGGCCGAGGGACAGTTGCAGCTGAACGCCTTCGACCCGGTGATGGTGCATGAGCTGCTGACCGGCATGGCGTTGCTGACGCACGCCATGGAGACGTTCCGCGTCAACTGCGTGGAAGGCATCGAAATCAATGCTGACCTGGGGCGTTCATACGCCCAGTCCTCACCGTCGATTTCCGCCGCGCTCAACCACTACATCGGCTACGAGCACGCGGCCGACATCGCCGCCGAAGCCGTACATACCGGCCGTACCGTGCGCGAGGTGGCCGGCGAACGCACCGACCTGCCCGCCGAGCAGTTGGACGAGATTCTCGATCCGATTCGACTGGCCCGCGGCCTCGGCCAGACCTGCCGCGAACGCCAGGAGTAGCGGAATCGACCGTAGGCCGATTCCGCTTTCTGCCACCCCGTCTCCACGACTTCACCAGAAACGACCGATACAGTAGGCGTATGACTGAATATGCAGAAGACATCGCACGCTGGTTTCAGGTGAACGCCGGCAAACTCATCTGGCTGACCATTGTATTGGCCATCGTATTTGTGGCCGACCGCGTCATCAGCCGCGTGTTGCGCAAGATTCTGGACAATTCTCAGATTCCCAGCGCCTCGATTTTCGTGAACCTCACGCGCGTGACCATCTGGGTCACCGGCGCAGCGATGGTACTGCAGCCCGTATTCGGCATCAATCCGACCACACTTATCACCGCCCTTGGTGTTGGAGGTGTGGCGATCTCGCTGGGTCTGAAGGATACAATCGCCAACATCATCGGCGGCTTCGGCCTGATGCTGGGCCGCGTAATCCAACCCGGCGATCTGGTGACCATTCAAGGCGTCACAGGCACCGTGCACGACATCACCTGGCGTCAGACCGTGGTGCGCACCCGTTCCGGAGACATGATGGTCATCCCCAATTCGGTACTCAATACGGCCGCCCTGACCAAGCTCACGCCGGTCAGCGAAGGCATGGCCACGCTTGAGTTCACGGCCAAGGCCTCCGGCGACCCGTCTGCGATCAGTCAGGATATTCTCGACCGCGTAACCAAAGCCACCGCCGACGTGGCGCTGGAGGGTCAGCCGCCATTGGTCAAGTTCACCGGCTTCTCCCCTTACGGCATGACCGGCCAAGTGCTTGTGTTCGCGCGCGAGGGTGTGCTGCCTTCCACCATCAAAGATATGGCGGCGCGAGCCATCGCCGGTTCGGGCACCGAATACCTTGTTGAAGATGGCGGCTCGTCAGGCAATCTGTGATATCTCCCGGCTCGCCTCTCTGGGTCCGGCTATGACAGTCATGCGAACAGCATCCAACCGGTAAGCATCACAGTCAACAGTAGGTACGCGATAACGCCGGGATTGGCATAGGCGGTGCGTATTTTAAGCCCCGCAGGCAACTCCTCTGGCGCAAGATAGAACTCCCAGCTCTTGCGCTTGGTGATAAGCAGCACGATACCGGCAATGCAGAGGCCCAACATCACTGTGCCGTACAACATCATGATGCCCATGTCGCCCATGTTGCCGGCTTCAGCCATACGCATGATTTCGGCCTCGCTGACCGTGCCGTCGAGGATGCGGGGATCGATCTGTTGTATCACCAATGGGGCGAGTACTGACCCGTTCAGGTTGATCAGCATGTGCATAGCCACCGAATACCGCAGTCGGGAGGTGCGCGTGTATACATATCCGAACATCAGTCCTAGGCCAAAGGCGTAGAAGAACTGGAACACGTTCATATGGAATAGCGCGAATGCCAGTGCGGAGAATATGATTGCGGTCTTCTCTCCGTACCGGCGCAGGCGGGAGATAATCTCCTTGCGAAAAATCCATTCTTCGCAAACCGGTGCCAACAGGCCTATGAACAATGCGTTCACCCGCCAGTCGCTGCCAAGAATCACGTCGTTGATGCGATTGGTGGCCTGACCATCAGTGGCTCCGGCAGACAATATATTGCCAATCATATTGCCCAAGAACATTACCGGAATGCACATGACGAAAATCTGAATGAACTCCCCCGCCTTCATGGGGTACTGCCGGGTGCGAATAACCGGTACGCGAGTGAAGGCCAACATACTCAGCGGCATGGCCACCACATACAGCGGTCCGGAGGAGGCGAGCAGCACAGCCCAAGCGGGCACATCGGTGCCAAGCAGCGTTCGTAGTGCTTCAGTGGCCAGAATATTCAGTCCGATCCAGAACACCATCATAATGGCGAGCGCCGAGCCGATTGTCGAAAACCGGCGATGGGCCGTGAACCACCAATCGCGTGGAGATTGTTGCGGCTGCTGCGATTGCTGAGGTGCCTGCGGCTGCTGCGCCGGCGGCATTGGTTCGCTCATACTTATCCCCCATAGTTACTGGCCGCAAACGGACCGATCACACGTGCAATACTCTTCAAGAATACGGCACGGCGTTTCGATTGCATTGGGAATGGGGGAGGAAATCATCAATGGGCAAGGAATGATCAACGTCAATCATTCCCAATGCCGAGAAAGTCCCCTACTCTGCAAGATTGCTGTGGGACGGCACGCGATAATCGCCCAAAAATCGCCGCCGTCCCACACACGTCATTGCCGATAAGCCATTCGACGATCGTACAGTCACAAAAACAGAACAGAACCGCACGATCATCGCAACGCCATTCAGCAGGCGAGCGCGGCGACCGGACGCGGGGTGACAATCACGTCATCGCCCACCGCCAGACCGGCCGGCAGCTCGCTGGCGGGCAGCTGCAC
>ERZ791895.495-NODE-495-length-27750-cov-4.966817_pt1 | contig 27750 bp, 22 predicted proteins | sample MGYA00510153_ERZ791895 | MGnify/ENA primary metagenome ERZ791895 (study PRJEB30046, sample SAMN00792064) | human gut metagenome | study: EMG produced TPA metagenomics assembly of the A metagenome-wide association study of gut microbiota in type 2... | reverse complement strand
GCATCTCTTTATGTTTATAGACCTTGCAAGACGGGGTTTACTAATTGCTTACAAATGACGGGACAGGGATAAATGTGCCGCTTTGTCCCAGTTCTATGAAATCGCCTTTGGAAGTATTGCCGGAAAACTGTTCTTCTGCATAACGGGACTTGCTGTCATAAAATCTCCAGACAGGGATATTGAGTTCCGCCAACCTTGATTTATAAGTTACTTTGTGTTCCTTGCAGTACATAATAATTTCTGCAACTTCTTCTCGTGTCATCATAAATTTTGTTTTTGGGTACAAAGATACTGGTCGAAGAGGTTGCAGAAAATACGTGGTTTACCGGAAGCTTACTTTGTTTCTCCCTTTTTCAATTAAACATACAATCTACAGAGATTTATAATAATTATCGCAATGTTTAAATATGGAAATATCAAAGACCTATTCTCTGATATATCTGACGAGCAATGTCTATACGAAGAAGTCTAATAGTAGTATAACCAATAAGATCAGGGGAACACAACCCTTCTATCATGGACTTGAAAGCATGTTTCTTCTCACTTGAAAAACATGATATCGTTTCGAATGCAGAAAAAGGGTTTACTTTATTTGCATCAGATCCTTCATTCCATATAAGATTTCCTGCCATCGGATTATTGCCCAAACCAATAGAATCTATTATGTAATCTATAGAAGGATCATCTTCTTCTGTAAGTGGAGCCTGCTTTGCAGAACCTATTAATTGATAGCCTAATTGTACAACTGCAAGTTTTTCGTTCATTGGTAATGATGATAAAATTCTGTTCATTTGTTTATTATTTTATTTGTTTATAAATTGATGTCATTTTCTTCTTGAAAACATACCTTTAAATTTAAAGTTTCTGGTAATTTATATAATTCGGCATTAATAAATCGAACTGGAATTCCAAAAAACATATGATGCCGTTGCAATTCTCTAATCCAATCCTTAAATCCTGAGCCATAACATCGAAAAGCTTTTAAGTTATCTTCAGCGTCAGTAAGAATTGTTAGTTGTTTAATAAATGGGATTTCATTATGAACATAGAATGTTGTGGAACTCTTATTAAATTCATGTATGAAATATTTTTTTTGATCATTACAATGATTGGGCCCTTTGATTTTATCCATTTCTATATGAACATTTTGAAGAAAGTCTCTTAATTGATATTTTTGAGGGATAAAATTGGGGATTTGTATTCCAAAGAACGTATACGATTCAAGTTGATATGCCCAACTAAGACAATATAAATTCGTAAGTTTAATTTCATTACGTGCATTCTTTGTTTTATAATAAGAACTTACAATTTTTTTTAGTTTTACTTGAGTCTTGTTATAATTGGATTTAAAGTTGTTAAAAATCGGCTGAATTCTAGATTCTAATTTATTATTAATTTCATCAGCTATACTTTTCCCTAAAGAAATAACCTCATTGATAGAAGTATCAAATGCATCTCCATTATCAGGAAGGATAATACCCAAGCCCTGGTTCTGATACATCATTAACTGAGAAGCATAGTAATTATAATTTTCCGCATATCTTCCAACAAACTCATTGGGTGTATTTTTTTTTGCTTGTTCCAAATCATACATACATAGGTATTTTATAAGAATATGATTAGTCATAAGTCGTTCTGAATAGTCCCATATAGAAGAAATGAAATGTGGAGACTTATATAGTCTTTCAATTAATCGAGATCTATTTGCATAGCATTCCATAATTCTTAATGAGTCTTTGCTGCTATGATATTTGATATAAATATTTAATAATAGAAAACTTAACTGGATTATAAAAGTGGAATCTTCCGTTAATGTATTAGTTAAATAGAAATAATCAATTATTTTTAAAGCACACATCACACCAGCCCAGCATTCACTTTCGTCCCTTAGTATATCATAACGATTTTCACATATACTTTTCAATGTTTGTAAAAGCATGAACTCTGCATTATACATTTTGTTGATAGCTGTATACAGGCAATAATTCTTATAAGCACTATCATATTCCTTAAAAGTATCTAGTATTCTTAAGATTTTATTTAAATCATATTCGAAAATTTGGAAAAAGGAAGCTTTGTATCCTCTATCATTTAACCTACAGACAACACGATTGCGGGAAAGTCTACAATCCTGAAGAGCAGACATAAATATATCGCTAGTTTTTCTCTCTCTTTGAAGGGTATTTGTTAATTTTGAAAATAATTGTATTTTAGGAATAAGTTTTTTAAATTTTTGGTCTGTAGAATAACGAAGTGAGATCGCTATTTGCCTATATAATTTGAGGACATTTATCGTATTTTCGTCAGATATATTTAGGGTATTAAAAAGAAGCTCATCTCCTGAATAGTCATATTCAATTCCTATAACTCCTTCTAAACTATTATGCACAAGCTGCTTTGCTTTCAATCTAACTTCTGTCCATTCACCTTGTAATTGTACAAAAAGTGAAAGATTTCTTCGTAAAAGGTCTATAGAATCCACTCCTTATTATTTTAATAAAATGACAACTTAAGATTTCGAGATTGTAACGATACGGAAACATAATCAATGTCATCATTGTCGTCAAACCTCACTTCAAAAAGATAATCAGGATCTTCTCCGTTGTAAATATAAAGATGATTATATTTTTTTTTCAAATATGCCTTTTTAAGAGAAAGAGTAGGATTAATTTCTATGGTAATATTTTCTCGGTTATTCCAACATGATATTCTGATATTTCTATCAACTTGAGATTTAGACACTATACATTCATTAATATATCTCTCATGTCTAATAGAAATAAAATCAAAAAATTCTCTTTCTTCAGATAAAGAAGTACCATGTTTTTCTATAAAATAATTATCAAGAAAAACAGGCATTTCACTCCATCCTAAATTTAGACATACATTTTGGGTCAGCGATTCACTTGTTTTACTAGAGACTATTCCACTAAGATCATCCTTTAAAGAAAGGATAACTTGACGAACAAAAGAACTACAAATAGTCCAATTATACTGAAAAGAAAGCATTGGATGTTCACTAGTCCTGTAATCAAGAATTTTATTAGTGATAATATATTTACATATAACATTAATTATATCTGCAGCTATATCATCATTTGAAAGTACAGAAAATCTTCTCTCTAAATCTTTTATAGAATCTAATATTTGTTGTTTTAAATTAATGTTGTCTTTCATATTTGAATTAATTTTTGGTTATGTTATATCTCATCCAAATTCAAAAAATATAGAAAGAAATATATATTTTTCGCCTTAAAGGTAATTATAATATTTAAGTAATTCGAAATATATAGTATAAAAAGTCATATATTTACGAAAGAATATCGATAAGATAAAATCAAAAGATCACATAATTCTAATGGTTTATTTAACAATAGAGAATTAGAATATATTATAGAGTCTTTTATTGTAATAATGTTCGATCAAGTACTAACTCAAACAGTTTGTTTACGCATTGTTTACGCAAGGACATAAAAAAAGCAGTTACGGAATCCGTAACTGCCTGATTTTCTTAGTGGACCAGCCTGGGCTTGAACCAGGGACCTCCAGATTATGAGTCTGTTGCTCTAACCAACTGAGCTACAAGTCCGTCGATTTTACTCCTAGAACCAGCGCAAAAGTAATATTTTCTATTTATTCTCACAATATTTAAGGGCTTTTTTTTATAAAAAAACCTATATTTGACAAGAGTTTAGATATATATTGTATTTTTGCGAAACTTAATATTTTAATAGTTAGACATATGTCACAAAACACAAACGAATCTTATTTACACGGGCTCTCTGACCAACAGGTACAAGAAAATCGTCAGAAATACGGTTCCAACCTTCTGACTCCTCCCAAACGCCCTTCTATGTGGAAATTATATCTGGAAAAATTCCAGGATCCGGTCATACGGGTATTATTGGTGGCAGCGTTTTTTTCACTGGTCATTTCCATCATTGAAAGTGAATATGCAGAAACAATCGGTATCTTTTTTGCAATCTTCCTGGCTACCGGAATCGGCTTTTATTTTGAATACGATGCCAATAAGAAATTCGACTTGCTGAATGCGGTAGGTGAAGAAACTCCGGTCACGGTTATCCGCAACGGAAAAGTACACGAAATACCTAAAAAAGACATTGTGGTAGGTGATATCGTCATCCTCAATACGGGAGAGGAAGTACCTGCCGACGGAGTATTGCTGGAAGCCGTTTCACTGCAGGTTAACGAATCGACGCTGACGGGAGAGCTGATGGTCAACAAGACCACAGACCCGGCTCATTTTGATGAAGAAGCTACTTATCCTTCGAATACCGTCATGCGAGGTACCACCATTACCGACGGACATGGAATCATGAAGGTAGAACGGGTAGGTGATGCGACGGAAATCGGTAAAGTGGCCCGTCAGGCTACCGAGCAGAACCTGGAAGAGACCCCTCTGAACATTCAGTTGTCTAAACTGGCCAGTCTGATCGGTAAAATCGGATTTACCATCGCCGCACTAACTTTTATTATCTTCACCAGCAAGGATCTTTATCACTATCTTTCTGTGACAGAAGTGAATGACTGGCACCAGTGGCTGGACATTGCCCGGATTGTGCTGAAATACTTCATGATGGCAGTCACCTTAATCGTGGTTGCCGTACCGGAAGGATTGCCGATGAGCGTTACATTGAGTCTGGCACTCAACATGCGGCGCATGCTCAAGACCAACAACCTGGTGCGCAAAATGCATGCCTGCGAAACAATGGGTGCAATTACGGTCATCTGTACGGATAAGACCGGTACGCTGACACAGAATCAGATGCAGGTATACGAATCTCAGTTGAAAGACGAGGATACAGACCTCATCGCAGAAGGCATTGCGGTCAACTCTACGGCTTTCCTGGAAGAAAATCCGGAAGAAAAGAAACTCTCGGGAGTAGGAAATCCGACAGAGGTAGCTTTGCTGCTTTGGCTGAACGGTCAAGGAAAAGACTATATCACCTTACGCGACAATGCGAAGATTGTCAACCAGCTGACATTCTCTACGGAGCGTAAGTACATGGCTACGCTGGCCGATTCATCGCTGAAAAACAAAAGAATTCTTTACATAAAGGGCGCTCCCGAAATCGTCATGGGAAAATGCAAGCTGGACAACCCGCAGATTGCATCATACAACGAACAGCTGCTGGCTTACCAGAACAAGGCCATGCGTACCTTGGGAATCGCTTACCGGTATGTAGACCCGAACGAGATTACCGACTGTGCCGAGTTAGTCAACCAGGGAGGACTCAACTTCCTGGGTATTTTCGCCATCAGTGACCCTATCCGTCCGGATGTTCCGGCAGCCGTTGCCAAATGTCAGTCGGCCGGAATCGGCATTAAGATTGTCACGGGAGATACTCCGGGAACGGCAACCGAAATTGCCCGGCAGATTGGCTTGTGGACTCCTGCCGATACCGAAAGAAACCGGATTACCGGTGTGGAATTTGCGGCACTCAGTGATGAGGAAGCATTGGACAGAGTACTCGACCTGAAGGTGATGAGCCGTGCCCGTCCGATGGACAAGCAGCGTCTGGTACAGTTGCTGCAGAAGAAAGGGGCCGTAGTGGCAGTTACCGGTGACGGTACGAACGATGCTCCTGCCTTGAACCACGCACAGGTAGGCCTTTCCATGGGAAGCGGAACTTCTGTGGCGAAGGAAGCCAGCGATATCACATTGCTCGATGACTCCTTCCACAGCATCGCGACGGCTGTCATGTGGGGACGTTCGTTGTATAAGAACATCCAGCGCTTCATCGTATTCCAGCTGACCATCAACGTGGTGGCACTGTGCAGTGTGTTGCTGGGAGCATTCTTCGGAACCGAACTGCCGCTTACAGTTACACAGATGCTTTGGGTGAACCTGATTATGGATACCTTCGCAGCCATGGCACTGGCTTCTATTGCCCCGAGCATGGATGTGATGAACGAGAAGCCACGCCGTCAGAGCGATTTCATCATTACTCCTTCTATGCGTACCAATATTTTCGGGGTCGGTATCGGATTCCTGGTCATCCTGATGGGACTGCTTGCCTACTTTAAAGGCCTTCCCGGAGGCATGGATGTGCATCATCTGACTATCTTCTTTACGATATTCGTGATGCTGCAGTTCTGGAACCTGTTCAATGCAAGCGTATTCGGAACCAATCATTCCATCTTCAAGGATGCGTCACACGCACTGGGAATGCTCGGAGTGGCCCTCATCATTCTTGTAGGACAGATTCTGATTGTCTGCTTCGGAGGAAAAGTGTTCCGTACCGAACCTTTGTCGCTCACCGAATGGGGATACATCATTGGAGGAACTTCCTTTGTGCTGTGGATAGGAGAAATTATCAGAGCCATCAAACGAAAAAGTAATTCTACAAAGAACAGCTGATAATTATGGATACTCAAATAAAGAATATTATCTTCGACTGGGGTGGTGTATTGCTCGACCTCGACTTTGAGGGTTGCCTGCAACGGTTTGAGAAGGCAGGAGCCACTGAAATACGCAACCTGGTAACGGGAAAGAACGAAGCGGGCTTCTTCCACCAGTATGAATGTGGCATGATTTCCACGCCACAGTTCAGGGAGGAGATACGCCGGTTGACCGGCAACGGACTGCTGACGGATGATGAAGTGGATGCCATCTGGAACAGCGAATTGCTTTCCATTCCGGAAGAGAAACTGCGCCTGCTGATGGAGCTGTCGCAGAAGTACCGTATTTATCTGCTGAGTAATACCAATGAGCTTCACTGGAATTCGGCTTCGGGACGGGCTTTCCAATACGGAAATACCGACGTAAAGGAATACTTTACACAGATATTCCTTTCCTATGAGATGAAACTCGCCAAGCCCGACCCTGAGATTTTCCGAGCGGTGATGAATGCGGCCGGCTTGCGTCCGGAGGAAACCGTATTCATTGATGATGCGAAAGTAAACTGCGAAGCCGCTGTTTCAACCGGAATGCATGCGATGCATTACATTCCCAGAGAAGATCTGGCATTGTTATTTCAATAAGAATTTATGCAAATAGTACAAAGTGACACAATAGATAAACTGCCTTTTTCTGTAGCTACCATCGGCTGTTTCGACGGGGTACACCGGGGACACCGCTTTCTGATTGAACAAGTATGCACAGAGGCACGGAAAAGAGGACTCAACAGCATGTTGATTACTTTTCCGGTACACCCCCGGCAGGTGATGCAGAAAAGCTATCAGCCGGAACTGCTTTCTTGTCCGGCAGAAAAAGAATCCCTGCTCTTGCAGCAACAGGCAGACTATTGCCTGTTACTTCCCTTCACTCAGGAATTGTCGCAGTATTCGGCCAAACAGTTCATGCAGTTGTTGCATGAGCAGTATCATGTACGGGCGCTGGTTATCGGATACGACCACCGGTTCGGACACAACCGCAGTGAGGGATTTACCGACTACTGCCGGTATGGAAAAGAACTGGGAATGGAAATTGTCCAGGCCAAGGGACTGGTAGAGGAAGGTATCTCCATCAGTTCATCGGCCATCAGACGGTTGTTGTCGGAAGGACAGATAGAACAGGCCAATCATTTCCTGGGATACAATTACAGCCTGGAGGGAACGGTCACGGAAGGATTCAAAATCGGACGGAAACTGGGTTTTCCTACTGCCAATATACAACCGGCATGCGGTGACAAACTGATTCCCGGAAACGGGGTTTATGCCGTACGGGTACACCTGGATGCGCACTGTTATCCGGCCATGCTCAACATCGGATACCGGCCAACGGTAAACAACGGGAACAACCTGAGCATTGAAGCCCATATACTGAATTATTCCGGCGATATCTATCATTGTCCCGTGCGTATCGAGTTTATCTCTTTTATCCGGAAAGAAGCGAAATTTGAGGACCTGACTGCCTTGAGCCGGCAGTTGGAAGAAGACCGGAAAAATGTGACACGGATGTTTTCCTCCCTGTCCGGGGTTTATGGGAGCCAACAGTAAAACAGGCATTACTCCTACAACCTGAACAGAAGTTTCCCGAAAGGAAGAAGCAAAAGCATTATTGGAAAAGTCCGCCTGTAGAAAAGCGGAGAAGCATCCTCTTTATACAACACTCCCCCGAAAGTACTCACATACTTTCGGGGGAGATATTTTATTATACGATCGTTTATTTGCTCAATTCACGAGAACGTTCACCCAGGTATCCGCCGTGATGACGCTTGCTGTATTCCTCAATGGTAAAACCGGTCTGATGCATGGTCTCTACTACCAAAATATCACCGATTACCGTCATCATCGTGGTAGATGTAGTCGGAGTCATTCCCAACGGACATACTTCATCCGGATGTCCGGTTGCCAGGCAGATATCGGCAGCCTTAGCCAATGGGCTGTCAGGATTTCCGGTGATTACAATCTTCTTGAGTGCCGGATTCAACTGATGTGCCAGTTGAGTCAGTTCTACAATCTCACGGGTCTTGCCAGAGTTAGAAATCAGCAACAGCAGGTCATTTTCCTGCAGGATACCCAAATCTCCATGCTGAGCCTCACTCGGATGCAGAAAAACCGCAGGAATACCCGTTGAGCAAAATGTAGTAGCTATATTCATAGCGATCTGTCCGGCCTTTCCCATACCGCTGGTCACCAGCTTGCCATGTTTGCGATGTACCTGTTCCACAATCAAAGCAACTGCTTTTTCATAGGCATCCGTCACAGGAATGTTCAACACTGCCTGAGCTTCACGCTGCAATAAATCTTTTATAGACGAAATCATATCTGAAATAGTTTATAAAGTCGGACAGCCGACTAATTTAACAATTGTATTAATTCCTCGAATGTATTTGCCACACTGTAATAACTTCCGAGCGGACGATGCACGAAGTGTGTAGCTTCCAACCGTTCCATGAACCTCAGAAGGTCATCCCAAAAACCGTTGACGTTATAAAATACAACCTTTTTGCCATGGTAACCGATGCTGGCGGCCGCCATTACATGAAACACTTCATCCAGCGTACCGATACCTCCGGGCAAAGCAACCATGATTTCCGATTCTCTCACCATGATATCTTTCCGGTCACTCAAATCCATGCAGCGGAAAGTAACATCCAGCAGGTCGCTGACCATGGCCCGTTCCTCCAGCTTGGTAGGAACCACTCCCATCAGCATTCCGCCGTTCTCCTTGGCCGCACGTGCCACCGCTTCCATCAGTCCGGTATTGGAGCCTCCGTAAACCAACCATTTTCCGTGTTGTCCCATCCATGTTCCCAGCTGGCTCGCAGCTTCCATATACACTGCGTCTATCTGATTGGAGGCAGAACAAAAGATTGCTATTTTTTTCATATATTCTATTTTTAGTCCAAACAAGTTTGCTACTGCACAACTGAACCTGATGCAAATATCTGTATTTTTTCAGTGAAAGACAATAAGTAATATGTATTTTTGCATCGAATTTAGAATCCCGGTACAAAACTTATGACATATAATACTTTCATTTTGCCCAACGGACTGCGCATCATCCATACTCCCAGTCCTACACGGGTAGCCTATTGCGGCTATGCCATCGACGCAGGAACCCGCGATGAACTTCCGGAAGAGGGAGGAATGGCTCACTTCGTGGAGCATCTCATCTTTAAAGGGACGCAAAAACGGCGGGCATGGCACATTCTCAACCGTATGGAGAATGTGGGAGGAGACTTGAATGCATATACCAACAAAGAAGAAACAGTGGTTTACAGTGCATTCCTGAAAGAGCATTTTTCAAGGGCACTGGAGCTGCTGACGGATATCGTCTTTTTCAGCACCTTCCCGCAGCAGGAAGTGGAAAAGGAAAGAGAGGTAGTCATCGATGAAATCCAAAGCTATGAAGATACTCCGGCCGAACTGATATTCGATGATTTTGAAGAACTCATTTTCCCCAATCATCCCTTAGGGAAAAACATCTTGGGAACACCCGGGCAACTGAGGAAGTATACTACGCAAAATATTTTACAGTTTACCGGAAGATACTATTACCCGTCGAACATGGTATTCTTCATTTCGGCCGACCTGGATTTCAAGCGTATCATCCGCATGGTGGAAAAAGCCCCCCAGGGAATCACCGACCGTTCGGCTGAAAGAATGCAGCGGCAGTCTCCTCTCCCCTATCAGCCGGTACGGCGTACCGTCCTCAAGGACACCCATCAGTCGCACGTAATGATAGGAGGCCGCGGATACAGTGCCTACGACCACAAGCGTACCGGACTGTATCTGCTCAACAACATCCTGGGAGGTCCCGGAATGAACAGTAAACTGAATGTATCGCTCCGCGAGAAGAGAGGACTGGTCTACAATGTAGAATCGAACCTGACTGCCTATACAGATACCGGAACCTTCTGCATTTATTTTGGTTGCGACCATGAAGATACGGATCTTTGCATCGAACTGGTCCATAAGGAACTGAAACGGCTTCGCGACAAAGGCCTGACCACCATGCAGCTGCATGCAGCCCAGAAACAGATTATCGGACAGATAGGAGTGGCATCCGACAACTTTGAGAACAATACCCTCAACATGGCCAAATGCTTCCTGCATTACCGCCATTATGAAGAAGAGTCGGAAGTCTTCCAGCGCATCAATGCCCTCACGCCTTCCCAGCTGCTGGACATTGCCAATGAAATGTTTGCCGAAGACTATCTCACTACACTGATTTACCGATAACCCCGGCACCTCAGAAAAAGACTTCTGCCACTGTGGCTTATCGGAGTTTTATTTTTGACGGAAAGCACAAAAACACTATCTTTGTATTGTTGAACTTAGGAATTGAATAAAATTACATACGTTATGAAAATAGAAGAGAAACTGAGTACCTCAGTGATAAACGGAATAAAAGAATTGTACGGAGCAGATGTTCCTGCCAAGATGGTACAATTGCAGAAAACAAAGAAAGAGTTCGAGGGACATCTCACTCTGGTAGTCTTCCCCTTCCTGAAAGTTTCCAAGAAAGGTCCGGAACAGACCGCACAGGAAATTGGAGAATATCTGAAGCAGAATGAGCCAGCCATCGCCGCTTACAATGTCATCAAAGGATTTTTGAATCTTACTATTGCATCAGACGTATGGATTGACTTGCTGAATACCATCCACGCAGACGCACAGTGGGGAATCAAACAGCCGCAGGCAGACGCACCGCTGGTAATGATTGAATATTCTTCACCCAATACCAACAAACCGCTGCACCTGGGTCATGTCCGCAATAACCTCCTCGGAAACGCACTGGCCAACGTAATGGCAGCCAACGGCAACAAGGTGGTTAAGACCAACATCGTAAACGACCGAGGCATCCACATCTGCAAGTCCATGCTTGCCTGGCTGAAATACGGCAACGGTGAAACTCCGGAATCATCCGGCAAGAAGGGCGACCACCTGGTAGGTGATTACTACGTAGCCTTCGACAAGCATTACAAGGCAGAAGTAGCCGAACTGATGGAAAAAGGCCTCAGCAAAGAAGAAGCCGAAGCTCAGTCACCACTGATGCAGGAAGCCCGTGAAATGCTCCGCAAATGGGAAGCAAACGACCCGGAAGTCCGTGCCCTGTGGAAGAAAATGAACGAATGGGTATACGCCGGATTCGATGCCACTTACAAGATGATGGGAGTTGGATTCGACAAGATTTATTACGAATCAGATACCTATCTGGAAGGAAAGGAAAAAGTCATGGAAGGACTGGAGAAGGGATTCTTCTTCCGCAAGGAAGACGGTTCTGTATGGGCCGACCTTACCGCCGAAGGACTGGACCACAAGCTCCTGCTCCGCGGTGACGGTACTTCCGTATACATGACACAGGATATCGGTACTGCGAAACTCCGTTTCCAGGACTATCCGATCAATAAAATGATTTATGTAGTAGGAAACGAACAGAACTACCACTTCCAGGTGCTCTCTATCCTGCTCGACAAACTGGGATTCGAATGGGGCAAGGACCTGGTACACTTCTCTTACGGAATGGTTGAACTGCCGGAAGGAAAGATGAAGAGCCGTGAAGGTACTGTAGTTGATGCCGACGACCTGATGGAAGCCATGATTGAAACAGCTAAGGAAACCAGCAACGAACTGGGCAAGCTCGACGGACTGACTCAGGAAGAAGCCGACAACATCGCACGTATCGTCGGCCTGGGCGCGCTGAAATATTTCATTCTGAAAGTAGATGCACGGAAGAACATGACGTTCAACCCGAAAGAATCCATCGATTTCAACGGAAATACCGGACCGTTCATCCAGTATACCTACGCACGTATCCAGTCTATCCTGCGCAAGGCAGCCGAAGCAGGTATCGAAGTTCCGGCTACACTTGCCAAAGGCATTGAACTGAGTGCCAAGGAAGAGGGACTGATCCAGATGCTGGCCGACTTCACTGCTGTAGTAGCTCAGGCCGGTACCGACTACAACCCGTCTATCCTTGCCAACTATGCATACGATCTGGTAAAAGAATACAATCAGTTCTACCATGATTTCAGCATCCTGCGCGAAGAAAACGAAGCCTTGAAGGTATTCCGTCTGACTTTGAGCCAGAATGTCGGCAAGGTGGTAAAACTGGCCATGGGATTGTTGGGTATCGAAGTACCTGAAAGAATGTAATTTCTCTTTCAATTAAAATCATAGTTAACGCAGGTTTTAGGGGGAGGTCTGGAACAGAATTCCGCTAAGACCTGCGTTTTTTCGTTTCATTACACATCAATTATGGGTAAACAGAAATATTATGTAGTATGGAAAGGGGTAAATCCGGGAATATACACTTCATGGACCGAGTGCCAGCTCCAGATAAACAATTACAAGGGAGCCCTGTACAAGTCCTTTTCTACCCGGGAAGAAGCAGAAGCAGCCCTTTCCTCTCCTGCACACCTTTATCTTCAGCCCAAAGAAAAAGCCTCTGCCCCGCTTTCAGACAGTGCCCTGTCGGCTGTAGGCTATGAACCGGACAGTTGGGCAGTAGATGCCGCTTGCAGCGGAAATCCCGGTCCCATGGAATACCGTGGAGTCGACCTGCTTACCGGAAAAGAAATCTTTCATTTCGGCCCTATCTGCGGCACCAACAATATCGGAGAATTCCTGGCCATCGTCCACGGACTGGCACAGATGAAGCGGGACGGAATACAGAAAACCATCTACTCCGACAGTGCCAATGCCCTCAAATGGGTCAGAGAGAAAAAATGCAAGACCCAGCTGGAGCGTACGGAAAAGACAGCTGCCGTATACCAGCTGATAGCACGTGCCGAGAAATGGCTGCAAGAAAACACGTATACCACTCCCCTGCTGAAATGGCAGACCACCCTTTGGGGCGAAATCCCTGCCGATTTCGGTAGAAAATAACAGATCAGCTTATGAAAAAGAGATTGCTTTTTATACTTTCGTTCTTTGCTGCCGTACTGGGTTATTTCGTATTGCAGAAACCCTGTTTCATGTTCTATAATGACGCAGCAGGCAAGGGAGCTTCCCTCTCTGATTTTATGGATGTCATGTTTCACGGCATCAGCCTGGATGCAGCCACGGCCGGATACCTGGTAGCCATTCCCTGGCTGGCAGTCCTGGTCAGTGTATGGTTCAAGCGCTTTCCCCTGCGGAAAATACTGATAGGCTATTATGTATTGATTGCCCTCATCACCTCACTGATCTTTGTCGGCGACATGTGTCTGTATCCGTTCTGGAACTTCAAGCTCGATGCTTCCGTATTCTTCTACCTGGATTCTCCGAAGAATGCGATGGCCAGTGTGTCTACGGCCTTCATCCTGCTCCGTATCCTGCTGATTCTGCTGCTCTCCGGAGTCTTCTTCGGCATACTGTATCTCATTACTCCGCGCATGCTCCCACCGGTCATCCGGAAATTGACCACCACAGCCTTACTGCTGCTTTCGGGAGGCATTCTCTTTGTAATTATCCGGGGAGGCGTCACGGAATCGACTTCCAACATCGGACAGGTGTACTACTGCAACAATGAGTTTCTGAACCATTCGGCAGTGAATCCGGCATTCAGTCTGCTGGCATCGGTCAGCAAGACCAAAAACTATGCCGACCAGTTCGATTATCTTCCGGAAGCACAGCGCGACTCGCTGTTCAAAGACCTGTATCCTACCGAAGGGAAAAATACCGTTGAACTGCTCCGTACTTCACGTCCCGACATCCTGATCATTATCATGGAGGGATTCGGAGCCGCGATGGTGGAATCACTCGGAGGCGTCAAAGGAGCCAGTCCAAACATCGACCGTCTGTCGAAAGAAGGTATCTGGTTCACCCGCTGCTATGCCAACAGTTACCGTACCGACCGGGGAACCGTCTGCACATTGAGCGGCTATCAGAGTTTTCCGGACCTGTCGGTCATGAAAATACCGGCCAAAAGCCGTACCCTCCCTTCCATTGTCGGAAAACTCGCACAGGAAGGCTATCAGAGCGATTTTCTGTATGGAGGAGATATCAACTTCACAAACATGAAAAGCTACTTGCTGGAGTCCGGATATCAACGTCTGAAGGCCGATGTGGACTTCAGTCTGGCACAGCGCCAGAACCCGTGGGGAGTCAACGACGACGTAACCTTCGAAGACCTGTACCAGACCATCCGGAAGCGGACCCAAAAAGACAGTCCCTGGCATACGGCTTTCCTGACCCTCAGCAGTCACGAACCGTTTAAGGTACCTTTCCAGCAGTTGGACGAAGCACAGCCCAATGCCTTTGCCTTCACCGACCACTGTCTGGGAGAATTTATCGACCGCCTCAAGCAGTTGCCTGTATGGAAGAACCTGCTCGTCATCTGCCTTCCCGACCACGGATTCTATTATCCGATGGAAGGCTATGCCCACGATGCCCGCATCCACCACATCCCCATGCTGTGGCTCGGAGGTGCCGTGCGGGAGCCCATGGTCATCGACCGTATCATGAACCAGAGCGACCTGGCCGCCACCCTGCTGGCACAGTTGGGCATAGCGCATAAGGAATTTGATTTCAGCCGCAATGTACTCGGAGAAGAATATGTATACCCCTTTGCCTACTGGAGTTTCGGAGGAGGTGTTGCCTTTGCCGACAGCACCGGAGTAAGCGTATACGACCTGAATGCAGAGCGTCCCATCATCGAATCGCCCGATGCCAGTGAAAACCGTGTATTGCGGGCGAAAGCCATCCTCCAGAGCTCATACGACAATCTGGGAGCAAGATAATTCAGTTCCCTTCCTCAGGGCCTTATCCTACTGAAGGCCTTATATACAACAAAGGTGCGGGCCGTAATGCTACAGCCCGCACCTTTTGTTTTTATTTCATCCAACTGTCCGGATTGATCAATCCTTCCGGTTGGCACGCTTACGTTCGTTCTCGTCCAGAATAATCTTACGCATACGCATGCTCTTCGGAGTTACCTCTACGTATTCATCTTCCTTGATGTATTCCAGTGCTTCTTCCAGAGAGAAGATTACCGGCGGAATGATACGCGCCTTGTCATCCGAACCCGAAGCACGCATGTTGGTCAGCTTCTTCGACTTGGTCACATTGATTACCAGGTCGTTCTCATGTACATGCTCACCCACTACCTGTCCAGCATACACCTCATCCTGCGGATAAATGAAGAACTTACCACGGTCCTGCAGTTTATCGATGGCATATGCAAATGCCGTACCACTTTCCATGGCAATCATAGATCCGTTCGTACGACGGTCGATTTCCCCCTTATAAGGCTGATATTCCTTGAAACGGTGAGCCATGATTGCCTCACCCTGAGAAGCTGTCAGCACATTCGTACGCAATCCGATGATACCGCGCGAAGGCATGTTGAACTCAATGTTCACACGGTCGCCCTGTGTTTCCATCGAAGTCAGGTCTCCCTTACGTCGAGTCACCATATCAATCATCTTGCTGGCAAACTCTTCCGGAACACTGATCGTCAGTTCTTCGATAGGCTCACACTTCACACCGTCAATCTCCTTGTAGATTACCTGAGGCTGTCCTACCTGAAGTTCGTATCCCTCACGGCGCATGGTCTCAATCAAGACAGACAGGTGCAATACACCACGTCCAGACACGATCCATTTACCATCCTCATTCTCGGTCTTGCGTACCCGCAGAGCCAGGTTCTTATCAAGCTCCTTCATCAGACGGTCGTGAATGTGGCGTGAAGTCACAAACTTACCTTCCTTACCGAAGAACGGAGAATCGTTGATAGAGAACAGCATGCTCATTGTCGGCTCATCAATAGCGATAGGAGGCAGTGGTTCCGGATTTTCGAAATCACAGATGGTATCACCGATTTCAAAACCTTCTACACCTACAATTGCACAGATATCTCCCGAAGAAACCTCTTCCACTTTCTTGCGGCCCAGTCCTTCGAAAGTATGTACTTCCTTGATCTTTGACTTAACCAGTGTACCGTCACGCTTGGCCAGTGTAATGTTCATACCTTCCTTCAGGGTACCGCGGTGTACACGTCCCACAGCGATACGGCCTGTATATGATGAATAATCCAAAGAAGTAATCAGCATCTGAGGAGTTCCTTCCAGACGTTCCGGAGCAGGAATATATTTCAGGATGGCATCCAGCAGCGGAGTGATGGTACCGGTAGGTGTCTTCCAGTCCTCTCCCATCCAGTTGTTCTTGGCAGAACCGTAAATTACCGGGAAGTCCAGCTGGTCTTCCGTAGCATTCAGGCTGAACATCAGGTCGAATACCATTTCATGTACCTCTTCCGGACGGCAGTTTGGCTTATCCACCTTGTTGACAACTACAATCGGCTTCAGTCCGATCTGCAGTGCCTTCTGCAATACAAAGCGAGTCTGAGGCATCGGACCTTCAAAAGCATCTACCAGCAGAATGCATCCGTCCGCCATATTCAATACACGTTCTACTTCTCCACCGAAGTCGGCGTGTCCCGGAGTATCGATGATATTGATTTTAGTACCTTTATAGTTGATAGATACATTCTTGGAAAGGATCGTTATCCCTCTTTCACGTTCCAGATCGTTGTTATCCAAAACCAGTTCACCGTTGGTCTGGTCATTGCGGAACAGGTGTCCCGCCAGCATCATTTTGTCCACCAGCGTAGTCTTTCCGTGGTCTACGTGGGCAATAATGGCAATGTTTCTAATGTCTTGCATATTATACCTATATATTTGGGATACAAAGGTACTACTTTTTGGGGAAATTCTATATCAATAACTCACTGAATTTAAAAGAACAGCGCAAGATATCTGCAAAGTCAAACTCCTCGTTTACCCAATTTTCGCCCCGAACCCCGTTCATCACATAATTTTTTATAACAACAACCAAAAATTTCCACGAATAAGCCACAAAAAACTACATTATCTACTAATTAAAATTTGTATATTTGTAATTAATTTAACTCATAGAAGTAAGTTATTAAATATAATCACCTTAAATCTGTTAAAAGGGCTGTCCCCTTGTTGAAGGAAATAAGTGTTACATGCATATTCACATGAAACCAATATACATTCAAAAGACATGAAGCCTATGAAAATAAATGACAGTTAACCCGTAGAAAAAGAAAACATCTGCACCCGTTTTCCGGCTGCATATCCTGTTTTCAACCGCAAAAGCAAGACATGGTATAAACCTGTAACCTTAAATTTTTAATATGAAAAAAACAAAATTATTCAAGGACCTGTCCCGACGAGATGGATTAAATCTCAAGCGTCCTTCAAAAGCAAGAGTCAATCTTGCCTTATTAGCCGGCACCGTATTTTCTTTAGCAGCCGTACCTTCATTTGCTTCTTCTCCTGCAGTCGGTTCCCTGACAACTGATGCCACATCCAGTCAGGTTGCACCAGAAACCTTCCTGATAAAAGGTAGTATCAAAGACAGCAAAGGCGAGGCCCTTATCGGAGTAAACGTAATCATCCGGAATTCTTCGAACGGTACCATCACCGACTTCAACGGAGAGTTCTCCCTCAGGGTATCCAACGGCGACGTACTGGAAATTTCTTACGTAGGCTACAAACCCGTCACACTGACCGTATCTCCTAAGGCTTCCTATCAAATCGTCATGCAGGAAGACACCGAAACCCTCGAAGAGGTAGTCGTTACTGCATTGGGTATCAAGCGTGAGACCAAATCATTGACTTACAACGTACAGGAAGTAAAGAGTGACGTCGTTACTGCCGTAAAAGATGCCAGCTTCGTCAACAGCCTTACCGGTAAGATTGCCGGAGTAACCATTAACCAGAGTGCCAACGGTATCGGCGGTTCTACCCGTGTGGTAATGCGTGGAACCAAGTCACTGTTCGGCGACAACAACGCCCTGTATGTAGTCGACGGTATTCCTTTGTCATCCATGCGGTCTACCCAGCCCGAAGGTTCTTTCGAAATGCCCGACGGAGGTGACAGTGACGGTATTTCAAGCATCAACCCGGATGATATCGAATCAATGTCTGTACTGACCGGTGCCGCTGCCGCCGCACTTTACGGTGTTTCCGGAGCCAACGGAGTGGTATTGATCACCACTAAAAAAGGAAAGGAAGGCAAGCTCACCGTCAACTACTCCAACAACACCCAGTTTACTTCACCTTTCGTGACTCCCCGTTTCCAGAACACTTACGGACGGAAAAACGACCTGGTATACGAAAGCTGGGGAAACAAACTGGCTACTCCTTCTTCATACGACCCGCTGGATTTCTTCCAGACCGGTTTCAATGAAATCAACTCCATGAACGTGACCAGCGGAACCGACCGGAACCAGACGTACTTCTCGGCTTCTTCTACCAACTCACGGGGTATCATTCCTAACAGCCGTTACAACCGGTATAACTTTACCCTGCGTAATACTACCGAGCTGATCAAGGATAAGCTTACCTTGGATATGAGTGCATCTTATATCATTCAGAACAACCATAACCTGCTGGTACAGGGACAGGCACACAACCCGCTCGTGCCATTGTATCTGTTCCCGCCGGCCGATGATTTCACCAAGTTCAAGACCTATGAACACTTCAACCCGGAACGTAACTTCCCGACACAAAACTGGACATACGGTGAACAGGGATTGTCCATGCAGAACCCATACTGGATTGTAAACAGAGAGCATTTCGAAAACCACAAGATGCGTTACATGTTTACCGCCAACCTCAGCTGGAAGATCAACGACTGGATGCAGGCTACCGGACGTATGCGTGTCGACAATACGGAAGATACCTACGAGCGTAAGATTTCCGCTTCATCCAGCAACCTGTTTGCTTCCGACTACGGAAACTACCTGAAACAGAAGACTGCGTATAAGAACTTCTACGCCGATGCCATCCTGAACATCGACAAGCGTTTCGGAGACTATGGCATCAACGCCAACATCGGTGCCAGTGTGACAGATGAAGTCGCTGGAGAAAAAATCGGTTACGAAGGACACCTGGCCAAAGTAGCCAACCTGTTTACATTCGAGAACATCATCAAGAACGACCCGGAAACCCGTCCGCTCGACTCCAAGGGAGTACATACCAACACACAGGCTGTGTTTGCAACCTTGCAGCTGGCATACAAGAGCGCACTGTTCCTGGATGTGACCGGCCGAAACGACTGGTTCTCTACGTTTGCCTTCACTTCGCATAAGAACACCGGTTTCTTCTATCCGTCTGTCGGATTGTCCTTCGTTCCTACCGAAATGTTCGACCTGAGCCATACTCCTATTTCTTTCCTGAAGCTGCGTGCTTCTTACAGTGAAGTAGGTAATGCTCCTCAGCCTTACATGACTTCTCTGACCTACGGTATCAGTGGCGGTAACATCGAGAGTCTGCCGTTCATCCCGGCTACTTTCCTGGAACCGGAAAGAACCAAGTCGTTCGAAGTAGGTATGAACCTGCGCCTGTTCAAAGACAAACTGAACCTTGACGTGACTTATTACAACTCAAACACTTACAATCAGTTCTTTACCATCTCCATGCCTCCAAGCTCAGGATACTCTCATTTCTATGCCAACGGAGGTAAGGTAAACAACTGGGGTATTGAGTCAACCCTTGCCTACAAGGAACGCATCAAGGATTTCCAGTGGAACTCCTCACTGACGTTCACCATGAACCGCAATGAAATCAAGGAACTGCTCGATCCGAACACTGTCAACCCGATTACAGGAGAAGTGATTGGAAACATGCCTTACATCGACGTTTGTACCAACGACTCCTACAAGCAGCGTCTCACTGAAGGAGGAAGCATCGGTGATATCTACGTGACCGGATTGAAGCGCGACCATCAGGGACAGATTTACGTAAATCCGCAGAACGGAAGCATCCAGGCCGATTCTGAAACATGGATCAAGGCCGGCAACGCTGCTCCGAAATACAACATCGGATGGAACAACACCTTCCAGTATAAGGGAGTATCTCTGGGCGTCCTCATCGACTGGCGTATCGGAGGTATATGCGTATCGGCTACACAAGCCATGATGGACCGTTTCGGTACCTCACAGGCCAGTGCTGATGCACGCGACAACGGCGGAGTAGTTGTCAACGGAGGCTTGCTGAACCCGGAAAGCTACTATTCAGTAGTGGGAGGTGGAACTACCGGTTTGCTGGCATTCTATACTTACAGCGCTACCAACGTACGTCTGCGTGAAATGACACTGGGTTATACATTGCCTAACAAGTGGTTCAACAACAAGCTGAAGGACGTAACCGTATCACTCATCGGAAAGAACCTGTTCATGTTCTACAACAAGGCTCCGTTCGATCCTGAGCTGGCTTCTTCTACCGGAACCTACTATCAGGGAATCGACTATTTCATGATGCCGAGCTTGCGGAACATCGGATTTAGCGTAAAACTTCAATTCTAACCTCAATTCATAAAACTATGAAATCGAAATTTTTAGGAAAAATACAATATATAGGGGCCGCCTGCTTACTGTTGGGTGGAATGAGCGCTTGTACCGCCGGGTATGAAGAAATGAATACCAATCCCGATAAGGTTACCGATGACATGCTCGACAGAGACAACCTGCGTACAGGAGGTTCCATCAGTGCCATGCAGATGGATATCATCCCCTGCAGCGACGAAGGCGCCAACGCGTTCCAGCGTGCCCAGAACCTGGTCGGAGATATTTTCTCGGGCTATATGGCTGCCAGCGACAACTGGAACAGTTCTTCAAACAATCAGACTTACAACCTCCGCTTCGGTGGATGGAGCGACGTGCTCTTCTCTATCGCTTACCAGAATGTCATGCCACAGTGGAAAAAGGTTTCTACCGAGCAGATCAAGAATGAAGAGCCGGTTACTTACGCCATCGGACAGGTACTGAAAATCGCGGCCATGCACCGTGTGACCGACGCTTACGGTCCGATTCCTTATTTCAAGTTCGGCGAAAGTCTGATGATTCCCTACGACTCACAGGAGAAAGTCTATGAGTCCTTCTTCAATGAACTGACAGAAGCCAGTGAGATTCTGGAACAGTATGCCACAGAAAACCCGTCGGCCCGTCCGCTTAAGGGATACGACCTGGTATATGAAGGAGATGTCAGCAAGTGGGCTAAATTCGCCAATACCTTGATGCTGCGTCTTGCCATGCGTGTAGTATATGTAAAACCCGACTGGGCACAGAAATATGCAGAACAGGCAGTGGTACACAGCAAACTGGGCGTCATGACCAGCAACTCCGACAATGCCCTGCTGCACAGCCACAACGGCATTACGGTGTACCACCCGCTGAACGTAGTATGGGATATGTATAAGGACGCACGTATGGGAGCTTCCATGGAATCGTACCTGAAAGGCTACAAGGACGCACGTATCTCCAAATACTTCAGTCAGGCTACCGAACCTGCCGGAGATTACCACGGAATGCGCAACGGTATTATCGTTGACAACATCGAAGGCTACCGTGCCCTCTCCTGCCCCAACGTACAGAAATCCGACCCGGTACAGTGGATGTGTGCTGCCGAGGCTTACTTCCTGAGAGCAGAAGGTGCCCTCAGACAGTGGAACATGAACGGCGATGCACAGGAACTGTATGAACAGGGTGTCAGAACTTCCTTCGAACAGCACGGTGCTGCCCTCGGCAACTACCTGACCGACGATACTGCACAGCCGGCTAAGTTCGAAGACAAGGTAGGCAACAACAGTGCCGCTCCCCGTTCTACCATCACTCCGGTTTACGACAGTGCAGCCGGTTTCGAAACCAACCTGGAACGCATCATCACACAGAAATGGCTGGCCATGTATCCGGAAGGTATGGAAGCCTGGAGCGAATTCCGCCGTACAGGATATCCGAAAATCTTCCCGGTTGTAACCAACTACAGCGGAGGTACCATCGATACCGAAAAGCAGATACGCCGTCTGCCTTTCCCGCAAACCGAATATGACAACAACAGCGCCAATGTCAACCAGGCCATTTCCTTGCTGGGAGGAGCCGACCACGGAGGCACACCGCTTTGGTGGAACAAAAAATAAACCTTTTAATACAGAACGAATATGAGAAAAATATTATATTTCCTTGCACTCTGTTTCAGCACAGCTCTGGTGGCATGCGATGAACAGACTACTCCGGAGGCTCTTGACGTACAGGTACCTCCTACCAAATCGGAAGATTATTTTGAAGCACTGAGAGCATACAAGCAGTCCAAGCATCAGGTTTCATTCGGCTGGTTCGGCAACTGGACCGCTTCGGGTACTGCCATGTCTACCCGCCTGGACAACGTGCCCGACAGCGTAGATATCATCTCCATCTGGGGAAATACCTTCAACCTGACTCCGGCCATGATGGAAGACATGGCTTACGTACAGCAGAAGAAGGGTACGAAAGTGATTTTCACCATCTTCGCCCACACAGTACCCGAACTCTTCATTGCCGAAGACGGTACGATAGACTATGCTTCTTATGCCAAGTCGCTGAACGATACCATCGTAAAATACAATTATGACGGTATAGACTTCGACTATGAGCCCAATTATGGAGGTAGCGGTCCGCTGTGTAACAAGGACAATATGGAAACCTTCATCCATGAAATGGGCAAATACGTAGGTCCGAAATCGGGCACCGGAAAAATCCTGAGTATCGACGGTGAGCCTTACTACATGAATCCGGGACTCTCTGAATATTTCGACTACGGTATCGTGCAGGCCTATAATTCAAACGGCGACAGCGATCTTCAAGGCCGCTTTAACAGGGCTGCTGATGTAGGCTGGAGACCTGAACAGTACATCTTTACCGAGAACTTCGAAAGTTTCTGGCAGAGCGGAGGAAATCCTAACTACGTGGACAAATACGGAAACGTAATGCCTTCTCTCGAGGGTATGGCCCGCTTCAACCCGACTCAGGGTCCTAAGGCAGGAGTTGGAACGTATCACATGGAATACGAATACCTGGCTTTGCCGACTTACAAGTACCTGAGAAAGGCCATTCAAATCATGAACCCGACTGTAAAATAAAAACACTACATGAATATGAAAACATTCAATAAAATTCAAATTCTGACTGCGTTTCTCTTCTTGCTGCTCACGGGGTGCAAAAATGCAGAAGAATTAAACCACCTGATCTACATGACAGGTACTGAGAAAACCACTGTAAGCAGAATCACCATCGACGGTCCTCAGAGTTTCGGAGTCAGTGCAACCTGTACGGCAAAGGCAGAACAGGACCTGCACATTACGTTTCGGATTGACGATTCACTAGTAGAGCAGTACAATGCCGAAAAGGGTACGAACTTCAAGGTGCTTCCGAAGGAATGCTATAACATGGAACAAATGGAATCTGTCATCGAACAGGGTTCGTGTGTGTCCACTCCGGTGATGTTCAACATTACTACTACCGAAGGAATGGAAGACGGAGCGGTTTATCTGGTTCCTATCTCACTGGCTTCGGCAGAAGGCTATCCGATTCTGGAATCTTGCCGTACCAACTACATCGTCATCAACCGTACCATCATCACCAAGGTACTTTCACTCTCAGGAAGCCGCTCACTGAACGTGCCTAAGTTCAAAGAGAGCCCCGAACTGCAAAGCATTCCTCAGGTTACCATGGAGTGCCGCGTGAAAGTCAACAAGTTCTGCAACAGCGACCCGTATATCAGCTCCATCATGGGTATTGAATACGATGAGAACTTCCTCTTGCGTTTCGGTGACGTAACCATCAAGAACAATCAGTTCCAGGTGACTGCAAAAGACCAGGTTACTCCGGAAATGACCTTCGATACCGGTAAATGGTACCACCTTGCCGTAGTCTTCACCGGCAGTCAGTTCATCGTATATGTAGACGGTGAAGTAGCCGCAACCAAACAGGCTACCCGCGGACCACTTAACCTGTACGACGGAGGAGACTTCAACTTTGGTTACTCTTACAACGGACGTTATCTGGACGGTTACATCAGCGAGGCACGTATCTGGACCCGCGTACTGTCACAGGTTGAGATACAGGAAAACATGTGCTACGTACAGCCCGACTCAGAAGGTCTGCTGGCTTACTGGAGATTCAACGACGGAGATTCGAAGAAAGCAAAAGACTTTACAGGACACGGGTATGATGCCGAGATTAAGACAGGAGGTAGTTTACAATGGGCAGAAGGAATCAAATGTCCGGAACCACAAAACTGATTTACTATGAAATTTATCTATCAATTTATATGCATGGCAGCCCTTATGGTCGGGACTGCACTGAGTTTCTCATCCTGCAAGGATGACGGAGCCACAGAAAACGAATGGAATGCAACCTATGTGTATATCCAGCGCAATGACTATCTGATATTGAACAACTCGCAGTTTTCCATCAAGCATTCACCGGCAGGCATTGTCGGTGATGTGGAGATAACCTTCAAGATGAAGATACAGAAACCTGCTACGGAAGACATTACCGGAGTGCTGCAGGTTACCGCCAACGGAGACATCCCTGCTTCTGTCTTCACACTGAGTTCGGACAGACCGGTCATCAAGGCCGGCAGCACCGAATCAGAAGAGATTACTTTCACACTGACCGGAAAAGAGGAACTGGCCCAGACTCAGGAAATGCTCAGCGGAGAGTTTGAAATCCGCCTTGCTGAAATCCAGACAGGTAATTTCAATACCGTAATTACCACCAACCAGAGCCTTGCAGCCATACCTGTCAGCCTGACCAAACAGGAATTCTCAATCAACAACCTTGAAGTCGGAGAACCGGAAAACAGCAAAACAATGGATCGGACCTCATGGTATGTTCAGATAGAAGATGGAGTAGAAGGAACTCCTTCAAACCTGACAGACGGCAATCTGTATACAGATGTAGCCCGCGACAAGACCGGATTCTGGATTACAATTGACTTCCAGACTGCCAAGACCATTACCGGAATCCGTACCAACCATTGGGGAGGAGGATATTGCCCGACTCAGATTGAAATGTTCTCTTCAGACGACGGACAGAAGTGGAAGACAATGGGTACACTGGATGTATCAGGTAATGTACACAACATTAAGTTCATTACTCCTGTAACTACCCGTCACATCAAATATCAGATGTTGAAGGTTCCTTCACGAGTAGACGTTACGGAATTTAATGTATACGAACCCCAATAAGCCGTAAGGCAACCCTTCCTTTGTGTTTTCTCTGAGCCAAAGAATTGAGTTGTCTGGAAGCTGAAAATGTATTTTATAACCTTGCCCCGGAGGTGGCATAACCTCCGCAGCAAGGTTGACCGGCCTCCATATGCGAGTTGTACGACCCGCGTATGGAGGCCGGAATGTTTATCAAGGAAGGGATGCATCTGTCCGAGCGCCCTGCGGCAACTTCTCCCTTGTAAATGCAGATACGGTTGTACGGCGCTATCCGCGCATAAAACTTTCAGTACCTTGACAAGGAATGAAAAAAATAACTACTTTTGCCCGAAAAATAAATACTACGGATATGATAACCAATGAAGATGAACTTAAGCAGCGGGTACAGGGCTGGATTGTTCTGATATCCACCCTGATTCTGATAGGTAAATTTACCGCATACTGGCTCACCAACTCGGTCGGAGTGCTGACCGATGCCATGGAGAGCATCGTCAATGTAGCGGCAGGAGCCATCGGGCTGTACAGTCTGCGGTGGTCGGCCAAGCCCAAAGACAAAGGTCACCCCTTCGGTCACGGTAAAATGGAGCAGGTATCTGCCTCCATCGAGGGCATTCTGATCACCTTTGCAGGAGGACTGATCGTTTACGAAGGCATATGCCACCTGTTCTCCCCTGCCACCATCCAGAAACTGGATGTAGGTATTTATATCGTAGCGGTTTCCGGATTGCTGAACTACCTCATGGGATGGTACAGTGTCCGCATCGGAAAGAAATACAATTCCATGGCACTGATTGCCGGAGGAAAGCACTTGCAGTCGGATACTTACTCAACCATCGGACTGGTAGCCGGACTGCTGGTATTGTACTTCACGAAAATTGCCTGGATAGACAGCTTACTGGCCTTTCTTTTCGGAGGAATCATCATCTTTACCGGTATTTCCATCCTGAGAAAGACCATTGCCAACTTGCTGGACAAGGCGGATGAAGCCCTGCTGGCCGAACTGGCAGAGGTGCTTAACCAGCACCGGATGCCCGCATGGATTGACATTCACAACACCAAGGTAATCAAATACGGAAACTGTCTGTATATGGACTGTGACCTCACCCTGCCCTGGTTTTATACCATCGAAGAGGGGCACCGCGAAGCCGCTTACCTGAAACAGATTCTGGAAGATAAATATCCGCACCGGATCTTGCTGACGGTCCACCTGGATCCCTGCAACATCTTCGAGCACTCCCGATGCGATGTCTGCGCCTGCAAGGAATGCAAGGACCGGAAGGCCAAACTGCGTGAAAGAGAGAAAATCACGCTGCATACCTTTGTGGAAAGTGGAAGTGAAAAAGAAGGATAGACAAGCACAAAAGAGGTGGAAAAACTTCCTCCTTCGGGAAAAAGAGGAAAAATATCTATTTTTCGCTCAAAAACAGCTTGTTATTTAAAAGATTATGTCTATCTTTGCACCGCGAAATTTAATTTATATATCTAAAAAGTCAAAATTATGTATTTAGACGCAGCTAAAAAACAAGAAATCTTTGGAAAGTACGGAAAGTCTAACACTGATACTGGCTCACCTGAAGCGCAGATAGCATTGTTTTCATACCGTATTTCTCACCTGACTGAGCACATGAAGCTCAACAGAAAAGATTATAGCACTGAAAGAGCTTTGACAACTTTGGTAGGTAAGCGCCGTTCTTTGCTGAACTACCTGAAGAGCCGCGATATCGAAAGATACCGTGCTATCGTTAAAGAACTCGGTCTGCGTAAGTAATCCTTTACTTGCTGCAAACGAAAAAATGAGGAGGCATTCCATTTGGAGTGCCTCCTCGTTTTTTATGCGGATGCATGTTTTTTCATAATTACTATCCTGCCGTAAAACAAGACTATTTTACCTTTATCCGCTACCATTCTACAAAAAATCTCTAAAAAACGTCGTCTACAACCTGTTTTTTCGCATAAATTTTAATTTCTGTACAGAAATATACATAAAGTGTATGATTTATCCCCCTAAATCGTACCGAAGTTACGTACACTTGCAGACGAAAAAATGACCTTATGTAACACACTAACTTTTAAACTAACATTATGAAATTACATTTTTGTTTTCAAAGAGCGGTACTCTGTATACTGCTTTTTGCATTTGCAATCTGTATTTCCGCACAAAACTTAACCTTAAGCGGAACAGTTACTGACACAAAAGGTGAAGTCGTTATCGGAGCTTCCATTCTGGTAGAAGGAACAAATAACGGCTCAATTACTGACCTGGACGGAAATTTCACTATTCCTAATAGAGTTTATATCGAATAATTGATTAAAGCGTTCTTTGACTTATCTTTGTGG
>ERZ791895.456-NODE-456-length-30044-cov-38.969922_pt1 | contig 30044 bp, 23 predicted proteins | sample MGYA00510153_ERZ791895 | MGnify/ENA primary metagenome ERZ791895 (study PRJEB30046, sample SAMN00792064) | human gut metagenome | study: EMG produced TPA metagenomics assembly of the A metagenome-wide association study of gut microbiota in type 2... | reverse complement strand
ACGGCGCTGTCCGATACCTTCTCCGACTCCAGGTTAAAGAGAATGTTGCTGGCAGGAACCGAGGTGGATGCGTTCTTCATGTTAAGAATCAGCTCAAACTCGTCCCCTGCGTAGATTTTCTCCGGGACCGTGTGATAGCTCTCCACAATCAGCCTGGCCCTGGTCCTGTCGTTGGCGTTAAAATCACCCAGGTCGTCCTCTTTATCCTTGGACACGATATGTACGTAAAAGGTTCCCTCCTCCGTGTGCAGATCTCCCTCAGAGCTTAAGCGGAAGGTGATGGTGTATTTGATTGGATAATAACCCGTGTAGGAATCCTTGCGGATTGCCATGCTGTAGGGAGCCGATACGGTTTCTCCCGGCTGCACGCGCTCAAAGGTGCGGTCATAGTTGCCGTCGTTGATTTCAAAGGGGAATTTGGCATCGTCCTCTGAGAGCTGCATGCTGACCGTCACATCCTGGGCCGTGGTCTCCCTCTTGTTGCGGAAGTTTACGGTGTAATCCATGACATTGGGATAGACTCCCCTGGGCGTGGGCTGGTTCTCACCCACCACAAAGTAATTGCCTTCCTTTTTGTCCTCCTCCTCGTCCGCTCCGGATGTGGATGAGGTGGAAATCCATACGTTGATATAATCTGTATCGGAACCGCCGTCCCATTCCAGCAGCACAGGAATGCTGTAGTATCCCTGAAGGGCGTCCCGCCGCACCCTGGCTGACAGGGACACGCTCTTTACATTGCCCTTCTTGATGGTTCCCACGCTCTTGGCCACAAAGGTGGTCTCCATGATTTCAAAGGGATAGTAGTCAACGGAGTAATCCCCGTTTCCCCTCTCCTCTATCTGCTGGAACTCATTGGTCTGCAGGAGACTGATGCGCAGGTTCTCCATATCCTCATCCGTGGCCCTGATACGGAAGGGAATGGACATGGATTTTCCTATGGTCCCTTTGGGTGATTTTGTAGTAAATACATAATCATTTTCACTGGCATTGGTGTTATAGCCCAATTTGTAATCGCTGGCCGCCGCACTGGACGAATGCATCCCGGCCAGCATACAGGCTGCCAGGAACGCCGTCAGGCCTTTGCACCATTTATTTGCTCTCATTCTCATTGCACTCCTTTTTCTCTGCATTCCCCTCATATAACGCTTCTCTGCCGCCTGTCTCGATTCCCACAATCCGGCCGTCCATGATTCGGATTCTCCGGTCCGCATAGGAGGCCAGATTGTTGTCGTGGGTAACCATGACCAGGGTCTGGTTCTGCTCCCTGACAATCTTCTGCATCAGGCGCAGCACCTCCATGGTGGTCTTGGAATCCAGGTTTCCCGTGGGCTCATCGGCAAATATAATCTGGGGATTTACCACCAGGGCCCTGGCAATTCCCACACGCTGCTGCTGTCCGCCGGACATCTGGTTGGGCATATGCCTGGCCTGGCCTCCCACGCCTACCAAATCCATATATTTCCTGGCCTCCTTAAGCCGCTGTCTTCTGGAAACACCACGAAAGGAAAGGGGAAGGGCTACGTTCTCCAGGGCATTCATGGTATTTAACAGGTTGTATGCCTGGAAGATAAACCCCACCTTTTCGCGGCGGAAGCTCACCAGCTGGCGCTCCGTCATCTTCTCTATATGGACCCTGCCAATCTCAATCTCCCCTTTGGCGGGCTTTTCCAATCCGGCCAGCATGTTGAGAAGGGTGGATTTGCCGGAACCGGAGGCCCCCACGATGGCAACGAATTCTCCCTTATATATGTCAAAATCCAGTCCGTCCAGGGCCCGGACCTTGATATCGCCTACCCGGTATATCTTATATAAATTCTTTACCCGTATGACCACGGGCCTGTTTTCTTTTCCAGTATTTTCTTTTCCTGTGTCTTTTTCTCCTGCATCCTGTTTCTCAGGGACCGACGACACGGTCAACTGTTCCTGTGCCAAATCCAGCCTCCTTTCCGGGGCGTAAAAGCGCTCCAATCCGGATAACAGCCTCTATGGACAGACTGTTACTGATTTTGTTCAGTATAGCACAGAGAAGGTGATTTGTTCTTCTGTTTTTCTTTAATCTTCCTTTAATAATTCCTTACACCCTATCCGTTTTCAGTAGCAAATGTAACACGAAAACAGGTAATTGTAAAGTAAATCAGGCCGGAGCGCAGCAAAAGACCGGGCCCCGCTGGTTTTAAGCGGGGCCCGGTTTTGAGGGGTTCTTAATATTTCACAGTACGGTTCAGGAGCAGCGTTCATAGGACAGCAGATAGCCGTTTTTCTTCAGCCATTTCATGTCTTGGAATGGGTAAACGGTCCTCCGGTTGCATCGTAAAACGGCTCTTTCCGGGGTACCGGCGCAAGATTGATAATAAATGCGTCTGTGAATTTAAGTAATTCGCCATCGTGCTTCATTTTCGTCTATTCCCATCCTTTTGGAAGATATTTAAGCGTATTCTTGATCATGTCATCCACCAGAAGCCTGACATCTTCTTCCCGGCAGTTCTTTCCCTTTACAAGGGGATCGTTCATAAATGCCCTGACCACCTTTTCTTTATCCGGATTAAGGGCTGCTTCCATAATCAGCTCATGGTTCTCCAGATGGGGCATCAGAAGTTCCTTTACATTTTCCGGCACTGCTCCCGCAACCACCGGATAGATGTGATCCTTTTCAAAGACCGCGTTGGTCTCCACCAGGGCACCCGCGGGCAGGTTGGTAATCTGGCAGGCCGTATTAGGGATATTCACATTGCTGACAACCCTTGTCAGGCCGCAGAGCGCTTTGATTAAAAGGATTCCCTCCTCGCCGGTAGGTTCCAGCTTGACTTCTTCCTCACCGGATGCCAGCCTGCGGCTCCTATCCAGTCTCTCCTTCAGGTCATTCTTTCTCCACTGCACCGTGGTCAGGCCGAATTTCCAGGATGCCACTGTCTCCGGGTCATTCAGGTACTCATTTCCGGGCATGAATTCAGCCAGATGCCTGTCCCCTGCCGCCGCAATCAGGCCGTACCTCTTAAACAGATCCATCTTGACCCGGTTGGCGCACTTAAAGGAGGAATTCATCCAGTTTTCGCCTTCCACTTCATATCCCTGGTCAAAATGCCTGTCAATATACTCCCTGTAAACAGGGAACAAATCGATCCCCTTATAGGAAGCGCTTGAAAACCATGTGAAATGGTTGATGCCCAGCACATTTACATGGATGTCATGCCAGTCAATATCTGTTTCCCCGCTGCTCTCCTCGCAGATTCCCTTAAGGACCTTCTGGGTGCCAAAGACTTCATGGCAGCACCCGAATGCCTTGATTTCCGGAAATACATGATACAATGTCTTTACACACAGTGACATGGGGTTGGTATAATTAATGACCCATGCCTTTGGCGCATATTCTTTTATGGCCCCGGCAATCTCCACGAACATGGGTATGGTGCGCAGGGCGCGGACCATTCCGCCCGGCCCTGCCGTATCGCCTACAGACTGGTAGATTCCCAGGCGCTCCGGAAGGTGAACATCAGACTCCATCTCGTCAAAGGTGCCGGGCAGGATGGAAATGACAACGAAATCACAGCCTGTCAGGGCGTCCTTAAGGCTTGCGCTGGTCTCAAACTTCCAGTCTCCTTTGGCGTCGTCCCTCTGCATCAGACGGTTGCCAATCACCTCATTGTTCTTTGCCGCGCCGCCGTCAATATCATACAGACGTATGGTACCGCTGATCTGGTCCTCCAGGGCAAGGTCTGTCATAAAGGTCCAGGCCCATCCCCTGGAACCGCCGCCTATATATGCAATCTGAATATCCTTAACTTTATTATCGCTATACTTCATAGCTTCCTCCTTAATATGTTTACTTGAAATATACATGCTCTGCATTCCTGTACATGATTCGTTCCTTTTCTTCCCGGGAAAATGCATCGCTGCATGTGATGTACTGTATAAAATGCTGATAGCTGTCCTCCTTCAGCACCGAGGGTATATCCGTTCCGAAAATGAGTTTGTCCGCCCCTGCTATCTCAATACCATGCCTCAGATACCTCACCGCATTGGGATAGGGGTAGGCGTCAGGGCCGCAGTTATGGGGCAGGGCAGCCAAATCAAACCACACATTGGGCAGGGCCAGCTTCTTTAATCCTTCCACAAGCTTATCCTCGTCCCTCATGGACACGGCCAGCAGATGGCAGACCACAAACTTCATGCCGGGATGCTCCTTTATCACATTCAAAAGCCGGTCCGTCTGCCAGCTCTCACTGCCGCATTTGCCTATATCAATGACAAACACCAGACCATGTTCATCCGCATAATCATATTCGGCCTTCATGATATCCCCGTCCAGGGGCAGCGTGAAATGGTTGGCCATGAGCCCAGAGCCGGTACTTACCTCAAACTTCACAATTGGAAAACCCAGCTCTTTAAACAGGTGTTTTCGTATCTGTTCCTTGCCCCTGCAAAAAGGGTCGTAGGAAGCCGCGGCACAAAACCGGTCCGGATATTTTTTCACTGCCTCCATGGAATAGAGATTCTGGAAACCAAAGTAATTTCCCTGGAGCAGCACTGCTTTCTCCACTCCGTTATCATCCATTTTCCTGAGAATATCCCCGGCAGTCACCACTCCCTGGCTGAATTCATCCGGAAGCATTCGGAACCGTTCCCCTGATGCATATTCCGCCATGCCGTTTCCGGCAAAGCGCAGCTCTCCTCCTGCCCCTGTTCCGGCGATACACTGTATCAGATGGACATGTCCGTCTATTATCTTCATCTCATGTTCCATTTTCATCATCCTTTCAGGCCGGAGGTGCTGATGCCCTCAACCAGATATTTCTGGAAGAACAGGAATATAAGGATGGACGGCAGTATGGACAAGGTTGCCATGGCGAACATGGCGCCGTAATCCGATGACGAGCCCGGGTCGCAAAAAAGCTTAAGCGCAAGGCTGACAGGGTACATGCTGGACTTGCTGACATACAGCAGGGCTGAAAGGAAATCATCCCATCTCCACATGAAGGAGAATATGCAGGCCGTGACCAGTGCCGGCTTTATAAGAGGCAGCATGATGCGGGTAAAAATACCTGCATAGGAACATCCATCAATCTTGGCCGCTTCATCCAACTCCGTAGGAATACCGCTGATGAAGTTGGAAATCAGGTACACAAAAAATCCCTGTATGGCAAAGAAATATGGAACAGTCAACGGCATATAGGAGCCCACCCAGCCCAGCTTCTGATACCACAGATACTGGGGGATCATGAGTACCTGGGCGGGAAGCATCATGGAGAGCAGCATGACAGCAAACAGGATGCTCTTGCCTCTGAATTTGAATCTAGCAAATCCGTAGGCCACCAGGGCGGAGGAGGCCACGGTTCCCAGGGTGGCCACCACTGAGATGAAGATGGAGTTTTTGAAGAAGGTGGCAAAGGAAATCTTTCCAAAGCCCTTCCATCCCGTGGAATAATTGCTGACTATAAATTTCTCCGGAATCAGGCTGCCCGCTGTGGAGAATATGGTGCTGTTCTCCTTAAAAGAACTCATGACCATCCATATAAGGGGATAAATCATGATGATGCCGATGACGAAAACAATGATATGGTATACTGCTTTTTTAACCACTCGCTTCTCTTTCATGATTAAAGCCCTCCTTCATATACCCAGAACCGTTTCGTTGCAAACAGGAACAGGGTTATCAGACCAATCACAGCCAGCATGACCCATGCAAGGGCCGCACCATATCCTGTGTTGTAGAATTCAAAGGACTGCTTATACATGTAAACAGTATAGAGCAGGGTTGAATTCATGGGTTTTCCCTGGGTGATGATATAGCACTGGGTAAAGGCCAGAAAGCCGTTAATCATCTGCATGACCAGGTTGAAAAATATGGTGGGGGTCAGCAGGGGCAGGGTAATCTTAAAGAATTTTGCCGGCGCGCTGGCGCCGTCCACCTCTGCCGCCTCGTACAGGGACTGCGGAACCTGTTTTAAGGATGAGAGGAAGATAAGCATGGATGAACCAAACTGCCAGACCACCAGCAATATGAGGACCCATATAGCTGTTCTGGTATCTCCCAGCCACGAAAAGCTGGTCTGGATTCCCACCATTCCCAGAAGCTTATTCACCACGCCGTCCATGGCAAACATCCTCTTCCATAAGATGGATACTGCCACGGAACCTCCGATAATGGAGGGAAGATAATAGGCTGCCCTGTAGAAACCGGACATTTTGGAATTTTCCAGCAAGAGCATGGCCACAATCAAAGCAAACAGAAGTTTGAGCGGAACAGACACAAATGCAAAGAAAAAAGTTACCTTCAGTGTTTTAAAAAACGTTTCATCCTGGAACATGGAAATAAAATTCTTAAGTCCTGTAAAAACAGGCGGTGAAAGAATGTCATAATCACAGAACGAATAATACAATGAAATTCCCATTGGAACAATCATGAACAGCAGGAATCCAATGGTAAATGGCAGTGTAAACAGGACACCGGCCACACTTTCCTTGCTGAGCTGCTGCTTTAATGCCTTCATAGCCTCTCCTCCTCGCCTTATGAAAAGAGCGACCTACAACAGCCGCTCTTTTTTAATTTGCTAATTTTTCTTGGACTCCATAATCTTTGAGCCTTCTGTAAACAGCTGCTGACCGGCATCCTCAGCCGTCATCTGACCGTAACATACCTGTTCCTCCAGCTTATTCAGAAGATCGTTTACCTCGCTTGAACCGTCGGCAGCAGGCGGATTGATCTGGGAAGAATTGTCAGATACAACTTCGTTGATGAACTTAATCACTTCCTGGCTGGTCTCATCCATCTTAGGCGCAATGGAATCTGCCACTGCTGATGACAGAGGAATGCCTCTCTCTCCCAGAAGGATTTCATTACATTCCACTGAGTTTGTGATGAAATTCAGGACCTTTGCCGCCTCTTCCGGATTTGTGCTGTCCTTTGTGATGGCGAAAAACTGGCTTGGCTTCAGATAATCGGACTTGACAGGGTCTGCTGAAGGCCAGGTGGTTATGGCAATCTCCACACCCTCAGGTGCGGCGCTTCGGATGGCTGTGAGCTGGTTGGTATAGTTAAACGCACACCATGACATGGTTTCAGGATTGGAACCATACACCATTGGGTCCTGCTCCACGGATCCGATGGTCCTCTCTGCAAAGATGGAAGGATCCACAACCCATCCGTCCCTTATGCCATCCTCATAGAGTTTAAAATAGGATACATAATCCTCTGCTGTTCCGCCCAGTTTTCCGTCCTCGAACATGACTACATCATTGGCGCGCAGGAAATACTCGATGAAATTCTCACCATTGTTATATGCAATGTTGGTCTTATATCCTGTCTTTTCCCTGATTTCCTTGCAGAGTGCAATGAACTCGTCCATGGTCATATTATCTTTTACCGTGATGCCTGCCTCATCCAGGGCTGTCTTGTTGTACAGCAGCGCAGGTGCATTGATGCCGTTGCAGATTGCATAAAGTCCGTCCCCTACCTTACCGGAGTTCAGTACATCTTCATTACAGTCTGCCACGTCGATGGTTCCGTTTTGAATATAAGGCGTCAAGTCCACCAGCAAATCATTGTTTACATACTGCTGGATATACTTGTAATCCATCTGGACAATGTCCGGCATGGAATGACCGGCAGCGGCCGTAGCCAGCTTGTTCCAGTAATCTGCCCACTCTGAAAATTGTCCGTCAAAGGTAACTCCGGGATTCTGTTCGGAATACAGCTCTAAGATAGCCTGTGTACGCACATTTCTCACCTGATTGCCCCACCAGGCAACCACCATCTCCGAACCATCCCCGGATGCAGCGTTTTCCCCGGATGCAGCGTTTTCCCCGGATGCAGCGTTTTCCCCGGATGCTCCTTCTGCCTGTGAACCGGCCGCCTTTGTATCTGCGGTACCGGAACCGCCGCATGCTGTCAGGCTTGCCGCCGCCAGGGCAGCTGTAAGCACAAGTGCTAATTTCTTTTTCATGATTGAAAACCTCCCTCGTTCTTTAGTTGCTTTTGATGAATTGATTATACCTGCTTTTTCTTGTCAAACCAATCAATAAAACCGATGTCCATGGTTAATTTTCCGACTTTTTCATACAGTTTATGCGGATGCAACTTTTCCTTGTCCTGTTGAACGATATGGTTTATATTAATCTAAGACAGTCAATTCCCACTGAAAACAGGAGTAACGTATGAGATACCTGAACCAGATAAAACGTGATTTTGAAAATCTCTCCATGAAAAATAAACTGCTGGCCGTTGTATTGTCCAATGTGGTGCTGATTCTATTCATAGCGCTCATGGGGCTGCGCATTTCCTCCAATGCATACAATGAACAGCTCTACAAGGCCATTGCCGGAAATCTGTCCTTTTCCTCCCAGACCATTTCCGGCAATTTAAAAAGCATCGAGACCCTTTCCTCTGTCATCATCTCCTCCTCCGTGATTCAGGATTCCCTAAACCGCATTGACAGTACGGATGATCCCCTTATATGGTCCGACAACAACCCCCGAATCAGCGCAGCCATCAACAATTACCAGCAGGCCTACAAAAATAACGGTGTGGCTGCTATTGCGTTAAATAACCGGCATTTCCAAAACCTGACTAATTTCGTGGTCATAAACAATGCGGATACGGACACGGTACGGGACGCGGTGGACAAGGCCAGGGAACGGGAAGGAGCCATTACCTGGACCATTGACTATGACCACGGCCTGTATATACTCAGCCGCAGCGTCAGGAAGGTATACAACCTGGAGCTGGACCATCTGGGAGACCTGCTGGTCTTTGTGGATCTGGACCGGATTGTAAGGGATGCCAACCGTGCGGTAACCACCTACGGCGACTCCGGCTACATTCTCTTTGACGGGGACCAGCTCATATACACCTCTGACGGGATTGACCCGGAAACCGCCAATGGGTTCATGAAACAGACCGGCCAGCCCTACAGCATCGTACACCAGAACGGTCACAGCTATTTTGCAGTTAAGAACACCATTCCCTACTACAACTGGACCTACATAAACCTGGTCCCCTATGACCAGATTTCCAATTCCACAGGCATGGCCTACCGCCTTATCCTGGCCATGCTCATTGTAGGCTTCATCGCTGCCATGACATTTTCCAGGCGCCTGACCCGCTACATTTTAAAGGACTTCGACCTTTTAATACAGAAGATGGAGTTTTTCAGCAGCACGGAGCTTAAGATGCCTGAGGTGGAGGTGGACTACAGTAAACGGACCGATGAAATCAGCAGGCTGCACCAGCATTTTGACACCATGGCCGGCCGTATCCAGTACCTGGTCCGGAACAATTATGTGAATCAGATTTTAAGCCGCGACGCAAAGCTTAAGGCGCTGGAATCCCAAATTAATCCCCATTTTTTATACAACACCCTGGAAACCATCAACTGGCGGGCAAAGGCATTAAAGGACCAGCAGATTTCCTCCATGGTGGAATCCCTGGGAACCCTGCTTCGGGCCACCCTCAGCAGCAAAAAGCCTCTTGTGACCCTGGATTATGAGATCGGCCTGGCCGGAAGCTACATGACCATTCAGAAAATACGCTTTGAGGACCGGCTTCTGTTCCATGTGGAGTGTCCCGAAGAGCTGGGAAAAGCCCTTATACTGCCCCTTACCATCCAGCCCCTTCTGGAAAATGCCATACGCTACGGCATGGAGGAAATGATGGATACCTGTGAAATCAGCATACGGACCATGAAGGAAGGGGGCCTGCTGATTGTGGAGGTGTCAAATGAAGGCTCTGTATTCGAGGACGGCCTTCTTGAAAAGCTTCAGGACGGCACCAAGAATGCCCACGGCTTTGGCATCGGCCTGGTCAATATCCACCAGCGCATCCAGATGCTTTTTGGGGAAGCCTATGGACTGTCCTTTAAAAACGAGAATGAAAAAGCCATTGCAATCATCACTATACCATACAAAACAGAGGAAGATGACTATGCTTAAATTAATCATTGCGGACGATGAACGCATCATCCGCGAAACCATATCCACCATCATCAATTGGAAGGAATACGACATCGAGGTGGTGGGCCTGTGCAAAAACGGAATGGAAACATATGACATGATAATGGACGAGACGCCGGATATCGTGCTGACCGATATCCGGATGCCCGGCATGGACGGCCTGGAACTGATTCGCAGGATTTCCGGTACGGACCTGAACGTACAGTTCATCATCCTCTCCGGCTACGGGGAATTCGAGTATGCCAAGGAAGCCATGAAAAACGGGGTTAAATACTATCTTCTCAAACCCTGTAATGAGCTGCAGATCATTGACTGTATCGAACAGTGCAAGAAGGACTGCTACCAGCAGAAGCTCATGGAACGGATTGTATCAGACCGCTTCATGGCAATCAACAGCATGAACCACAACGTCATTTTCAGCATCATCAATGACAGCATATGCCAGAACCGGGGTTTTCCGGATATCATCCGTTCCTATGAATCCTATATTGACTTTAAATTCACGGTCTACAGGCTGTACTATGTGTATTTTCTGCCCTTTGAGCATCTGGAGAGGTTTCTGGATGATTTAAGGCTGTATTGCAGCCAAAATATTTCCTCCGTCATCATCCACGGCGTATACGTCAATAACACACTGCTTCTGTTCTTTAAGGACTTTGCCGCAAACTACCAGGACCTGGAGCGTTTCATCTGCCAGAGGCACTATCCGGGCCAGGCCGTAGCCCTGGAAACCGAATCCACACTGTATTCCAACCTGGAACAGCTTCTGGTGGTGGTTCTCAAGAAAATAAGGCGTTTTGGAATGATTTATTATATCAATAATTTTCATCTGCTCTACACCTGCAATTACAACACCCATATCAATGAATTGGAGCAGCTATGCCAGTCTATCCTGGACCGGCAGCCGGATTCCATGCAGAAGCTGACCGATCTCATAAAGGATATAAATGACATCACCTTTTTAAAACAGATTGCCAGCAACCTGTTCATGAAGCTTACCCTGAACAGTCCCTGCCTCTCCTCCACCTGGCTGACTGAACTCCTGGTCCGGATTGAAAATGAACAGTGCTTAACGGACTTAAAAAACCTTGCCATTGACCGGGTGGAGGAAATACTGAGAGAGCCTGACAGCGGGCAGTCCGTCAGCACCATGACCCAGCAGATATTTGATTATGTAAGCCGGAATCTGCAGGATGACAACCTGACCCTTAAATATATTTCAAAAAACTATCTCTTCATGAATGTGGACTATGTCAGCAAAAAATTCCTGAAGGAGACCGGCACCAAATTTTCCACCTACCTGACGGACATGCGGATTAAAACAGCCAAGCAGCTTCTGGCTTCCAAGGGTCTGGATAAGATACAGGATGTGGCCCAGGAAGTGGGACTCGGAAACAACCCCCAGTATTTTTCCCAGCTGTTCAAGAAAAAAACAGGCATGACTCCCAGCGCCTACATCACACAGGTCCTGGGAAGACCCTGCAAATAAAAAGCGATCATTTTTTATAAAAGCCTGTAATTTTTACTTGACTTATACCGCATTCTATGTAAGAATATGACGAGGCACAAATCAGTGCCATATCTGGCTGGTCCGGCTATCGCACTGGTAGAGTGCGAACTATTTCCCAAATTCAATATTTTACAATATAATGCGCAAAGGAGACTCCCATGAGACATTTATTGAATCCCTTAGACTTCTCTGTGGAAGAAATTGATGACCTTCTGGCCCTTGCAAGGGACATTGAACAGAATCTTCCAGGATACGCCCATGTATGCGACGGCAAGAAGCTGGCCACCCTTTTCTATGAGCCAAGTACACGGACGCGTTTAAGCTTTGAGGCTGCCATGCTGAACCTGGGCGGCAGTGTATTAGGTTTTTCATCCGCCAATTCCAGTTCTGCCGCAAAAGGCGAAAGCGTGGCCGACACCATCCGCATGATTTCCTGTTATGCTGATATCTGTGCCATGAGGCATCCAAAGGAAGGCGCTGCATTCGTAGCTGCCCAGAAGGCCCAGATTCCGGTCATCAACGCCGGAGACGGAGGCCATCAGCATCCCACCCAGACCTTAACCGATCTTATGACCATCCGTTCCATGAAGGGACGTCTGGACAACCTGACCGTGGGCTTCTGCGGAGACCTTAAATTCGGCCGTACCGTACATTCCTTAATCAACGCCATGGTCCGCTACCCCAACGTCAAGTTCATACTGATATCCCCGCCTGAGCTGCGCATCCCGGACAACATCCGTGACGACGTGCTCACTGCAAATAATGTTCCCTTTGAGGAAGTCGGCAACCTGGACGACGCTCTGGGCCAGTTAGACATTCTCTACATGACACGTGTGCAGAAGGAACGCTTCTTCAACGAGGAAGATTACATCCGTTTGAAAGACTGTTATATTCTGGATAAGAAGAAAATGAAACTTGCCAAGGAAGACATGTATGTGCTCCATCCTCTTCCCAGGGTAAATGAAATCTCCGTGGAAGTGGATGACGACCCAAGGGCTGCCTACTTCAAGCAGGCACAGTACGGCGTATACGTGCGTATGGCATTAATCATGAGATTACTGGAGGTGCAGAAACCATGTTAAACATCAGCGGATTACAAGAAGGCATTGTCCTGGACCACATTGAGGCAGGAAAGAGCCTGGACATCTACTATCACCTGGGCCTGGACAAGCTGGAATGCCAGGTAGCCATCATCAAAAACGCCCGCAGCAACAAGATGGGACGCAAGGACATCATTAAAATCGAGGGCGGCCTGGATACGGTTGACTTAAAGGTATTGGGCTACATCGACCACAACATAACGGTGAACATTATCCGCGGGGACAAGATTGCCGAAAAGCGGGCATTAAAGCTTCCCAAGAAAATCACCAATGTGATTCAGTGCAAGAACCCCCGCTGCATCACGTCCATTGAACAGGAGCTTCCCCATATCTTCTACCTGGCAGATGAGAAGGCAGAGGTTTACCGCTGCCAGTACTGCGAAGAGAAGTACAGCGAATTTAAATAGGATGATTATGGGGCGCTGCCCTTAAATACATGAAAGAGACAGTGGCTGTTGAGAAATCCATTCACCACTTCAAGGACAGCTTTTGTGTTGCCGGACGTAAAACGCAGAATGAAAAAACTCTGCATGCTGATTTGCTGCTTGCGGGAATTGCACAGCTCATTACAGTAGTGGTTGCTGATAAAATTCACATTTTTAATCAGAATTAAAAACTTGTTTCGCAATTACCTATGATAATCCGTAAAAGTCCGGCGCACATCCGCCTTTTCATCAATCATTTTCAGGCGTCTGGAAAACCATGGAAGCAGGGTTCCCTGAATGGAAATGGATAACAGAACAATACAAAACACCAGATTAAACAGATTATTTTTCATCGGCACCTGACGCAGTACGGCATAAATGGCAAATACAATAGAGGCCACACCGCGAAGCCCCGCCCAGGAAACCGTTCCGATCTGTCCCCATAAAGACCGGAAGCTTCCAAGAAGCACCGTCACTGCAAGTGGACGTCCAATCAGGGTCAGGAATACCATAATTGCCGCTGAGGGAAGAAATACCTTTGAATACCCGTTTCCTCCCAAAAGCACAGGAACTGCATAGGCAAGAACAGCCACGGCGAATACAAATATGGTTTTTCCCTCTGCAATGTCAAAATGAAGACGATTTGAAGTCCGGTTAAAATCACTGTCAGCATATAGGAAATGGGGTCATTGGAGCCGGATTCCATTTCCAGCAGGGAAGCAGTATTCTCCTTAAGATTCAGATTTTTAGACCGCAGAATGCCGAACACGGAGGCTGCATCCGTGGAGCCGATCACGGAAGCTGTCAAAAGACTCTCCAGAAGCGGAAGCTTCAAAATCAGATGGATAAAAAGCCCTGTAATTCCTGCTGTGAGAACCACCCCCGCAGCAGACAACAGCACAGACCGGCCAATCACCGGCTTTGCCTCCTTAATTATTCCAATGGCAAAATACAGGTTTTGCCGGAACTTTAACGGCTTATTAACATTTCTGTCTTTATCTCTGCTCATTTAAGCAGGCTGCTCCGATGATGCCTGCTCCGTTCCCCAGCTCTGCAAGGAGAATCCGGGTGTTCTTTTGGGAAGCTCTGGAATAGATTTTGGGTGCTGTTTTCTCCTTCACCGGAGCTAAAAGTGCCTCTCCGGCTCCGCTTAAGCCCCCGCCAATACAGAGTATCTCCGGCTGAAGAATATTGATAATATTGGCAATTCCCTCAGACAAATCCTCCATAAAGCCGTCCAGAACCTCACATGCTGTGGAATCTCCCTTCTCTGATGCCTCAAAGATCATGCGGCCGTTTACTCCGGACAGATCTCCTTTGCAGAGGGACCAGAGCATGGACTCATCCGAACGTTCCATAGCCTCTCTTGCCCGGCTCACTAAAGCTGCAGCCGATGCATAAGCCTCCAGACAGCCCTTCCGACCACAGGTACAAGGATGTCCGTTCTGATGGATCACCATATGGCCCAGCTCGCCTGCTGCTCCATTGTCTCCTTCCAGTATCCTTCCGTTCAATATAATACCTCCGCCGACTCCTGTTCCCAGAGTTACGGCTGTCATGGAACGGCTGCACCGTCCTGCACCTGCCAGATATTCGCCCCAGGCAGCAGCCTTGGCATCATTTTCCCCATAAACAGGGCATGGAAAAAGGTCTTTTAACATTTTCAGAAAGGGCACATTTTCAAAGCCGAAGTTATTGGCATACTCGATACAGTCTGTTTCCTTGTTCACTGTTCCGGGAATGCCGATCCCCACGCTTTCCACATCCTGAAAGGTTAATCCCTGTTCCTTTAAAAGGCGTTCTGTCAGCCTGTAAATAGCCTCTGCCAGCTCCTTTGCCGGTTTTGGCAGGCCTGTTGGCTCCTGAACGGCTGGCCCCAGCACTCTGTTTTCATCCACCAGACCAGCGGCTATCTTCGTTCCTCCAAGATCAATTCCGATTCTCAGCATATAATTTCCCCTTTATTTTCATAATTTACCGTTTATTTTACCATAAGGGAGAAATGCTTTTCTAGAGGAGTATAGCCATTTGCATATACGGTGAAACCGGCGCTGTTGATCTCTTCTCCGGAGTAATGTCCCTTGAAGGAGTGCTCTCCGAATCCGGGACCAATTTCCATTGTCACAGATCCGTCGTGAACCTCCAGATATCCGTCCTTTAATATCATGCCCTCTCCCGCTGCTGCCTCCAGAGCAAATGCAGGATGCTCCAGAGTTACACCTGCGGGAATGAAGATCTCCAATCTTAAAGGAAGACGGTCCAGTCCCTCAGCCTTCAGATGCAGCTCCAGCCCCTGATCCTTTTCCCGGATCTCCAGAGTTGTTTTTAACCGGCTGCTGATCAGTTTTTCCCGTTTGGTCTGATCCATTTTCCACCAGTCAGAGGTATCCTGTTTCTCCTTAAAGGGCAGATAATACCAGCTTTCTGCCTCTGCCTCCAGACGGCAGCCGTCGGGCAACTCTTCTATGGTCTGAGGAATGAAATTACGGATATCGCAGCAGCTTTCTCCGATTTTTACACAAAGCATCGTTCCCTGAGATTTAAAATACAAAAAAGCGCTCTTTCCGTTTAATACTGTGTAAGTATAGGAAGGCTTTCTCACCCTCAGCACACCGGCATGACGGAAAAATTTGCGATATTCCTCTAAAAATCCATATTCCTTAAAATGATATCCCATCATTTCATCATGGTTCATCACAATATGCATACAGTCGGGCGCCAGATCTCCACGCTCCATATTATCTTTTATGATCTTATGTGCCGCTCCGTCAAAGGCAGGACAATGCTCTCTGCTGCACATATAAAGATACTGGTAGAAATATTTATCCGCATATTCCAGTTTTCCCTGATCCTGTCTGGTGGAATTCTGAGTGAAAATAGTATCGTCAGGGTCCATATAGGTAAGCATCATGGACAGATTGCGTTCCACATATCCCAAAAATGCCTCATCACCTGTTTCCTGATACATAGCCATCATGGCATTGTTTACAACTGCATTATAATTTCCCGTAGACCGCTCTGCATATTCTCCGTCCTCATCTCCGTCAATGCCCTCTGCCAGATACTGATCTGCCCGCGCCTTCAGCCCTGCAGCAAATCCCTCTTCCTCTGCAAACAGATTAGAGCCCTGAAGAAGAGCTGCTGCGATTCCCCAACGGTGATTGGGCGTATGGAAGCCCCCCTCGCGAATGGCATCCAAAGCCTTATGCATAATGGTTAAATACTTTTCCTTTAAAACCGTAATGGCCTCATCGGAAGAATCCCCATATTTTACCAGAAGCCGGTATGCGGCAATCAGCCGTTTAAAGCAGAATGAGGTATCTGCCGCTGATTTAAAATTGCAGGAGGGATAGTCAAAGCTTCCATCCTCTCTCTGGGTCCTTTCTATAAAATCCAGTGCCAGATTCACTGCTGCATACAGCTGTTCATTTTTATAAAAACAGCTGTCCTTGTGAAAATATACAGCCAGAGCAGAAGTCAGGGCATAAATCGTGGGCTTTGCTTCCCAGATATCGCCTTTGATTCCCCCATACTGCAGGGAAGCCGGGTCACCTACCTGACTTCCCATAAACTGCTTTGTTCTGTATTCTGCTCCCTTCAGCAGATGCGCCATATAACGTTCCATTGCAAGCCTCCGTTTTTAGCCCTTTACACCGCTGGCAGCCAGACCGCCGGTGATATAACGCTGCAAGATAATGAAAATAACAATAATAGGAAGGATGGACAAAATGGATGCTGCCAGAATGGAGTTCCAGTCTACGCCCATTGTTCCGATATAACTCTTGATTGCAATCTGAATGGTAAAATTCTCCTGATCGGAAAGCACCATCAGAGGCAGAATATAGTCATTCCAACGCCACATGAATGAGAAAATGGTCAGTGTAATGGTAACGGAGGATCCCAGTGGAAGCATGATCGACCGGAAAATCCGGAATTCGGAAGCTCCGTCCAGTCTTGCTGACTCTGCAAGCTCCAGGGGAATAGACATATAATGCTGTCTGTACATGAAAATACCGGTTGTTGTGGTTACAACGGGAAGGATACAGCCCCAGATACTATTGTAAAGTCCCATTTCGCTGACTACCGTAAACTGTGCGATGGTCAGGATTTCACCGGGAATTAAGGTTCCTAACAGGAATACGGCAAATACCTTGTTTACATAGGGAATTTCCTTGCGGTAGATAGCAAGGGCATAACCGCACATGGCACTGATAACAACTGTAATCAGCGTGCCTACCACTGCCAGAAAAAGGCTGTTCTTTACATAGGTAAAAAATCCGTCTGCTACTACGCTGACATAGGATTCACCGCTGGGTGCCTGCGGAAAAAGATGCAGGGGATAGGCAAACAGCTCCGTAGAAGGTTTAAATGAGCTGAATCCCAGCCAGATAATCGGGAAAACCATAAGTCCTGCTACGGCCAGTCCCAGAACCGTCATACATATGGTTTCTACTTTACGCTTTACAGATCCTTCCATTATACTTCACCTCCGCCTTTGGTTGCTTTAAACTGTATCACTGCGATTACGATAAACAGAAGGCTTATAAGGATGCCTGCTGCAGAAGCGTAGCCGTACTTATACTGGTTAAAGCCCTGATCAAAAATATACTGTACCATATAGGTAGTTGAGGAACCCGGTCCTCCAAGGGAAATACCCTGTACCAGTGCGTATTCCTTTAAAAGAGATACGGTAGAAAGGAGAAGTACAATAAATGTTGTAGGCATCAGAAGAGGCAATGTGATGTTGATAAATGCCTGAATCTTTTTTGCACCGTCTACGCTGGCTGCCTCATACAGCTCCTGGTTAATATTGTTAATACCGCCTACATAAAGAAGCATATAGTATCCGGCGGAAATCCAGTTGGAGGCCACACTGATTACCACAGTTGCCAGAATCGGATTTAATGACCACTGCAGGGGATCAATTCCCATTTTCTGCAAAATAAAGTTAATTAAACCGTATTCCTGTCCGAACATCCAGTTGATTGTGATACCGGCTACCAGAGCAGATAAAAGAACCGGAATATAAATCAGGGTACGCATGATGGTCTTTCCCTTTACCAGCTTAGAGGTAACCAGAGCCGCTAAAAGCAGGGGAACGGCAATCTTAAAGGGCAGGTTGCAGACTGTATATATAAGGGTTCTTCCCACAGTCTTATAAAAATCTGTATCCTTTAAAATATCTGTATAGTTCTTTAAGCCAATCAGATCCATGGTCTTCCAGCCATCATAATTGGTAAATGAAAACCAGATGCTTAAGATCAGCGGCACCATGAAAAATACCGCAAATAATGCCAGCGATGGAAGTACGAACAGCCAGAAGCTGTGTGTATGGCAGAATGACTGCCTTGTACTCTTTTTCATGTCAATCTCCTCCTTGATTTCTTTTTAATCATTCATGTGCTTTCTGCATTCCATAAAGAACAGCATGGCCAGAGCCTGTCCGTAAGGCATGGGCTTAAGCTCAATCTCTTTGTAGAAATCCTTTGTCTTTCGTCCCATTGGGGTTCCGTAGGATACCTGATTTACAACGCCCGTCTCATCGGTATATTCCATAATAGGCTCAAGCGCCTTAAGAGCGCCTGCAGCCCAGTCTGCTTCCGCCAGTCCCAGTTCTGCCCCCTTTAAAATACCATATGCAAAACCACAGGTAGCACTGGCTTCTACATAGGAGGTCTTATCATCAATCAGAGTATGCCACATTCCTGTGGGTTCCTGATACTGAATCAGCGCTTCTGCCTGACGCTTCCAGGTTTCTTTTAAAAGCTTTTCCACACTTGGACTGCAGGGACACAGTGCCAAAAATTCCGGAATCGCTGCTGTAATCCAGCAGTTCCCTCTTCCCCAGAAGGCTGCAGCAAAATGGCTCTCTTCCTTAAAGGACCAGCCGTGATACCAGAGGCCCGTTTTACGGTCTGTAAGATATTTGATATGAAGCAGAAACTGATATTCCGCCTCGTCCTGATATTTCTTTTCTCCCAGAATTCGGCCCATATTCGCAAGGAAAAGAACGGTCATAAACAGTGTATCATCCCACAGCTCTCCCTCATTTAAGGTATCTGAGGTAATGTGCTGCAGTCCGCCTTCCTTTGTTCTTGGAAAATCAGCGTAAATCCATCTGGCCCATTCCCGGCAGACCTCCATGTAGCGTCCATTGTCTGTTTCCTCTGCCACAAAGGACATGGCTAAAAGAGGAGTTACCGTATTTACATTCTTGGCGGGAAGCCCGATCTTTAACTGTCTTTCATAGTAGGAAGTCAGGATGTTCATATACCGCTCATCCTTTGTTTCTTTATAAAGCTTCCATACTCCGTAAAGGCCTACGCCCTGAGTCCACTCCCAAAACTGGTACCTTCTGATATCATCTCCGGCAAGGCTCCTTGTCTTCATTCCCTCCATAAACTGGGAATCCTCCTCGTAAAGAACCTTTTCAAAGCTGTTAAGATACAGATCAATGTAACGGTCAATATCCGCTGCTGTGTATTTCATCCTCTCGCTCCTCTCATCGGAAGACCTTCATCGCTTCCATCACTTTCTGGATCTATCCTAACACTTTGATAAGTCAATTTCTACATCTATTTTGCCTTTTAGCTATAATAGCATTGCATATTTTGCTTTACGTGCAGGTTTTTGCTTTTTTATTTTATCAATCATTTCTCAAAAAGGCAAATAAAAAAACAGTCCATCCCACAAAGAATGAACTGTTTTCTGTGTAATAAAATTAGTATGCCATGCTCCAGCCAGAAGCCTCAGACAGCTGCTTTGCAAATCCGTCCAGTGCCTCTTTTGCTGTGATCTCTCCGGATACTGCGCGCTTTAATGCATCTCTGTACTCATTATCCTTATAATTTCTCCAGGAAGAGCTCTCATCTGTCATAAATGTATCTGTAACAAAATCAGTCTCAGCCTGCATTAATGCAAACTCTTCCTTCGCCTTGTCTGTCTCAGGCTCATAAGCAACATCGTTCATAACAGACAGACCCTTGTGAAGCTGCAGATACTCTTTGTAATGCTCCTCCTCGAAAAGCCACTGTACGAACTGCTTTGCCAGCTCAGTATTCTTTCCGTTCTGAGGAATTGCAAGAGCTGCACCGCCGATGATTGCGGACTGGCACTCGCTTCCCTTTGGTGAAGGCATTACGCCAAATTCGAATTTGGAAATATCATTTGTAAAGGTGTTGTAATTCCAGGAGCCGGATAACAGGATAGCTGCATCTCCATTCTTGAAATACTCAACCGGGTTATCTGTGGTACCTCCTGCCCAGATTGCCTTTGGCATTACTTCATTGTTAGCCTGAACAAAACGCTCCAGGGTTGCTACGTTCTCAGGACTGTTTACAGTTACCTTAAAGCTGTCCCCATCCTTTTCTACCAGAGAACCGCCGTTTCCGTACATCAGGATATCGTAACGTGCTCTTGATACATCAGCAGCAAAGCCGTACTTTACGCCACCCTTTTCCTGAAGCACTGCCGCATTTTCATACAGCTGTTCCCATGTCCATGGATTCTCCTGTGTGGGAGCCTCAATGCCTGCTGCAGCAAATGCATCCTTGTTATAGAAAACACAGGTTGTTGTAAACTGCTCTGTGATACCTGTAATCGCATCCGAAGAATAGGATTTTCCTACAATATTAAGTGCGGACTGATTAAATCTGGAAAGATCTACCACATCCTCCATGTTTACGAACTCATCTGGATAAATCTGATGAAGGAAGGTAGTGGAAACAATATCCGGAAGGTCTTTATTCTTAGCCATAGCCGGGAACTTGCTTCTCATATCATCATGGGAAATGATAATCTTTTTAATGGTATTTCCGCTTTCCTCTGCCCAGTGGTTTAAAGCATTTCCAAGAGCATCCTGCTCTCCCGGCTCCTCAGAAAGCATTACGGAAAGAGTCTGTCCTGTAATAGGGCCTGAACTTTCTGCTGCTGTTTCTTCTCCCTTTTTTGCTGAATCAGAACCACCGCAGGCTGTCAGTGCTGCTGCCATAGACAGAGTCAGAGTCAGAACGCCTGCCAATGCTCTTGCTGATCTCTTTTTCATAATAATATCCTCCTTAATACCTCTTGTTTTTGCATTTCCTCTCAACTGCTTTCGATGACTCCATAGTATCATTTTAATACATCAATTTCTACGCCATTTTTGCCTTTTTCGATATATAATATTGTATATTTTGCTTTTCACTTCCATCTTTGCTCTTACAGACCTATTTTCCGGTACAAACCTTCGGTGTAAGGCGGATGGAAAAAATCTCATATGGTTTCATCTCAAATTCCAGCGTCTGCCCCTTCCGGCACAGCTCTGTCTCCGGAACAAATGAGATTGTCTTTAAATCGGTCTGTTCCATCAGATCACAGACGGCTGCCTCAAAATCAGGAAGTAAAGGAAGCTCCAGATGCACTCTGGTACGCATTCCATAAGCCTCATACAGGCGGATAATCAGGTCATCCCCCTCCTCAGCCTTCTTTACCGTATCTGTAAAAATGTTTTCTTCGGCAATCCGTAAGAAGGACCAGCTTTCTGTTTTTATTCCGTTTTCTCTCTGTATTATCAGAGGACAATTTAAGTCATATGCCTCCCGGATTACCCCTCCTCTCCTGAAATCGCCTCTGTGTGGATAAAGGGAGTATGTAAACTCATGGAGACCCTGATCTGCCTGAGGATCCGGGAATATGCCGGATTTAATCAGAGTCAGGCTCATCACTGAATCATGAATGTCACAGCCGTATTTACAGTCATTTAAGATTGCAGCTCCATAGCCATATTCGGACAGATCCATCCACTTGTGGGCGCATACCTCAAAGCGTGCCTGATCCCAGGTGGTATTTTTGTGAACCGGGCGCTTCACATTTCCAAACTGAATTTCAAAATCTGCTTCACTGCTCTGTATATCAAGAGGGAAGGAGGTTCTTAAAAGGAGCTGGCTTTCATTCCAGTCTGCCTTTGTCTTAAAATCAATTCTGGAGGTATGGGGATAAAAGCAGATCTTCTGTTCCAGAACGGAATCCATGAAACGGCGGCGGATAAAAAGGCAGCCTCTTACAGGGCCATTTTCCTCCAGATAAAATTCCATGACACCTCCGAATTTCCATTTCTTTTCCCTGTATCCTGCATCAATATTCCAAGCATCAAACTCCATGGGGCGATCCTCATATACCAGAAGTTCATTTCCAACAGCACCTTTTTTAAGCAGCTCTCTGTCCTCTCTCAGATCTCGTATACCGCAGATTTCCCCCTGACCGTCAAATTCCATATGGAAAAATGGCGTATCAAAGCTTACGGGCCAGCCTCGTTCATCTGTCATCAGGCTGGTGATCACCGGCTCTTCTTCCGCCCTGACGGAAGATGAATATTCATATACTCCGATTCCCTTAGAAGGCGCGTCTTTTATCAGGAATAATGTGCTGCCGTCCGGCGTTTTCTGTACGCTGATGTTCTCCGGGCAGCTCCCGTTTCGGTATTCCTCTGCCATAACAGCCTCTTCACCTGAAAGCTCTGCAACAGAGGTCCGTCCAAAGCTTAAGGGATTAAAGACAGCCAGACATTCTTTTTTATTCTCTTCTTCTAACACGGACAGAACAGCGGACTGGGATTCGTTTACAATTCTTCCGGCTGACTGAATGATTTCCTCATACTGAACAGCGGAATCCTCATACACATCCTTTATGGATGAACCGGGCAGAATATCATGAAACTGATTTATAAGCAGAAGCTTCCAGTTTTTTTCCAGGTCTTTTGCAGGATACTCATATTTCGCTCCCATTACCTTTGCCAAAACAGAATAAAATTCCGCATCACCCATCAAAAATTCGCAGGCTCGATTATACTTCTTATTTTTTGCCTGAGAGGTATAGGTTCCCCGATGAAACTCCAGATACAGCTCTCCGCACCAGGAGGGAAGACATTTCCGGTCCATATTATCTTCCAAAATATGGAAGAAGTCCTTTGCAAAGGTCTGGTGTACACGAGGTACACCCGCGACCCCCTCCTCCATTCTGCGGCTCTGCTCCAGCATCTCCTCTGTAGGGCCTCCGCCTCCGTCGCCATAGCCATAACAGGTCAGAACATCACTGCTGGTTTCCTTATTCTGATATCTCTGCCAGGTTCCCTTTATCTGACTGGGGTTCTGCAGTCCATTGTAGGTGGTGCTTCCATTTGGCATATCCTTAAGGCTGCATCCGGGAAGATAATTTCTGGTCGTAATCAGATGAGTCAGAACCTGGCTTCCATCAATCCCTTTCCACATAAACGTATCATAAGGAAAAACATTATACTCATTCCATCCCAGCTTGGTAGTCATAAAATAGGAAAGACCTGCTTTTTTCATAATCTGAGGCATGGCTGCACTGTATCCAAATACATCCGGCAGCCAGAGCACCTCCTGCTTTTTCGCCCCCAGCTCTTTTTCAAAAAAACGTTTCCCATAGAGAATATGGCGGATCAGCGACTCGCCGGACGCCAGATTGCAGTCCGGCTCCAGCCACATTCCTCCTTCGGCCTCCCAACGCCCCTCCTGTATCTTTTCCCGGATTTTCTCAAACAGCTCCGGAGCCTCTTCCCTTACAAATTCATAAAGCTGGGGCTGGCTGGACATAAACTTATACTCCGGATACTGCTCCATCAGGTTCAGAACCGTCCGGAAGCTGCGCACTGCCTTCTGTCTGGTCTGTCTCAAGGGCCATTTCCATGCCACATCAATATGGGTATGACCGATCGAATGGACCGTTACCCGCTGGCTGCGGCAGATTTTCGGCAGATTCTTTTTCACATACTCCCGCACCTCTTTTACAGACCGGAAAAATTCTTCTGATCCCGGCTTTCTTAAATCAAGGCCTGAAATGGCAGTATTTAAAAATTTCATAACTTCAATCCGGTCCAGATTCTCCTCGGAAAGAAGCTCTGCTGCCTCAAAAGGAACCTTCAGATCATAATACAGGCCTGCGATTTCCCTGTCATAGACAGCAGCCGTAAGATGGAAAAAGTTTGTAGGATTTTCGCTGTTGGAATAGGCATAAAACACCAGTTCAAATCTCCCTCTCTCCTGAGCCTTCTCTGTGAGAATCAGATCCTGATGATTCATATCCATAGTCCCTGCGAGAATTCCATCCTTATATGCCATAATCTGAGGATTATCCGTGTTCCAGATATCATCTGCGCCTGTATTTAAGGTTACACGGACTTCTTTCCCTTCCCATTCCCTCTTTATAACAACTCTTGTCCTGAACCAGAAATGCCGGTCCCTTCCGCCCCAGGTTTCACAGCTTCCAAAAGGCATCCATCCATCCCTTATCTGATCCTGATTAAGGGTTTCTGAAAAATGGTAGTCTCCCGGACGGATCTCTACCTCTGTCAGCTCCTCCTTCAGAGAGTAGCGCCACTGTCTCAGGCTGTCTAAAACCGGTCGTATTCTGTTTCTCATTACATCCATCTATCCGTCCTCCACCTCTTGTTTTTCCTGTCAGTTCTGCTTTAAAATACCTGCAAGCTTCAGGTACAGGCCATAAAAAACAGCCATAGCTGCGGGAAGTATCATAAAACTGATACCATAGCCCCATCTGGATGAAACTGCGCCGAAGAGCATATTAAATACAATATCTGCCACTGTAGCCGCACTGATAATAACACCTGTGCGGGTAGCCGCTGTGCCGGACGGGTAAATCTGCTGGATCAGAAGCACCATGGTCGGATACAGAATTGCCAGTGCGAATCCCGATGCTCCCAGAATCCATACACCGCCCTCTCCCAGAATACAGCCTGCACAGAACATAGCTGTTCCAATGCCTCCAAAGAGCTTCATACTTCTTACTGCTCCCATTTTCTGAACCACAGGAGCGAAAATCAGACGTCCGGCTGTCATACCGGCCCAGAACAGGGACAGGCTTGCAGAAGCACTGGCAGCTTCCATGGAAAATGCAGAAATACAGTATGACATCAGCCAGTTCATTATGCCATGTTCACCGATAAAATAACAGCCCATCATGGCAATAAAAATCCAGAATACCTTTGAATCCGGCTCCTTTTTAATTCTTTCCTTTTCCTGCTCCTTCTCTTCCCCCTGTCTGGGCACCTTTAAAAAGAAAAACAGTGCCATTACCAGACCGGCGATTCCTGAAAGAATGCCGTTCGTCCATTTCCAGCCCTCATAGTGAAAGGCATATCTTCCCAGCAAAAACTGGCTTCCGCTGGTTCCTATACCCTGAATAAAAAAAAGCACATTTACCATAAGTCCCGCATAGCCGGCAAACACAGCCGGAGTCAATATGTTCACGGTGGTGTTTAAAAGAGTGGATGCTCCCAAAGCAAGAAACATGGAAACCAAAATCCACATATAGCTGTCTGTCACCAGATTAATAAGAACAGCTCCCGCCCAGACTGCCGTTACAGCCATGGCCACATTCTTTCTTGGAAACAGATCCAGAAGCTTTCCTCCAATACTTAAAAACAGCAGATTTCCCTCATAGCTGATTGTGACAATCAGAGACAGCTGGCTCCCGCTTAAATCATACCTGTTCTGAAATACAGGGGCAAAAATTCCCCGAAGGGCGTCATTTGCTCCAAGTCCTGCCATTAAAAAAGCAAAGCATAGAAATGCAATCCATTTTGTTCGTTTCATTTTCTGATTTTCTCCTGTTTATTCTTCTGTCCTTCCCGGTGTTATAATCCAGGTTCTGGAAAATTCCGGTTCATTGAACTGATATTTTTCCAGCAGCTGAGGACCGCAGCTTCCTGAACCGATACCGCTCTGACTGTGATCCAGACAGAGAATCGTGCTGTCTGCCTCCTCCAGTTCAAAATCATGGGCCTTCCCGGACAGCTCCTCCTGTGTATAGGTACATGCCTGGAACATAAATGCCTCCCCGGATGTGACTTTAAGCCCCATCTCTTCTCCGCTGAGAGAGCACCAGCTGCAGTCCCAATGAGCGCCATACTCCTGAGGCTTCAGATAAGGCCGGTGCATGGTTCGTACATTTCCCTCAAATATGCCGTGCCAGGATGCCCGATGCTTATCCGGATAGCTTTCTTCCGGCCCCATTCCGCAGTAACGCACCTGACAGAAACTCTTATCCAGAAACAGACGCAGGCCAAACCTTGGAAGGAACGGAAATTCCATATCCTTCTTTACGTTCAGCTCCACCCGGATCTGCCCGTCCGTGTGAATCTGCCATCTGGATTTAATATTTAAGATGCGCTGAATATGAACCGCTGATAAAGACAGCTCTGTTACAAGCTCTGCTGATCCGTCTTTCAGCAAATGTGCTTCCGTTGAATAGGTTCGTACCCTGGTGCGGTCATAACCGGCTCTCTCCCATTCCAGACGGATGCGGCGGTCATTATCCGCAGGAGCTCGCCAGATATTGTACTCCATGGGATGGGTAAGGTATTCTTTTTCTCCCTTTTTAATCTCCGAAAAGACTCCCAGGAACGTATCATATACATAGGTGAAGTCCTTTCCTGTTACGGTAATCCGCCGTTCTGTCTGATCCAGTATAAGAGCAGCTCTGCCTGTTTCCGGTAATTTTTCTTTCCCGCAGATCTCTGTTTTTTCGGACACAGCCTCCGGCAGCTCTGCCTCATCAAAGCCAAGCTCCCAGCCTTCCTTCAGTCCGGAAACCGGATATCTGAGCAGATATCTTACTCTCAAAAAGCATCTGCCTCCTTCGGGAAGCCTGCCTGTATACTGCACTGCTGCACTTCCATGAGGCGGCACGGAGGGCAGCTCCTTTTGTATGCCTGTCTCTACGATTTTTCCGTCCTGAACGGCTTCCCATTTCAGATACACATAGTCCTTAAGATCTGTAAAATCCATATGGTTTTTAAGAACAACCAGCCCCTTTTCCCAGTCTACACTCTGTATTCTGGCAGGACGATATACGTTTTTAAATTCCCGTAAGCCCGGATGGGGAATCCGATCCGGAGACACCAGACCATCCACACAGAAGTTTCCGTCATGAAGTTCTTCCCCATGATCCCCGCCACTTCCTTCGTTTTTACCGCATGGTCGCACCACTCCCAGATAAAGCCGCCGCACATTCCATCGTATCTGTGAATTAATTCAAAATAGTCCTCCATATCTCCCGGTCCATTTCCCATGGCATGGCAGTATTCGCACATCATAAAGGGCAGATTTTCTGAAAAAATCCGGCTGTCCGGCTCTTCAAAATACCTGCATATTTCCTCCTGATCCGGGTACATCCTGCTGTACATATCCATGGAGCTGAAATCATATTTCTTTACATCCGGCACATATCTTGCGCCTTCATAGTGACACAGTCTGGTATCATCCCGTTCTTTGGTCCAGGCCATAGCTGCCTCAAAGGCACACCCGTAAGCGCTTTCATTTCCCATAGACCAGATCAATACGCTGGCATGGTTTTTATCCCGCTCCACACAGCGTCTCGTACGGTCCAAAACGGCCTCCGTGTATGCCGGATTATCTGCAATCCACCGATTCCACTGCCTCACATGGGTATCCCAGTCATCCACCTTTTTAAATACCTTATCTGTGCCATGGCTCTCATTGTCCGCTTCATCCATCACATAAAATCCCATTTCATCAAAAAGGTGGTAATACTGGGGACTGTTGGGATAATGGCTTGTACGGATGGCATTTACATTGTGCTCCTTCATCAGCCGCAGATCCGTTTCCATCTGCTGCCTGTTTATGGCAAAGCCTGTAACTGGATCACTGTCATGACGGTTTACACCATGGAATTTTACGGCTGTTTTATTGATAAACAGCACTCCATTGTCCACATAAATCTCCCGGACGCCGAAGCGGTCGGTGATCCATTCCTTTTCGGTCTGAAGCTCAATGGTGTAAAGCCAGGGCGTCTCTGCATTCCAAAACCGGCAGTTTTCCAGACAAAAACAAATCCTGTCTTCCTCTGTTTCTCTGCTCCAGTTCTGCTCTAAAACCACTTCTCCATCTGGATCCAGCACACGAATCAGCCCCTCCGGCCGGTTGGCGCCGTAAAAGGACAGCTCTACAGAAATCTCAGCTGAATTTCCCTGGATATAGGGCCGGATAAAATAATCCCGAACCGCTTCCTTCGGACGTTTCAGTACATACACATCTCTGAAAATGCCGCTCATACGGAACTTGTCCTGATCCTCCAGATAACTTCCGTCACACCACTTTAACACCAGCACTGTCAGACGGTTATCCCCCTCCTTCAGATACCGGGTAATATGAAATTCACTGGTTGAATGGGATACCTGAGAATATCCCACAAAGGTTCCGTTGATCCACACATAAAAGCAGGAATCCACACCCTCAAAATTCAAAAATGCCTCCGGTGCATCCGGGCAGCTTTTATATTCAAAGCTCCTTTCATACAGTCCGCAGGGATTTTCCCTTGGAACAAAGGGCGGATCAAAGGGGAATGGATATCTGGTATTGATATACTGATTCTCATCTTCACCATAGCTCTGCCATACAGCAGGAACCTCTGCCTCCTTTCCCCTGATTACTCCCTCATTCCAAAAATTCTCCGGCAGATCGTATACACTTTCAAAATATTCAAATTTCCAGATTCCGCTTAAAAGGAAAAAACGGTCTGATTTCTCCCTGTCCAGAAAATAACATCCTCTGCCGGAAGCCGGAATATAATACGCCCGGTCAGGCTCTGTATTTACATGCAAATGGTTCATATCCTCAAAATAACCTGGTATCTGCATTGCTGTATCTCCTATGATTATTATTTTTTTATTACAGTATACCTGCTTTTCAAAGCAATAACTATTTCAATTTTGTCTTTATGCTATTTAGGTATTGCATTTTTTGTTTTTTTATGATTTACTGATGATACCATCAGTGAATAAGGGGGCACAACTCATGAAAACCTATCACAACTCGCCTCTTCTCTACGAAGAAGGCTTTTCCATTATTATCAACGAAGTAGCCACACCCATTGAAAACTCCACGTTTTATTACTTTGACTACGATAAACGCAGCCACGCAATCAACATGGATTTTCCTCATTTTCACAGCTTCTATGAGCTGATGATCCTCTTAAGCCCAAAAGCATACCACTTTGTAGAGGGAAAACGGTATGACCTCATTGCAAATGACCTGGTGCTCCTCCCTCCCTCTGTGCTTCATCAGTCAGAATATCTGCCCGGACCGCCCAGCGACCGCATTATCATTGGCTTTATGCTGCCAAAGCAGATGAATTTTGGCGCTTCCGGCTACAAGGAGATCCTCTCCGTATTTAACAGCTCTGTGCCTGTTTTCCGTTTCCACAGAGAGGAACAGAACCGTCTGTATCAAAAGCTCAACGAAATCGTAAGCATTGCCCAGGACACGCCAAATGTCAATATCCGTAATCTGCTTATTCATACCAAATTTACGGAATTTCTCTTTCTCCTGTATGAAATGCAGGGTTTAAACCATTATGTCCCCAATGTAGAAAACGGAGTTAAGGAAAAAATTTATACCATCACCAACTATATCCATACCCACTATAGCGAAGATATCTCCCTTGCAGCTCTGGCAGATACATTTTACATCAGTCCCTACTATCTGTCCCACCAGTTTAAAAATGTCACCGGATATACGGTTGTACAGTACATACAGCTGACCCGGATTAAAAATGCACAGTATCTCCTGCTCAATTCACCGCTGCGCATTACGCAGGTAGCGGAATCCACAGGATTTTCCAGTTTTTCACAGTTTAACCGGGTATTCCGGAAATTCTGCGGTATGTCTCCTTCAGACTACAAGCTGATTTCCCACCATTCCTCTTACCGCCCAACAGCTCCGGATGAGCAGCAGTAATTTTACCACAGCTTTACAAAAACGCACAAAATGCACAATACACCTTTCAAAGGGGCTTTCCAGTCAAGGAAACTGCTTAAAAAGCAAAGGAAACGAAGGCATTGTTAAAGTACGCCAAAAATCCGAAAGGGCTCCCAAAACAAAAGAATTCCTTCCGGATTTTTTTATGCATAGAGCGAGGGTATCGCTCAATCATCTAATTTGATGATTTTGCGACACCCTCTGTCTTTATTTGTTGTGCGCCTGGCGGCGCACGTTTCTAACGGGTGAAAGTCCTGAATCCACC
>ERZ791895.446-NODE-446-length-30604-cov-6.236276_pt1 | contig 30604 bp, 21 predicted proteins | sample MGYA00510153_ERZ791895 | MGnify/ENA primary metagenome ERZ791895 (study PRJEB30046, sample SAMN00792064) | human gut metagenome | study: EMG produced TPA metagenomics assembly of the A metagenome-wide association study of gut microbiota in type 2... | reverse complement strand
TTCCATATTAGGCGATTGTTCATACCAATATAAAATACTGTATGGTGGGAAAAAACATAAAAATCTACATCTGTGAGCTTTTCAAATATTGGCCTTAAATTATATTCAATATTTTGACCCGCTGATTCAATCAAATGATTAATATCAGTTGGTGTTGCGTTCGAAAAGCCCGGAATCATCCATTGATTTAAAATAGCATAATCAACATATACAAATCCATACCAACGAAAGGCTGAATCCATTGTCTGCTTCTCTTCTTCATGTTTGGTATCTTTTATAATAGGTATAATATTTTTGCACCGTTTTACAACTTTTTAAAATAAGTATATCGAACAGAGCACTTTAATGTATAATAAGTTTGCACACAAAATATACAAAGAAAAGTGTCCCAGTACTTCACTTCTTTGACTTTTTAACAACTTTAACAAAATATTATATGCAAGACTGAGTAGTAAAATATATTTGCCTACCACCATTATAAAAGGACGAGTATATTGATTACTTTGTATCTGATAAATAAAGCCCTCTTTACCATCAGAAAACACCTGTGGTGAAGAAACTTTTTGATTTCCATCAATAAAATATGATGTCTTCAGGAATTCATCATAATATACAAATCGAATTTGCAATACCTTGCCCCTTGGAAGTGATAAAGTAAGTGGTGCATGAATCCCGGGTTCTGAAATAATATCATCCCATTCTGAAATATAACTCCAACCCTCAGGTAGCATGAATTCAGACAAATTAATACTTTTCCCATCGACAAAAATATCTGATATCCAAATACTATTGTATTCATTAAACTGTGAATCACGAGTGTCAATTAGTGTAAATGATGTTTTTTGATATGATAACCCTTTACCATTAAAAATGGTCAAACCTATAAACAAAAAAACAATAATCAGAGATAGATACGATACTTTTGTTGATATTGTTCGTTTACTAATTATCCAATCAAGGAAATTAAATGCTACAAAAAAATAGCAAATGACAAATACATATTGTAGTTTAGTCGTAAGAGTATACTCATTGATCCAACCGCTTAAATAGATACATATTAAAAAAATCAAGACTTCTTTAACTAATATTTTAAATAATTTCATAAAAACCTTTCTAATACCCAAAATATTCGAATGTGTTGCTATTTGGGTTTTCATCTACTTTCTCAAAGATATAAAAATCAGATTCAGTAGTAGTCTCTTCTTCACCTATTATATGTGGATACTTATTAGGAACAAACCCAATCAAGGAAAATCCGATTATATTATCCTGAATATATTTCATAAACTTTCGATGTCTATATTCCGGCCAACGCGTATATTCTTCGTGATTACTAGAGTATATAATTACATATTGTTCTGAACTTTCAAATAAATCCTTCATATATTCTTCAAAAAGAGAGTCCTCTAACAAGTGAAAAATAACATCTAGTGATAATGATAGTTGATATTTTCGTGTCATATAATTGTATTTAGGATATCGATCATAAAATTTTTTACTTCTATCTTCTTTAAATTTCTCTTTGTTTCTTTCTATAACTATCGGTGCAACATCTATTCCCGTATAATTCTTGTAATTAATAAGACTTAGTTGGTTTCCATCACCGCAGCCAAATTCTATAACTGATTCAACCGAATGAATATTTAACCAATGATTTATAAAATCGGCTTTAAATTGGGCCAATGCATTATACGAACCAGTGCCAGAATTCCCATTATTTTCATAGTGCTTTTCCCAGAACTCTGCGGAGTTGGTATAGCTACTATTAATTAATTTTATGGCTAATTGGTTATTTAATTGATCAATATTTTTTTTAATATTACAATTTTCTATTTGCAGATTTTCTATTTCAACAATTTTGCTCTCTAATTCGCTTCTAATAAAACTTAATTCATTAAATAGCATTTTTCTTTTTTCTGCATAACTAGCCTCCTGATCACGCAAACTAGTAAGTACATCATTATATTGTTCAGTTTTTGTTTCCAATTGTATAGCCAACTTGCTGTTTATAATCTGTTCATTTTCCAATTCGCATGATACTTTATCTAACTCTGTGAGTAAGGTACTAAATGGCCAGATTTTACTTAGAATAGCCTTAGATTTTGTATTCACTTTTTATAACTCCTTAAAAAATCTACTAACTTACGCAGTGGTTTAGTCAATTTCCAACATGTTGAATTTTCATATGCCCAAATCTGTGCTTGTAATGAATTAATATATTCATCCTTATTTACATTGGTAACATTATGAGGCAGCAATGTAAAATAGTCTTTTAAAACCTCATACTTATAAGAAGTAACTCCGGCCTTCGCGTCCCACCAAGATGCATCATAGTGGTGTTGAGCAATATTTTTTCCGTCATACATATTTAAAGTCAAAATATTAGGCGCATAAATTTTCACTTGATTTCCCAATAGTTGCGTTTTTCCATTTAGTTCATACTTATATTTTTTTGTTAACAATTTGGTTAGACGAACAACAATAGTATTTGAAGTATTATATGTACCATCTGCATTTACCAAATGATCATTTTTATATGTCTCCAGCCAAGCTTTTAATAGCGGATATTTTGCAACAGAACCAAAAGTTGCTGCATTAATGGCTCCCTTGGTTTCAAAGGCAAAAAAGATTTCATTTAATCGAAGTGGCGCGATATCATTTGTAAGTTCTACGTCTGTGTCCATATAAATTCCACCCTCTTCATAAACCTTTTTAATCCTAAAATAATCAGCTACAAATGCCCATTTTTTATGTTCGTATGCTTCCTTTACATATGCACATTCATTTATATTACAATTATTTTCATTCCATTCGATAATCTCATAGTCAGGTGCATATTTTTTCCAAGAAGCGATACACTTTTTAATTAATTCACTTTTTTCACCACCACCAAACCAAAAATAGTGTATTTTTTTAGGAATTAATCTTTTTACACACACATCCTCAATAACTCTATTTTTTATATCATTTTTAACATAATTGTTATTATAAAATAGCTCTTTTTTTTCTCGGGCGTATTGAATATATTCGTCTGCATATTCAGGTTTAAAGTTAATGAAGGAACAAACACTTTTATAAATTGAATACACTATTTCGTTTTTAAATTCTTCTTTACAATTGTTTAGTGCTCTGTCCCAAGCATTAATAATATCCAAAGAACGAGGATTTCTTACACTATGTGTTATAGAATTATCTTGTTGTCTATAATAATAAAGTGCTATGGGTAAATAACCTATTTTATTTGCATAAGAAAATAGAATAGGAGTAGTTGCAACATCTTCATACCATATTTCTGCAAATTTTGTAATATAAAACATTTCTGCTCGAAAAAGTTTATTGCACGCAGTCGCAGGATTCATGCAATGTCTCATAAAATCACAATGTGTAGGGGGACTTTCCTCCCCCCTATATCCACGCGAAACCCACCCAGTTTTCCAGCCGTCGTAGATACTTGTAAAATCACACACAACACAATCCAAATTTTCTTTATTAGCCATTTCGTACATGGTTGCATACATTTTGGGATCAATCCAGTCATCAGAATCTACAAACCCTATATATTCACCGCTGGCATATTGAAGTCCTAAATTCCGAGCGCTTCCCAATCCACCATTTTCTTTTTCATAAAACTTAATTAGTTGTGGATATTCATCTACGTATTTTTTTATAATAGAAGCCGAACCATCCGTAGACCCATCATCTACTATAATAACTTCGTAGCTATCAATGGTCTGTACTATGAGAGACGATAAACAAACAGCGATATATTTTTCTACATTATACACTGGAACGATAATTGAAACCTTACATATTTTTTCCATAGTTTCCTTTCCCCGAATATCTAATTTCCTTTTTTATGCATATCAAAACGCAACAAAATATACTATAATGTTGTATTGTCGCCTGCTATAAGGAGGTTTTTATGGGGGTCACGGAACCTATTAGAAATTTAGAGGATATTGAAAAAATTAAACAATTTTATTATTTAAAAGGGAGATGGAGAGATTATACTTTGTTTGTTGTGGGATTAAATACTGCGTTAAGAATAAGCGACTTATTACTTTTGAGATGGGAACATGTATATAGCTTCGAATTTGGACACTTCTATAAATACTTATATATTCAGGAAAAAAAAACACATAAACGTAACCAAATTATTTTAAATGAAAATGTAATAAAAGCGTTTAAAATATTATGGAATAATTCACAGCAACAAGTTATGCCATATAGTTTTATATTTAGAAGTCAAAAAGGAGAAAATCAACCAATACATCGTAGTAGAGCGTTTATTATTATAAAAGAAGCTGTTGCCGAACTGGGAATCGAAGGTAATATATCTTGTCATTCTCTGAGAAAGACATTTGGTTATCAGGCATGGAAAAGGGGCGTTCCACCTGCAATTATAATGGAAATTTATAATCATTCGTCTTTAAAAATAACAAAAAGATATTTGGCAATAAACCAAGATGATAAGGATTTGGTTTTTACTAATTTACTAATCTAAAGTGGAAAAGAGCCGGCGATTTTATAATGGTATAACAATTATCATAAGTAAAAAAGTCAATCAAGGTTTTTTATTTGTAATCGTTCAATATTCTAAAGGATATACTTTTAATAATAATGCCAGGAATATAACTCTATACACCACATTAAGATTGCTAGATTCCTAACACTATATTCATGGGGATTAGTATCAATGAGAATAGTAAGGGACAACGCTGAGGAGCAATACCATTTAATTATGAAATTCAGTTTAACGTGCTGTCTGATTATTAATGGTATTTGAGACACGATACCGTTTAATCCTGCTTCATCCATGAGGCAGAAAGCTGGACGCATAGTCTTTGAAGCAGTTAAGAACGCGCCTGCCCAATTATCCCTTGAGTTTCAGAAGGGGGGAAACAACTATTCCTTGATATCTATGCATAGAATGTACGCCTGAAGATATTGATTGTGATTTCCTCAAAACTCCTGCGGTAGACAATGAGGTTTATAAAAGGCTGCTATGTTACACTATATAACAGATGTTGATTGTCTCTGCCACGTCTGCCTCCATATTGATATAATGTGTTCTATTGACATCGAGCTGCAAACATGCAGGATCTGTTTCGTATAGACTTCAGAAGTAACCACTATACCATTTCAGTGGATAACGCTGTGACTGGATTAAAACATTGCTCTGAGAAGGTGATGGATCCCTTCTCTCATACTAAAGAAGTGAGGCCCAAGAACGTATCCGATGGCCCGTGAATTCCTTCGAAGTCGACTTTCTCATCTAATAGCAGTTTGTCTGGCTCATGTTTGGCCTGGATATCGGATAGCTTAAAACATTAAGACTAACTGAAGATTTGAATAACCAGACAGCCTAAAAGTTATGTGCTATGTTTCACTACAAGTGGAAAAAAATATAGATTTTTTTCCACGCCCACCTATCGTAAAATTGTGACAGTTGAAATGGAGTAAAATTGAATTGAACATGACAGTAAAAAACAAAATTCGTGAAACAGATCGATTATTTTTCCACGAAGCAGTTTGGTATATCCATTGAGAAAAGTAAAACTGGAAAGATATATGTACCTGTTTGATGAAGAGGAATCGGTACAGGGCCGATGGCTGTAACCGGTAAAACACACAGGTAAAGAAAAATTGGGTGTCCAGGTAGGAATGTTCATATTCCATTAGTAGAGGCTCAGATAAACTATTCGGATTGTTGTAAAAGATTAAGGACGTTGGTAAGGGATTTTACAGCTGGAGTTCCGGAATATCTCTGCCTCCGCCTTTTTTAGTTTAAATGGTGTAAAATGCTAGTAGTCCTTATAATGGCTAGCCAGACTGAGAAGCAGGCGGGCGTTTAACGTTTTGATCATGACGAGTAAATAGCCAAGATATGGGATATTAAAGCGAACTTTTCTAAAGACGTTAACGGTGTATATAAAGGATGACTCCGTTGGTTTAATGACATCTCATTTTATAAGAAATGCTCCAGCGCCACGGATAGTTCCATTAACAAGTGAACAACAAGAACGATAGTTGCCTCATAGGAAACGATGTACTGGCTGATTTATGTGGCCCGTAAATGTTTAATGACACTTCAAGTAAGAAGCACCGTTTTCATACAGCTGATTAATGCCGCGTAAATGGCCTTGCCTCTGACATTGGATTAAGGAGGAGTAGAGCCTCCATAAAGGATAGAGAATAGTAAAGTATTGACAATAATGGCCGACAGCCGACTTAGATATGGCAACATAGTATGTTAATGCTACAGGGCATATATCCTTTCTCGATGTAGTTTCCCATTGTAGAGACGACAGGCAACAATGCGCTGAAAATGTAAAAGTATCAAAACACTACTCCAAAAGTAAGAAACTTTTTTTAAAGTATTCCCTTAAATTTTTTATAACTTTTTTATGGCGATATTGCAGCGTAGTAAACGGAACTCCTGTACTCTGTGCTATGCTGCGCAGCGACTCTTCCTGGCAGTAAATGTGTGCCAGTAGTTCTTTATCTTCTTTATTCAAGGTATTTAATGCCTGTTTTAACGCATTTATCAGGAGGTCGCGCTCAGCCTGATGTTCTACAGGATTTCCATCTTTTTCTGCAAATAATTCACTTCCGTTTAAGCCTTCCCCATCCAGAGCATCGTAGGAGAAGACGCCATTCCGAATATCCCCTTCCCTGAAATAACGATCCTTTCGCTCTCCATGCTGCCATATTTTATAGATTTCCTTGCTGACAGGAATATTTTGCTGTTCGATTTTAATGTAATAATTTATAATGATCCCCTTCTTTCTTGATTGTGCAAATAAAACAGGAGAAAACGAGTCCGGCGCTGTGGCCTTTTCATTTTCTCCTGCTATTAGGTAATGAATTATTCCTTTGCTAGGTAGTTTTTTTCTGTAGTTGTTTTCTGAGTATCCGGTTCGATTAAATGGATGTGCTGTACTTTTTTACAGCGCGGGCACTTGATCTCAATGGTTCCGGCGGTCGGCGGTTTAATGTCAAACAGGCGATGATGGCATACCGGACAATAGATTATATGATTCATAAGTTTCCCTCCTTTGCGATCGAACATATGTTCTAATTCTAAAATAGCAAATTTTTTGGATTATGTCAATACCAGAATAAAAAAACCAAACCAGATTGTAAACTAATTTGAAAGGCGTATGAAAACATTCATGATCTATAGGAACAATACCACATTTCAAAAAATACATTGTTAATTACAATGGAAAAATTTATAATAGAAGTACACTTATAAAAAATAATTAATATGTAGAAGAAATAAACACCTGATAACCAGGCGGGAACAGCAAAAACATATAAATATTAAGAAGGGAGAAGACTATGGCGGAGTATTTATCACCTGGAGTATACGTGGAGGAATTTGATTCACGGGTGGAACCTGTGGAAGGGGTCAGCACCAGCATCGCCGGTTTTATTGGGGTAGCGGAGAAAGGACCGGTAGGAAGCGTGCCGCGGATGGCGACTAATTTATCGGATTTCAAGCGGATTTATGGAAATTATCTTTCCGAAAGGGAATGCGGTAATTATCGTTTTCTGGCTTATGCGGTAGAGCATTTTTTTATCAATGGGGGCTCCCGCTGTTATGTGACCAGGGTTGCGCCGGCGGATGCATCCTGTGCGCAGGGAGCTGTGCCAAATACTGGAGAGTCCGTTCTGAAGTTTAAAGCCAGTAATCCGGGGGCGTGGGGGAATGGGCTGAATATAGTTATATCTCCTTCGAGCAAGGCAAGGACTCAGGTTATTGACGTGCTGGAGGCGGCAGAGGGTAAGCGGTACTCGGTTAAAAATAGTGCCGGATTTTTTGATGGTGATATTGTAGCGTTTTCAGATGGAAATACTACGGTTTATAATCGGGTGGTGGAAAGTAAAGACAATGTTATTTCTTTTGAACATGAATTTGAAGTGGATGTAACGGATAAGAATCTATTGCCGGATAAGATTATATCCACCTGTGAGTTCGGGCTGGAGGTCAGATCCGGCGATTCCGTAGAAATCTACGAGAATCTTTCATTTAATAGTAATATTCCACAGTTTGTGGAAGCACAGGTTTCAAAATCAGATCTGATTTGTGTGGAATATGTTGGTAAAGGGAAGGAAGAACTTCGACCACCATTTGAATGTCTTGCGTCTTCCGCTCAGGATACCGTGACTGTTAAGCTTTCTGGCGGCACGAATGGTAATATTCTGAACATGGAGGCTTCCGATTTTATTGGAAATGACAATGGGGCCGGAAATCGAACCGGAATTCAGGCATTTCTGGACAACGACATGGTCTCGGTTATTGCCGTTCCTGGTGTCACAGATCAGAAGGTCCAGCGTTCTCTGACTGCTCAGTGTGAACGAAAGAACAGATTTGCGGTTCTCGATATTCCACGGGAGGCAAAGGCGGTACAGGACATCATCAGGCACAGGGAAAATCTTGATACATCCTATGCGGCTTTCTATCATCCATGGGTGATGGTGTTTGACCCCCTCGATAAGAAAAATATAGCAATTCCTCCTTCCGGATCTGTGATGGGAATCTATGCCCGCAGTGACAATTCCCGCGGCGTCCATAAAGCGCCCGCCAATGAAGTGGTTCGGGCTTGTGTGGGACTGGATGTGCAGTTTGACAAAGGTGAGCAGGACATTTTGAATCCCAAGGGGGTAAATTTGATCCGGCGGTTCCCAGGTCAGGGGATTCGGGTATGGGGAGCAAGAACTGCAGGCAGCGATGGAACGTGGAAATATATCAACGTGCGCAGACTTTTTATATTTTTAGAGGAATCCATAAAGAAAAATACGGACTGGGTAGTATTTGAAGAAAATAACGAAGAGCTATGGATGCGGGTACAAAGAATAATAGAAGTGTTTCTGAGGGAGGTATGGAGAAGCGGCGGCCTGGCCGGATCATCTCCGGAAGAGGCATTTTATGTAAATATTGGGCGTGACACCATGACACAGGAAGAGATTGATAATGGACAACTGATTTGTATCATTGGCGTGGCTCCAGTAAAGCCAGCTGAGTTTATAATATTCAGGATTACTCAGAATACCGCATCTGCACAGTGAAGATTTTAAGAAGAAGAAATGATAGCGGCTGGCGATTCAGGATTAAAATTCAGTCATGTATGCGTGGCCGGCTAAGGACAACAATTTTTGCAGAAGCAGATTGCGAGGAACTGACGGATACTCATATGTATGCTATGTGCGGACAAAATTGAACGAAAAATACAAACAATTATACGCGGTATGAAGTAAAGAAATGTGAGTGAAAGATAATGAGAATAATCGGCAGTTCAGGTGTTTTGCTGATTAACAGATTGGTTGTATCTGACGGATAATCATTGTTACAATAATAGACAGCAGCTGGCTTATAAAATATATAGGAGTATTTTTTTGCTAATGTTGTAGAAGGAATGCATATTGAGGGCAGGAGACTGGGACGGTAATAGAATGCAACAATATTTATGTGTTCTATTACCGGATAGACCTATAAAACGAATATTTTGAGTCGTATTACAGATCTTGAAGGAAAAATTAAACGACTTGTTTAGCTTCTATAAACGGTTTTCTTCTATAACAAGGAAATAATTGTCATTCAATAAAAATAAGCAGAGAGAGGCGGTGGAACAGGTATGAAGACAGAATAAAGAGTTATATTGGAAAGATAATATATGGCTGTTGAAACAAAATATAGAAATCCTAATTGACGATATGGTTTGGGGCAGTTAGGGAACGGAGGAGGCGGCCGAGTTATAAAGTCTCCTTTCATAATTCACTAAGGTGTCCTCTGTTGGAGGACAAATGGTTGAGAGAGATAGCTTAAAATGTGGAACTTACAAGTAACGGCAGTTTTAAAAGTGTATAATAAAAACGAAAAGTGATTATTAACCGTTTGAATGCATCAAAATAACATGGAAAGATACGCCTGGAGAATACATAAAAGAGATATGGAGTAAAGTATGAGATCGGAACGTAGAAGTATTAAGTATTCAAGTTAATTAACTTAGAAATATAAGAATTATAAAAGATTTAGCAATAAAAATGCATCAAAAATATTATAAGGAATTCTATTAGGAAATGCATCGGAAACGATATTAGGGAATCAATCGATGGATCAATCAGATAATCAATTAGAGGATCAATTAAAAACCAATCAGAGGATTAATCAGAAAATTAAACAGAAAACCAATCAGGAAATCAAACAGAAAATCAATCAGGAAATCAATCAGAAAATCAATCAGGAAATCAAACAGAAAATTAATCAGGAAATCAATCAGGAAATCAATCAGGAAATCAATCAGGAAATCAATCAGGAAATTAATCAGGAAATCAATCAGAAAATCAATCAGAAAATCAATCAAGAAATCAATCAGAGAATCAATCAGAAAATCAATCAGAAAATGTATCAGAAAATATACTCACAAACCACATCAAAAAATCTACCACAAACAATATCACCACTTACATCAACCACCCCACCAAAAACCACATCACATCCCCCTCTCTACCGCTCTTCCCCCTCCCCCTCAATCACAATCTCATCAAAATATCCACATGCCCGCAGTACCCAAAGGGCCTCTTTGATGACCCGTTCGTCGCCGGCGGCGTGCAGGATAATGCGGCGGTTCTCGAAGCGGTTTTCCAAAATGTTTTTTAGGGCGCCGGGGCGGTAGGAGGCTCTGGGGACCATACCGTAGCAGGCCTGCTGCACATTTTTTGCAGGTGGGTTTGGATCGATGAGTATAATTTTGTCGAAATCGTAAATGACATCGTTTTTCATATATCTGGTACTTCCTTTCGGAGAAGATGGATACATATGGTACTGCTGATTTTTTTTGACTTAACCGTGTGTTTATTGACTTTTTGTGAGGCTGCCGTTTTGTCGAATATTGCGATATGTTTTGCTTTTCAAACGGCCGGAAACGTCTTATAGTGGTTACAAGAAAAGCAAAAAAAGGAGGGTTTTCCACATGACTGATACTGAAAAGATGAGGTTCATGGAAATGGAGAATATGAGGTTAATGGAAGAAAATGTTAAGCTGCGCAGAGTGATATCGAAATTAAACCAGACACTTAACAGACTGATCGAACATTACATAAGTTCTGACAGGATCGCGTGACCGAGGGTATTGGGGAGTGCCCCGCACTCCCAATAAAACTCTCTGTTATCGCTATTCCTGATTTTCGGAGTTACCGGTGCCGCCGGAAGCTTTTTCACCAGAAGGTGGAATAGGAGGCTTGCCGGCCGGTTCGATTCCTTTGTTTTTACGCACCAGATCCCAGATTGTCTGATGCATCCATTCAACGGTCTCGTTCAGCTTTTTATTTTCGGCTTCCAGTTCGACGATGCGATCGCTCATGCGGGCGATGACCTCCCGGTTATTATAGGCCTTGTGTGGCGCCATCAGGCGTTTGACGTAAGGAGAAGAAGCAGAAATAATCTGTTTCGACAGTAAATCGTCCCGCTCTTCACAGCTTAAATCCATAAAGTCCTGAAAACTGATGGACAAAGGTACCATGTCCACGGAGCATTTGGGACATACCGCATTTTTAGGAAGCTGGTAATATCCATAATACCCGCATTTCGAACAATAGTACACGGAAAGCTCTCTCATAGCGTCCTCCTTTTTTGCTTTTCCTGCCAAAATGGCAGTACTCTTCTATATATATAACGCAAAATAAAGAAAATTATAACGCGAAATATCGCCTTTTTGCAGAAATTTCCAAAATTTTATGTTTTATTAACACTATTGCTCTAAATATGGAGCAAAAAATGCAATCTTGTAGTTTTTAGTTTTAAACGTAAGAACTGCGTACACTCATCCCTGATGCAGTAAAAAAACAGACTGCCCCAAGGGGCAGCCTGCCGGTTTGAACGGATGAAACTTTTGTTACTTTCTATGCATTACTGGATAATGCCGTTTACGTCGACAACCCAGGTCTTGCCGTTAGAATCTTTATAATCTTTGAAGCCATTTCCAAGTTCCGGCTTTGTAGCGGATTTGGAGGAAGAGGACGCCTTCTGGATGGAACCGCTTGTGTTCACCAGATACTGGTTTCCGTCGTAATTCATCGGAGCCAGTCTTAAATCAGAGTCTGCGTCTTTTCTTAAACCATACTCGTACAGTGTGTTGTCACGGATCCCGTGGAAGCCCTGGCCCTTTCTGGAGCCGTCGGTATAGAAGAACCATGTCTGATTCTCATCTAAATCTTCATTGTAAATAACCTGCTTGCCGGTTCTCATAACGCCGTCCTCTGCGAAGTAGAAGTTGGCAATTTCTCCATCTTCCAGATTGACAACCTTTAAACCAGTCTGCATTTCACCCTTTGTATTAAACGCATATTTCTTAGACTCTACAGTGAATAACTGAAGTCCGTTATCTGCATGGTACGGCTTACCGTTCTTGAAGTAGAAGTTATAAAGTTCGCCTTCTGCGCTAATGCCTTCCACGCCCTCGATGGTTCTCCATCCGGTTACGCGTTTTCCATTTTCCGGCTCATAGTACTGATATCCGGCCACGGTGGCTGCTGTATTTTCTGCAGCATCGGAAGGTGTTGCATTTTCTGCATTCTCTTCTGCAGGAAGCTTAAACCATCCTGTCTGCATCACGCCGTCTACGAAGGTATAGTAGTCGCCGCTGATCTTTTTATCGACCTGATTTTCTACCATTTTTCCGTTTGTGTCAAAATAGTACCAGGAATGGGTCATCTCAGGATCGTCGCTTTCGTTCTCCAGCTGAATCCAGCCAGTCTTCATCACGCCGTCGTCTGCCTCGCCCAGGTAGTATGTCGCGTTATCGATTTCTACCTTTCCTGTCATCATCTGTCCGTCTTCGTTGAAATAATACCAGCTTTCGCCGATCTTCTGCCATTTGGCGATTGCGGCCTTGCCGTTCTTTCCGTAATAGTACCAGTGGTACTCGGCAGCGTCAGGGGAGTCCCATGCGTCTTCATTTTCAATGGAGATCCACTGGTCCATAACCCGTTTGCCGGTTTCATCAACGTAATATTCATCAATTTGTGCATTTGTGGCGATTTCGCCTTCTTCATTTAAGTAATACCAGTCTTCGCCGCGCTTCTTCCAGGTGTCTGTTAAGAAGTAATCGTCCTCTTCGTAATATTTGAAGGAACCGTTTTCTTCTACCCAGCCGATTGTTTTTGCATATGCGGTGGAAGACCCGCCGGTGAAGCCCATCTCTGGAGCTGCTACGGTCATTACTGCCGCAGCGGATAATACAGCCATCATTTTTAAATTCTTTTTCATAAAAAATTTCTCTCCTTTTTTCTCACTTTGATTTGTCGTGGCCGAAAATCCATAGTTGCATTACTCTGCGATTATAACGTACGCTAGGTGGGTAGCGAAAGTGTGGGTTGATGGCAGATATGGAAGGAGATAACAGAACATGGAGATGGATGTAGAATTTGAGGGGTTCCTCCGTAGAAGCAATCTGGCCGATAATACGATAAAAGCCTATGTATATGCGGTGAAACAGTATTGCGGCCGGTATGACAAAGTGACGAAAAGTAATCTCCAAAAATACAAACTGTTCCTGCTTGAAAACTACAAACCGAAAACCGTGAACCTGCGGATAAGGGCAGTAAACTGTTATCTGGAAGCAATCGGCAAGGAAAAACTGGCATTATCTTCTGTCAAGGTACAACAGAAGACGTATCTGGAAAATGTAATCAGCGACGCAGATTATATGTATTTTAAGGAGTGCTTAAGAAGGGACGGGGAATGGTTCTGGTATTTTGTCATCCGTTTCATGGCCGCCACAGGAGCCAGGGTGAGCGAACTGGTTCAGATTAAGGCGGAACATGTGCAGACGGGCTACTTGGATCTCTATTCCAAGGGAGGGAAAATTCGGCGTATTTACATACCGAGCGCCCTGCGGGAAGAGGCTATGCAGTGGATTAAATACCGTGGAATCGAGAGCGGTTTTCTTTTTTTAAACCGTTCGGGTGATCGTATCACCACGAGGGGAATTGCCGGGCAGCTGAAGAAATTTGCCGCCCGGTACGGGATCCCCGTGGAGGTGGTCTATCCCCATTCCTTTCGCCACCGGTTCGCGAAGAATTTCCTGGAAAAATTCTCAGACATCGCGCTTCTGGCCGACTTAATGGGGCATGAAAGCATCGAGACAACGAGGATTTACTTGAGAAGGACGAGTTCCGAACAACAGCAGATTGTAGACCAGGTAGTAGACTGGTGAGAAAAGGGGGTAAAAAGTAAGAAAAACTTCAATATGCATTTTATAAGGGGTGTGGTATACTATGAGTACTTAGCGAGGTATTTTCGTACTTAGACAGACAATTATTATTTTTTATGTAAGGAGAATCCATCATGCGAATGAAAGTATCCAATTACATCTCCCAAAAACTTGTGGATTTTGGTATCACACAGGTATTTACCGTGACCGGAGGCGGAGCGATGCACTTAAATGATGCACTGGGGCATCAGGAGGGACTTACCTGCCTTTATAATCATCACGAGCAGGCATGCGCCATCGCGGCAGAGTGTTATGCGCGGGTTCAGGGACGCATAGCGGCCGTCTGTGTTACGACAGGCCCGGGGGGCACCAATGCTATCACCGGGGTTGTGGGGGGATGGCTGGACTCCATACCCATGCTGGTATTATCCGGACAGGTTCGGTACGACACGACGGCAAGGTGGTCGGGAGTGGGAATCAGAGCCATGGGAGACCAGGAGTTTGACATCACGAAGGCGATCGACTGTATGACAAAGTACAGCGAGATGGTCATCGACCCCATGAGAATTCGCTACTGCCTGGAGAAGGCCATCTATCTGGCCTATTCCGGCCGCCCGGGTCCGGCGTGGCTTGACATTCCGCTGAACGTTCAGGGCGCTTATATTGAGACAGAGGAACTGATCGGTTTCTCACCGGAAGATTATGAAGCGGGAGGCGATGGCTGGGCCGTGCCTTCCGATTGTCACGGTGATTCGTGCGGTGAGCGTGTGAGCGATTGTCCAAAGATAGAGGCCGACAATGCGGGGCAGGGCGAGAAGCGTCAGGTGCTTCCGCCATCCGTAACGCGGGAAACGGCCAGGGAAATTATTGAAAAGATTAAAAACTCCGAACGGCCTGTTATCAACGCAGGAAATGGAATCCGGATCGGACATGCCTTCGATGTCTTTTCCAGAGTCGTGGAAAAGCTTGGCGTTCCTGTCGTGACCGGCTGGGACAGCGAGGACTGTATGCCGGATAACCACCCGCTCTACACGGGCCGCGGCGGCGGCATGGGAGACCGCGCGGGCAATTTTGCCATACAGAACAGTGACCTGGTTTTATCTCTCGGAAGCCGCTTAAGCATCCGCCAGGTGGGATATAATTACAGTACATGGGCGAGAGCTGCCTATACCATTGTCAACGACATTGATCCGGAAGAGCTGAAGAAGCCATCCGTTCACATCGACATGGCGGTCCATGCGGATGTGAAGGATTTGCTGGAACAGCTGGAGCTGGTTCTGGATGAAGAGTACGGAACCGGACAGCCTGTGTTTACCGGCGGCACCGGGCTGAAGGACAGAACATGGACGGAGACCTGCCGCATGTGGAAGGAGAAATATCCGGTTGTCCTTCCGAAGCATTATGACCACGGGGAAGACGAGGACGCCAATGTCTATGCGTTCATGAAGGAAATGAGCAGCCGCCTGAATGAAGAACAGGTGATTGTTGTGGGCAACGGTTCCGCCTGCGTTGTCGGCGGGCATGCGTGTATCATAAAGAAGGGGCAGCGGTTTATCTCGAATTCAGCTATCGCCTCCATGGGATACGATTTGCCGGCGGCCATCGGGGCCTGTATGGCCGTGCTGGAAGGCCATGTGCAGGAAAACGGTGCGCAGGAAGGCCACATGCAGCAACCTGTATCGCAGCTTACCAGCAGCGATATTATTCTGGTCACCGGCGACGGCAGCATTCAGATGAATCTTCAGGAGCTTCAGACGATCATTCATCACCGGATGCCGATCAAGATCTTTTTGATCAACAATGGCGGCTACCATTCGATCCGGCAGACGCAGAAAAATTTCTTCGGCGAGCCGTTGGTGGGAATCGGTGTGGACAGCCACGACTTAAGCTTCCCGGATATGGAGAAGCTGGCGGGCGCCTACGGATATCCTTACTGCAGGGCATGCCATAACGGAGAACTGGTTTCGGCCATTGAGACAGCCCTCCGGACGGACGGTCCTGTGATCTGTGAGATCTTCGTGAGCCGCGATCAGAATTTTGAACCGAAATCAGCCGCGAAACGCCTTCCCGACGGAACCATGGTGTCTCCGCCGCTGGAAGATTTGTCTCCATTCCTTCCGGATGAGGAGATGGATGAGAATATGATAGTTCCGCGGATCAGGGAATGATGAAATTGTGATAAATGAGCAGCGAAAGTGTGAAGAATAAGGAGACGTTTAAACGTTGAATATAGTAGTGACGGGCGCGACGAGTTTTATCGGCGCGCCCATGGTTGACAAACTGATCGGAATGGGACATGACGTCTATGCAGTCGTGCGTCCTGCATCAAAGAATATTGCAAGGCTCGATACGGGAAGGGAACGCCTCCATGTGATTGAGATGAATTTAGAGGAGGCCGACCGCCTGGACGGCGCGATTTTGGTGCCGTGCGAGGCATTTTTTCATTTTGGCTGGGATGGCGCAGGCAGTGAAAACCGGATGAACCGGGACGTGCAGCAGAAGAACGCGGCAGACTCCCTAAAAGCGCTGGAAGGCGCGAGAAAGCTGGGCTGCCGGACCTTTCTGTTCAGCGGTTCCCAGGCGGAGTACGGGATCCACCGGGAAGCGATGACGGAAGACACTCCGCTAAATCCCGTATCGGAATATGGGAAAGCGAAGGTGGATTTTGGCAGGCAGGCCATGGAAGCGGTCAGCCGCTGGAGACAGGAAGGCTATGATTGTCACGGTGACTCGTGCACAGAGCGTGCGAGTGATCATTTCCGGTACATTCATGCCAGAATTTTCAGCATCTACGGACCGGGAGATCATCCGTGGTCCCTGGTGGAAAGCTGTCTTAAGACATTTCCGGCAGGGGGATACCTTTCTCTTGGCGAATGCACGCAGATGTGGAATTTTCTATATCTGGACGACTTGCTGGAAGCGCTCACCGCCCTTTGGCTAAGCGGCGCGGAAGGAATCTTTAACGTCGCGGGAGAGCGTGGGGAGACGAGGCCTTTAAGAGATTACGTCCGTCTGATGTATGAGGCGTGCGGCTGTCATGGATGCTACAGCTACGGCAGGCGGCCTCAGAATGCGGAAGGGCCGGCCAACCTGATTCCCGACGTGAAAAAGCTGATGGAAGCGACAGACTGGAGGCAGGAAATACCCTTTCAGGAAGGAATCCGGCGTCTGATCCAAAGCAAAAATATTTGACAAACAGGAGTTTTTATGGTATGAGAGATAAGATTTGTATTGCATGCGGGAAAGCACTTCCGAAACGGCCGCTGATTGTTCTTGATGATATGCCGGCCTCCGCACAGAATATCCCTGATGCGGAAGGAAGAGATGAGGACAAAGGGATTTCCCTGCATCTGCACCAGTGCGATTTCTGCGGTCTGGTGCAGTTTGACTGTGAGCCTGTCGGCTATTATAAGGACGTCATCCGCTCCGGCGGGTTTTCCACCACCATGGTGGATCTGCGCAGAAGACAGTACGGAGCCCTGATTGAGACGTATCATTTAGAAGGAAAGAAATTCATTGAAGCCGGATGCGGTCAGGGAGAATTCTTGTCCGTACTCACGGAGTTTCCGGTGGAGGCTTATGGCATTGAGCATAAGGCAGACCTGGTGGAGCTGGCGAAGAGCCGGGGCTTAAAGGTCTGGAGACAGTTTACGGAAGATGAGAATACGGTTCTGGAGAATACGGAAGACGGCTGTCACGGGCCTTACGATGTATTTCTGTCCTTTAATTTCCTGGAGCATCAGGCCCATCCGGTCCGGATGCTGAAATGTCTTTATAACAATCTGACGGAAGGCGGTCTGGGACTTCTGACCGTTCCGAGTCTGGAATACATTTTGAAATACGACGGATATTATGAGCTGATTCGTGATCATCTCGCCTATTACACCTTCGACACCCTGCGTTTTGTGCTTGCGGAGGCGGGCTTTGAAGTGCTGGAGGAGGAGATGGTAAACCGGGATACGCTGTCGGTGGTTGTGAGAAAACGGCCGGTGGCGGAGGGCGTCGAGACGGACGGTAGGACGACTGGAAAGACTGGGGACGCGAATCACGTTGGAGAAGATTCGGAAATCTGCGGCATTTCCTCAGCTATTGAAGGCTTCGTAGAGAGCCGCCAGGAGTTGAATCTGGAAGTGGACCGCATTTTAAATCAGTTTGATGAGACCGGCCGGACGCTCGCGATCTGGGGAGCCAGCCATCAGGGATTTACCCTGGCGGCGACCACCGGGCTTAAGGACCGTGCGAAATACATGATCGATTCGGCGCCGTTTAAACAGGGGCGCTTTGCTCCGGCATCTCACATTCCCATCGTAGCTCCGGATCATTTTGAAAAAGAGCCTGTGGATGGCATACTTATCGTAGCTCCGGGATATACGGAGGAGATTGCGGGAATCATAAGAGAAAGATTTGGAAGCAATGTGGAAATTATGACCCTGCGGAGCAGACATATTGAGAAAAAGTTGTGAATAACCAAAGGAGCGTATTACGTTTATGGAGAATATCGTCATCACCGGGGCTACCGGATTTTTAGGGAGCCATCTGGCCCAGTGGTTTCTGGAGCAGGGAGACCGGGTCTATGCCCTGGTGCGGCCGGGATCGGCTAAATTACAGTATTTACCGGAGCACAGGAATTTGATTCCCGTGTACGGAACCATGGAAGAGGCGGCGGACTGCGTGGAAGAAATCGGCCATGCGGATGCGTGGTTTCATTTCGCCTGGGGCGGGGTGAACCGGGAAGAGATTGACTCGCCGGAGGTTCAGGCGGGGAATATAAGAGGCTCTCTGGCCTGTGTGGAAGCGGCGCACCGGCTGGGATGCCGCGTATTCATGGATGCGGGCTCCCGGGTGGAATACGGAGTGATCGAAGATGGCCGCGGTGTGATGACGGAAGAGATGGAATGCAGTCCTGTCAATGAATACGGGAAGGCCAAGCTGGAATTTTTCCGGCAGGCTGTGCCGGTCTGCGAAAGGTATGGCATGAATTTCTGCCATCTGCGATTCTTCAGCGTTTATGGGTACGGGGACCATCCGTGGTCCATCATATCCACGCTTGTGAGGGAACTGCCGCGTGGAGGCCGGGTGAGTTTAAGCGCCTGCCTCCACGAATGGAATTTTATGTACATCGATGATGCCGTGGAGGCGGTGGGCCGCCTGTATGAGCAGATGAAGGACAAGCCCTGTAAAAAGGGCGCGGCAGTCAATATTGCCAGCCGTGACACAAGGGTACTCAAATCTTTTGTGGAAGAGGTTTTTGAACTTGCCGGAAAGCGCGGAACGCTGGAGTTCGGCACCTTTGTTCAGGCAAAGGAAGGCGCGCTGTCCATACGTCCGGATGTCAGCCGCATGGAGGCCATGACGGGCGGATTTAGAGAGAGCTATACGTTTGGCCGCGGCATTACGGAAATGATAAAGAGAGAAATGGAGCACCAGGATGAAGAAAATTAGCGTATTGATTCCATGTTACAATGAGGAGGAGAATGTCGTACCGATCAGCGAGGCGGTCATTAAAACGCTTCAGAAGGACCTTCCGGAGTACGATTACGAACTTGTTTTCATCGACAATGACTCGCAGGATCATACAAGGAGCTTAATCAGACAGCTGTGTGATGAGAATCCGAAGATTAAGGCGATCTTTAATGCACGGAATTTCGGGCAGTTTAACTCCCCGTATTACGGGATGCTTCAGATCACGGGAGACTGCGTGATCGAGATGGTAGCGGATTTCCAGGACCCGGTGGAGCTGATTCCGCAGTACGTCCATGAGTGGGAAAAGGGATATAAAATTGTCATAGGAATCAAGACCAGCAGCAAGGAAAACCGGCTGATGTACTGGCTGCGGGGCTGTTACTATAAGATGATGAAGAAGCTGTCTGACGTGGAGCAGATCGAGCAGTTTACCGGTTCCGGTCTGTATGACAGGGATTTTATCGAAGTGCTGCGGAATCTGGACGATCCGACCCCGTTCCTCAGAGGTATCGTCGCGGAACTCGGTTTCAAGATCAAACAGATTCCCTATGAGCAGCCAAAACGGCGGGCGGGTGAGACGAAAAATCATTTTTACCAGCTTTACGATGCGGCAATGCTCAGCATTACTTCCTATACGAAGGCGGGACTTCGTCTGGCGACTATTTTCGGAAGCATCTGTTCTCTCATCAGCATGGTGGTGGCTGTGGTCTATCTGGTCATGAAGCTGATGTACTGGGACCGTTTTCCGGCAGGTATGGCGCCGGTGCTCATAGGCATGTGTTTCCTGGGGTCCGTGCAGATATTCTTTATCGGCCTTATGGGAGAATATATTCTGTCCATCAATGCGAGGGTGATGAAGCGGCCGCTCGTCATTGAGGAAGAGAGACTTAATTTTGCGGCGGGAAATGCGGCGGAAAAAGAGGAAGACGGCCTGGAAAACTGTGAGGACGCGGACCTTTTCGCGGCTTCCTTAGAGGATGGAGAGAACGTATGAAATACAAGATCGATGTGGCGCGTATCCGCGAAAATTCAATCGTATTAAATGGCTGGGTGATCGGAAGCAGTCCGGAAGCAGAGGTTTTATTCACTGTCCAGGATGAGAATCAGAAGAACGTGGAGTTTAAGTACGTTCCGGTGCGCCGCGATGACGTCAGCCAGAACTATTTTAAGACCGTATATGAGAAGGACTTCGGATTTGACATCCGCATTCCTTACGTGAGAGATGATAACGAGGACCGTTTTCTGGTGATTCGGTGTGACGGAAAGACCTCCAGGGTGAAGCTGAACACGGAGATCATCGAGAAGCACAACAGCTCCGCGCATAAGAAGCACGCGAAGCTAAAGAGTATGATGAATAAGGAGACGCTCCATTCGGCAATCGAGTTCTGGAAGGAAAACGGCTTAAAAGCGTTTCTTTTGAAGTCGAGCCACAAGCTTCAGGGGATTGACAGTGATTACGATTATCCGGAATGGTACCAGCTGACAAAGACGAGTGACGAAGAGCTGGAGGCGCAGAAATCGATGGAATTCGATTATATGCCGAAGCTGTCCGTGGTGATTCCGGCTTACAAGACGCCGGAGCGGTATCTGGCGGCCATGCTGGATTCCTTAAGGGCACAGACCTATAAGCACTGGGAGGTCTGCGTGGCGGACGGAAGCCCCAGAGGCGAGAGCGCGGAGCGCGTGCTTAAGCGGTATGCCATGAAGGACGAGAGAATCCGCTACGTGGTTCTGGGTGAAAATAAGGGAATCGCGGGAAATACCAACGCTGCCATCGATATGGCGAAGGGCGATTTCATCGTTCTGGCCGATCACGACGACACGCTGGCGCCGGATGCGCTGTTTGAGTGTGTGAAGGCGATCAACCGTGATCCGGAGATCGACGTGGTCTATACGGATGAGGATAAGCTGGATATTGACGGCGGGGAATTGTTTGAACCGCATTTCAAGCCAGATTTTAATCCGGATCTGCTGACGAGTGTGAACTATATCTGCCATTTATTCGTGGTAAACCGGGAATTATTAGATGAGGTCGGGGGCTTTTTAGAAGAGTTTGATGGAGCCCAGGATTACGACTTCATTTTCCGCTGCACGGAGAAGGCCAGAAAGATTTACCATGTGCCGAAGGCGCTGTATCACTGGCGCTGCCATCAGAATTCCACCTCCAGCAATCCGGAGAGCAAGCTTTACGCCTTCGAGGCGGGAGCGCGGGCTATTCAGGCTCATTATGAACGCATGGGAATCCGGGCGCTGTCTGTGGAAAAGGGCGTGGACTACGGAATCTACCATACGAAATTCGAGATAACCGGGAATCCTCTGGTCTCAGTCATCATTCCGAACAAGGATCATACCGCGGATCTCGATGTCTGCATGCGTTCCCTGATTGAGAAGGGCACCTATAAAAATCTGGAATTTATCATCGTGGAGAACAACAGCAGGTCACCGGAGACCTTCCAATATTATGAGCGGATTCAGAAAGAGTTTGATTTCATACATGTGGTAAAATGGGAGCGGGAATTCAACTATTCTGCAATCAATAATTTCGGTGTGACGGCGGCCTCGGGAGAGTATCTCCTGTTCTTAAACAATGATACGGAGCTGATTAATCCCGAGAGCATTGAGGAGCTGCTGGGCTTCTGTCAGAGAGATGACGTGGGAATCGTGGGAGCCAGACTTCTCTATTCCGACGATACGATTCAGCATGCGGGAGTGGTCGTGGGATTCGGCGGCATCGCCGGTCATACCTTTATCGGCCTGCACCGGGCGGAGAGCAGCTATTTCAACAGGGCTATGTGTGCTCAGGATTACAGCGCGGTGACAGCGGCCTGCATGATGAGCAAGAAATCGCTGTTTGAAAAGGCTGGCGGCTTCGCGGAGGAGTTAGCCGTTGCGTTTAATGATATCGATTACTGTATGAAGATCCGGTCCCTGGGCAAGCTTGTGGTATATGCGCCGTATGCGCTTTTCTACCACTATGAGTCCAAATCGCGGGGGCTGGAGGATACGCCGGAGAAGGTGGAACGGTTTAACCGGGAGATTAAGCTGTTTGCGGACAGGTGGCCGGATATTTTAAAGGACGGAGATCCATATTACAATCCTAACTTGACGCTTCGCAAATCCAACTTTGCCTTACGCGACCTGCGCAAGGAGAAAATCGGGGAGCCTTATCGGCTGGAGGTATGAGATGGCAGGTAAAGTAACAGTCGTTATTCCAAACTATAATGGCCTAAAATTTATGGAACCGTGTTTTGCAGCCCTGGAGGCACAGAGTGAGAAAAACTTTGATGTGCTGGTGGTGGACAACGGTTCGACGGATGGAAGCGTGGAGTGGCTGAAGGAGAGTGGAATTCCTTCGGTATTTCTTCCTGAGAATATTGGATTTCCGGGCGCGGTCAATATTGGCATCAAAAAAGCGGAGACGCCCTATGTCATCCTGTTAAATAACGATACGGAGCCGAAGCCGGATTATATCCGGGAAATGATCCGGATGATCGAGCGGTCTCCGAAGATATTTTCTGTGAGCAGCCGGATCATCCAGCTGCATCATAAGGAGCTGATGGACGATGCGGGGGACATGTACAGCCTGCTCGGCTGGGCGTTCCAGAGAGGCGTCGGACAGCCGGTTGCCGGATATAAAAAGCCCTGCCGGGTGTTTGCAGCCTGCGCGGCGGCGGCGATCTACCGGAGGGACGTCTTCGAGGAGATTGGATACTTTGACGAGTCGCATTTTGCCTATCTGGAGGATGTTGATGTCGGCTACCGGGCGCGGATCTACGGATACGACAATGTTTACTGCCCTGCCGCAGAGCTTTACCACGTGGGAAGCGGAACCAGCGGTTCCAAGTACAATTCCTTTAAGGTAAAACTGGCGGCGAGAAACAATCTCTATTTGAATTATAAGAACATGCCGCTTCTTCAGCTGCTGTTTAATCTGCCGTTCCTTTTGATCGGGACCGGTATTAAATACCTGTTTTTCAAAAAAATGGGCTTTGCTGCCGATTACGCGGAAGGCTTTTCCGAGGGAATTAAGACCCTGGGAAAATGTAAAAAAGTGCCGTTCCGGGCAGAACATATCGGGAATTATCTGCAGATTGAGTGGGAACTTTTTACCGGCACACTTCTCTATGTGTGGGAATTTCTCAAGAGAAGATTAAAAAAACTTACGGCGATTTAAGAATTATTTAATGGCATCATGGTACATTATCATGTATAATATACGAGAAATTATCATGGACAAGTTAGGTTTTCGTCGTACGACAGGAAGGTTATGCTGCTATGATAAAGGACAATCAGAAAAAACTGAACGGATTTCATGTAGTGCTGGATGGGCTGGTTATTATCGCCTCCTATGCTCTGGCGTGGTTTATCCTGCTTATGGGAAACCGGTTATTCAGCCCTGAAAAGAAGCTGCTGGCACCGCAGTATTATTTTGCTGCGCTCATCATAATTGTACCGGGATATCTGCTGCTTTATGGTATATTCCACCTCTATGCGCCGAAACGGGTGCAGCAGAGGCGATATGAGTTTGCCAATATCTGTAAGGCCAATCTTATTGGGTTTCTGCTTGTTACCATGGTCTTGTTTCTTCTTAACAAGAACCCATACTTTTGGAACTTCTCGAAGAGAATGGTATTTTATTTCTTCGCGATTAACATCATACTGGAAACGCTGGAGCGGAATCTGATCCGTTACGTACTTCATTCCATGCGTTCCAAGGGTTATAATCAGAAGCATATTCTGCTCATTGGTTACAGCCGCGCCGCGGAAGGCTTTATCGACCGGGTGCAGCAGAATCAGGAGTGGGGCTATCAGGTCAAGGGCATCCTGGATGACCATAAGGAATGGGGAACCGAGTATAAGTCGATCCATGTGATCGGCACGGTGAGCGATTTGGATGAGATCCTGGCGCTCAATTCTCTCGATGAGATTGCCATCACGCTGAGCATTGACGAATATGCAAACCTGGAAAAAATCGTGGCTTCCTGTGAAAAATCAGGCGTCCATACCAAATTTATTCCCGATTATAATAATATCATACCGACCCGTCCCTATACGGAGGATTTACAGGGGCTGCCGGTTATCAACATCAGGCACGTGCCGCTGACCGATCCGGTCAACGCCATCATGAAGCGGATTGTTGATATCTTCGGCGCCATTGTTGCGCTTGTGCTGTTTTCACCGGTGATGCTGGTGACGGCTGTGCTTATCAAGCTGACTTCCCCGGGACCGCTGATCTACAGCCAGGAACGGGTGGGACTTCATAACAGACCATTTAAGATGTACAAGTTCCGGTCCATGGTGGTTCAGGCGCCTTCTGAGGAGAAGAGCAAATGGACGACGCCCCACGATTCGCGTGTGACACCGGTCGGCCGGTTTATCAGAAAGACCAGTATTGACGAGATGCCTCAGTTTTTTAACGTTCTGATGGGCGATATGAGCCTGGTGGGACCGAGACCTGAGCGTCCGCTGTTTGTAGAGAAGTTTAAAGAGGAGATACCGCGGTATATGATTAAGCATCAGGTCCGTCCGGGGATTACCGGCTGGGCGCAGGTCAACGGCTACCGTGGAGATACCTCCATCACGAAACGAATCGAGCACGATTTATATTACATCGAGAACTGGACCCTTGGATTTGATTTTAAGATTTTGTTTCTTACTGTGTTCAAAGGGTTTATCAATAAAAATGCGTACTGAGTAATGTCCGGTACAGCAGGCACCAGAGGATGAGGTTATTTACATGAGCAAGGAATACGATGATGAGTTAGACCGCGCTTCCGGCCCGAATGGGCGGAGCAGGGCCAGAAACAGTGAACACGGAACTTCGGAAGATGCTTACTATCTGGATGATGACTTAAGTACCGCAGGATATAGCGATGCGGACGGTGACACATATGGAAGACAGCAGACGGGAAGACCCATGGGCCGCCCGTCTGAGAGTGCGCAGGGATATGGCCGGCCTTCCGCAGGTACCGGCAGAGCATCGGGAAACGGCGGACCGCAGGGCGGGAACACCAGGATGCAGGGCGGCAGCGCCAGAACAGCAGGAAGTGCCGGTGCGCAGGGAGGAAGCTCCAGAGCCGCAGGAAACGGCGGAATGCAGGGAGGAAACTCCAGAGCCGCAGGAAATGGCGGAATGCAGGGAGGAAGCTCCAGAGCCGCAGGAAATAGCGGAATGCAGGGAGGAAACTCCAGAGCCGCAGGAAATGGCGGAATGCAGGGAGGAAGCTCCAGAGCCGCAGGAAATAGCGGAATGCAGGGAGGAAACTCCAGGTCCACAGGAAATAGTGGAATGCAGGGAGGAAACTCCAGGGCCGCAGGAAATGGCGGAATGCAGGGAGGAAACTCCAGGGCCGCAGGAAACGGTGGAATACAGGACGGAAACGTCAGGCAATCCGGAAATGGCGTACCCCAGGGCGGAACTGCCAGAAATACAGGAAACGGTGCGCCGCAGGGCAGTTTAGGAAACGGATCGAGGAATGCAGGAAACGGACAGACCCAGGGCGGTATGAGACAGGCCGGAGCGGCGGGTAATGGAAATGGCAGGGCCCGACAGGAAGGCGGAAGACCGGACGGAGGAAATCCGGTTCAGGGCGGAATGGCGAGAACAACTGGAAGACCTTCCGGGAATGGACAGTCTCAGGGCGGCGCCGGGAGATCCTCAGGAACCTCCGGCTATGAGCCGAGGCGTCAGGCGCTTCAGGGAGCCTCGCTTCAGATCGGTGACGGCGGAAGCGGTTCAGGCGGAATGGGAGGAAGGAAGCCTCAGGACGCAGCGAACCGGGCAGCAGCAAGCCGTTCGGCGGCACAGGCTGCGAAGAAGAAAAAAATCAGAAGAATCATTGTTATGGCAGTAGCGGAAGTGCTGACACTGATTTGCATTGGGTTTTATGGTTATGCGCTGCGATTAAACAGTTCCTTGATTCATTCCAACGATTTTGACAAGAGCAAGGTAAAGAATACAGAACTGCCTGTCGCTAAGACGGAACATATGCAGGGATATATGACAATCGCTGTGTTTGGTGTGGACAGCAGAGATGGAAACGTACATAAGGGAACGAATACCGACGTGATCATGCTCTGCAACATCAACCGCGATACGGGAGAGATTAAGCTGGTATCCGTTTTCCGTGATACGTATTTAAACACCAGCAGCGGCGGAACTTATAATAAAATCAATTCCGCCTATGCGAACGGCGGCGCCGAGCAGGCGCTGGCGGCACTGAACCGGAACCTGGATTTAAATATCGAGGACTATGTGACCTTTAACTGGAAATCTGTGGCAGATGGCATCAATATGCTGGGCGGTATCGATGGAATCGATATCAGTAAGGCAGAATTTCGCTACATCAATTCCTTTATTACAGAGACTGTACAAAAGACCGGCGTGCCGTCCACTCAGCTTAAGTCGGCGGGTGTCCAGCATCTGGATGGAATCCAGGCAGTTGCTTATGGCCGTCTCCGTCTGATGGATACGGACTATGCCAGAACAGAGCGTCAGCGTCTGGTTATTCAGAAGGCATTTGAAAAAGCAAAACAGGCCGATCTCGGCCTTTTGAACCGGATTCTTCTGATGGAAGTGGAACAGGTCGAGACATCGCTGTCATTCAGCGATTTAACCAGCCTGATTCTCGATATCGGCAAATACCATATCGGTGAAACCGGCGGCTTCCCATTTGCCCGGGATTCCATGATTATGGGTAAGAAGGGAGACTGTGTTATTCCTCAGACGCTGGAGTCGAATGTAACGGAACTCCACAAATTCCTGTATGGAGAAGAGGGATACCAGACGACTGATTTGGTGAAGAAGATCAGTGCGAAGATCTCGGCTGATTCCGGTATGTATAAAAAGGGAGTCAGTGTAGATCATGTTCCGACGGATCAGGGATACGTTCCAAAAGAGACGAAGGAGACGGATGAGACAAAGAAAACGACGAAGGAATCCGATGAGATTGACGAGCGGGAGTCCACATCAGAGGGCACATCGATCGAGGAGACGGATGAGAACGGAGATCCTGTAAAGCCGACGAAACCGGGAGAGACGACGGCGGATGGCACGAAGCCAACGAAACCGGGAGAGACCACAGCGGATGGTACGAAGCCGACGAAACCAGGGGAAACCACGGCAGACGGCACGAAACCGACCAGTTCGACGAAGCCGGGAGAAACCACGGCAGATGGCACGAAGCCAACCAGTCCGACGAAACCGGGAGAGACGACATCGGCGGTTAAACCTTCCTCACCGGGAGATGAGACCACGGAATCGTCGGATTCCAGCACGGGACCTGGCGTAAAGCCTACGACGGCGCCTCATGAGTCCACCAGCGCACCGGAGACAACATCTCCGGGACCGGGCGGTTCAGCAGGGCCGGGAGGCGGAGGAACCGTACAGCCGGGCGGTTCAGGGAACGATGATGTAATCACGGTACCACCGCCAAACGCGGCATAAAGCATACTTAAGACATTCAAAAAGACATCTTTCAGGACTTTAAAAACCCGGAAGATGTCTTTTTTTGCGATTTTCACATATTGAATATAATTTTATCACAAAATAGTCACATTTCATTGATAGACTTCAAATATCAAAAGAAAACAAAGGAAACAGGAAAGGGGATAGTTTTTATGTATAACGAAAATGAAAACAACGATCTGGGCCGTACGACTCCTGAAGAACATAAAGAAGAACCTATTACAACGAACTTTACAATGAGAGATCCGGACCCGGAAGAAGCAGCACGTGAAAACGGCTATGAGAGTAAAGAGACTCAGCCGGAGTACACAAGACAGGAGAGCCGATCCGTATATGGACAGCAGCCCTATACGGAAAACCAGAGCCAGGGGATGAATCAGAACCAGGGCGTGAATCAAAGCCAGGGAATGAATCAGAGCCAGGGCGTGAATCAAAGCCAGGGGATGAATCAGAATCAGGGCATGAACCAGAGCCAGGGCGTGAACCAGAGTCAGGGAATGAACCAGGCTCAGAATCAGCAGACATACAGACCTGCGCAGCCGATGGGACAGAACCCATACCAGAGCGGCCAGAATGCATATCAGGGCAGCCAGAGTGGACAGAACGCATATCAGGGAAGCCAGAGCGGGCAGAACGCATATCAGGGAAACCAGAACGGTCAAAGCCAAAACGCATACCGTTCCTCCTATGGTTATCAGCAGACGTCACAGAATCAGCAGTCCTATGGCGGGCAGCAGGGAATTCCGCATTATCAGGAGCACCAGTATCAGAGAATGACGCAGGGACCCGTTCCGGAAGGACCGAAGCCGCCGAAGAAGAAATCAGGTTTTGCAAAGAGAGCGGCAGCGATTGTAGGCGCAGCTCTGGTATTCGGTGTGGTAGCCGGAAGTACCATGGTTGGAATCAACTGGGCGGCTGGCAGCTACAATCAGAGAAATCAGGTGGAGATCAGCCAGGCTGAGACACTACCGTCATCAGATGGTTCAGCGGCTGCATCTTCGGACAGCACATCAGGTCAGGTAAGTGGAATGGCTGCCAATATGGACGTATCTGCGATTGTTGATAAGGCAATGCCGTCAGTAGTTGCCATTACGAGCAAAGTAATCTATGAGAGCCAGACATTCTTCGGCCCGATGCAGAGAGAGGGCGTAGGAAGCGGTTCCGGTATTATTGTAGGAAAGAATGATGATGAACTTCTGATCGTTACAAATAATCATGTGGTACAGGGCGCCGAAGAACTGAAGGTAACCTTCATTGATCAGACTCCTGTGGATGCCGCGATCAAAGGAACAGACGCAGACAGCGATTTAGCAGTGATTGCAGTGGCACTTAAGGATATTCCGTCCGATACACTGAGCCAGATCGCCATTGCCAGCCTCGGCAATTCCGATAATATCAAGGTAGGCCAGGGCGTTGTGGCAATCGGTAATGCACTCGGTTACGGTCAGTCCGTAACAGTCGGATATATCAGCGCACTCGACCGTACTGTACAGACAGAAGACGGCGTGAGCAGGGATCTTCTTCAGACAGATGCAGCCATCAATCCAGGCAACAGCGGCGGCGCACTTTTAAATATGCAGGGCGAAGTCATTGGCATCAACTCAGCCAAGTATTCTTCAACAGAAGTAGAAGGCATGGGATATGCAATTCCGATCTCCAAGGCTCAGAATATTATTGATACTCTGATGACAAAGAAGACCAGGACTCAGGTGGCAGATACAGAGCAGGGGTATTTAGGCGTACAGATCAAGAACATTGATGCGGCAACCAGCCAGCAGCTTGGCATGCCACAGGGCGTTTTCATCTATAAGATCGTGGAAGGCGGCGCAGCTTCCAAGTCTGACCTCCGCGAAAAAGATATCATTACTAAATTTGACGGACAGAGCATCAAGACATACGATGATTTAACCAACATGCTGAAATACTATGAGGGTGGAACAACCGTTACCGTAACGGTACAGTCTCTGGAAAATGGTCAGTATGTGGAGAGAAATGTAGATATTACACTGGATAAGAAACCGGTAGAGAATTCCGTGAACTGATAAGGAAGAGACCGGCCGATTCAGGGAAGTAACAGCGCGCAGGCGCGCGGAGAAGGCTGAAAGAGTCTTCTCCGCGCGTTTTTTGATTGGAAGGGAAAATTCGTCTTATGAAATAAAACCCTTTCGGGGGCTGCACACTGCGCGCTAAGGAGATATGGCCGCTGAAGCGACCGTGCTCCGGCGCATAAGTCTGGCTTGTTGGACTCTTTACCCCAGCACTTTACCATGTTACGGAAAAGAATGGAAGGAAGTTGTTAAAAAAGTCTAAAATGCGGCAGTGCTCTTGTAGGATGAAAGTAAATGATTTATAATGAACAGGTGTGCCGGCAGTGAAATACGGCGGACAGAACGATAACGAATAATGATAACACATAGCGATAACGCATAATGATAACACATAGCGATAACGCATA